>Ga0187833_10003755_pt1 | contig 15172 bp, 13 predicted proteins | sample ETNtaG_37_FD_167968 | JGI IMG/M metagenome (GOLD analysis project Ga0187833, IMG submission 167968) | Marine microbial and viral communities from oxygen minimum zone, Eastern Pacific Ocean - ETNP2014_SV_400_PacBio MetaG (Illumina Assembly) | ecosystem: Environmental > Aquatic > Marine > Hypoxic...
TACCCGTAGATTTCAAATTAGCAATAATAGGAGTAAGCTCTTCTAAGTTTTTAATTTTTCCTTTCATCTGCTAGCTCAAATATTCAAACCATTTTTCTGTTGCTTTAGCAATAGATTTTTTATCCCAAACTGGGGCATCAGCCCAATACTCCATATTATTAAGAAGAATCTCGACACCGGCCTCTAAACTAACTTTTGGCTTCCAATTTAATAATTGATTTGCTTTAGAAATATCTGCCCAAGTACAGTCTGGTTCACCAGGTCGCTTGGGAATATAAGTTATATCGCCTCCAAGTAGCTCTACTAAGCGATTAATGCTGTATGTATTATTTGACCCAATATTAATCATTTCCCCACTTAAATCACTTTCTGCGGCGGTAACAATAGCATCTACAGCATCTGAAACAAAAGTAAAATCACGAGTCTGATTACCATCTCCTACTATAGTGTATGGCTTTTTAGCTAGCTTTTGGGCTAAAAAAACACCAAAAACTGCTCCATAAGTTCCAGTAGTTCTTGCTCTTGGGCCATACACATTAAAAAAGCGAAGAGATATAGCTGGCAAATTATACAATTGACACCAGTGCATAACAAGTTGCTCACCAAGATGTTTTGTTAGGGCGTAAGGATATTGAGGTCGGATTTCCGCAGTTTCTTTAGTTGGGTATTCATCTGGAATGCCATAACAAGATGAAGACGCGGAATAGATTATTTTTTTAACATTATACTTCCGACATGCCTCTAAAACATTAAACGTACCACAGACATTCGATTGATAATATTCAGTAGGGTTTTCTATTGAAGGCACGATATCTGCTAATGCAGCAAGATGAAAAACCCAATCAGCACCTTTAAATACAGACTCTATTGCATCAAAATCAGTAATGTCAGCCTGAAGAAAAGTAAATTTAGAATGTGACAATAAGTTGCTGATATTTTCAAGTCTGCCAATACTAAGATTATCGACTACAACAACTTCATAGTCTGAATCTATTAAGAAATCAGCTAAATGGCTACCAATAAATCCGGACCCGCCTGTAATAATTACTTTCATCAATAATATTCCTATACCACTTCGAAAAATTGTCTATATCTTGTTTAACATGCATTGAGGGCTATAGCTCAAGAAAATCAGAAACAGTTTCATTATTTGCCTCGGCAACCAATTCATCTAGAAAATCAATAAAAATATCAGAAGTATAAACTTTATGTTAGAAAAGTTCTCGACATTGTTAACTCGCCACCTCTTCTATAGGTATATTTGCAACTGATTTTGGGTAAAATACTTCAATATAATGCTCTACATAATCTTTTAGCATTCTATCTCTTTCGGGCGTGTTACCGGAAGGCATAGCAAAACACTTCGTTGGATTATTAATAAACCCTCTCCAGTAATCTTTTTCAATTACTCCACTTTTCAGAAGTTCAGCGTAATATGTTGTGTCATTAAGAGGAGCCAATATATTGAAAAAGGGATAAGCAATACCCAGCTCCTTAATCATGTCAGGAAGTTTTTTCAGATACTCTTCGCTCTCACCAGGAGCGCCAATAATAAAGTAACCTAGTGCCATAATCCCATATTTGCTACACAATTCAGTGAAGGTGACAATATCTTTATACCGATGCGACTTCTTATAATAGGCAAGTATATCATCATCCATATGTTCAATACCGACATGAATTCTTTTACAGCCTGCTTCAGACAAACTTTTAATCACATCTTCTCTCCTTTCAACGGCCGCTCTTACGCTCCAATCAACATCAACCTTCGCTCTTTGTAGTAGTTCACAAATTTCCACAACTCTATTTCTTCTAACATTAAAACAATCATCTAGAATATGAATCGAACTTGCGCCCAAATCAATTATTTGCCTAAATTCTTCAACAACCATAGCTGGTGGCTTCCAATTAAATTTCTTTTGCTGAACATCACAATAGTTGCACTTAAAAGGACATCCTTTCGAACTGAACAATGGTAGTCTTAGCTCTCCTACATCAAACAGCAGGTCTTCATTGGGCTGTATTTTATAATCGTTCAAATCCACCAAATCCCGTGCTGGAAAAGGAATGGAGTCCAAATTAACAATTCCTCCTCTTATAACTCCTTTTGGGCAACCCTCTTCAATCCATTTTGGGAATGATTTCTCTGCGTCTCCTGTAAAAACAGCATCCGCCCCTTGTTCAAGTAATTGGTTAAAATAATATGTTGCATGAGGCCCTCCTACTACTTTAATTTTACACTTAGCCCTTTTTAAGAGTTCTTTCACTTGCCAAGCTCTATATGTGACAGCCGAGATCCCCAAAATATCTGGACTTTCTTTTTCGATTTCGACCAAGGTTTGTTCTATACTGTAACCTTTACTTGAAGAATCCAGCACAACCACATCATGGCGATCCTTTAAACAAGCTGCTATGCTTAATACACCAAGAGGCATGTATTTCACAGCAGCATTCTGAAAAAACTCGTGCGTAACTTGTTCTCCAACAGACCCTTCATGCGAAGGAACCACTAGCATAATTTTCTTTGATTTTTTCAAGACAGTTTCCTCTGTATTAGATTATTTATTGGCAGCATTATAAAAAATATTTCTGGATGTAAATCGAAAATTATACATTGGTTAATACATAGAATTGAATATCAAATATACTTACGAACTGTGTAAGAAAGCAATAGAATCCATGCAAAAAGCGATAAAAATGAATATATTTGACACCCTCAAAACTTACACACTACTTGGACAATTTCTTAAAAGTACTGTTAAATCAATGATTTATAAGGATACTTTTATTGAGTGGGAATGACCAAAAAGTCTATAAAATCTATGAGTTACAAGGATTTAGTTATTATCACAGCTTTGTACCGAATAGTATAACCTGAAACGTAAAATGATTATTTATTTTTCAATCTTAAATCTTTCCAAATTAGAATTGTGGATGTTAGCTTCCCAATTGTCCTCCAAAAACTTCTTTCCAAACGCACCATTTACCCCATACACACGTGCTGCTATTCTATACTGAGTCCGAACTGATTCTTGCCGGTTCAATAAATTTACAATAAATTTTTTTGAATCAATTGATGAAACTGCTTGCTTAATTCTCAAATTATTCGAAAGCTCTTGTTTTTCTGAATACTGATATAAGGGTTTTTTTGCCGAAGACATAAATTCTAGAACTAAGTCTTTAATTTCTTCAGGAGTATTTTCGATTTTAATAAAATCGTCGTCCAAAGGAATTCCTCTTGTATGATTTTGAATATTATCATCAGATTCCAATATCTCTCTTACTGATAAGAATCTCTTTTTTGATCTAGAGTAACAGTGTTTTGGTATTCCAATATCACATTTTCTAGGAGGGAAAGTAAACGTCCAAGCGCTCATATTAGGCAAAACAATTGGCTTTTGAAAAAGGTATGCAGTATCAAGAATCCCCGATTGCGACCCAATATAAAAACGACAGTTTGCTATTAAAAAAACATCCATTGTATCACTTTTATACTCAGAATGAGGGTAATCAATCACTCTCTCCATTTTTGGTAGAGGTTTCATTGTGTTATCACCCATTCTAACAACCCAGCCACCCATTTTCGTCACCTCTTTAATCGCCTCCAGATAATTATTTATATCATGACAAAAATCTTTTCCTAAGATGGTATCTTTTCTAAAGCCAGACTCCCTAACGTGAAGACAGGCATACCACCCATCAATTGGAAGCCCCATTTTTGCAGCAACTTTCTCCGCCTTTAATCTACTATTTTTTCTCAGATGAACTGGCAAATACTCATTGTATTGTTTTTCCCAATTAAATGATTTTACGAAATCCCAGGAAAAACTAGGATTTTTTTGAACCGGCTGCCAAAGAGTATCTTGACCAATAAAAGGGAAACTTAAATCATCACTGAGATATATTTTGAAATTTCGCAAAAAAAGTACCCATATTCTACTCAAAGCATAGATAAAAGTTAAAATTATCCTAACAGCAAATACTAAGAGAGTTTCTGATTTATAATAACAATAATCAGAGTCAATCTTAAAAAGTTCCGAATTCGTCAATTTGTATCTTAATAGCCAGTTCATACTGAAGGGGCGAAGAATAATTACCTTTTTGTTCTCCCTTCTAGCTTTCAGTAGGGAATAATATACATCTTCTGAGGCGTTACCTACAGCATAAACATTCGGACTAATCAGCAGAAATGGAAACTTTGGATGTTGATTTAGCTTGTTGAGAATTGAATCTAAAATCAGTTCAGCCTCCCCTTCAAAACTTTGGACAAAATTTAATCATTTAATAAATATCAGAAGTATAAATTTATGTTAGAAAAGTTCTCGACATTGTTAACTCGCCACCTCTTCTATAGGTATATTTGCAACTGATTTTGGGTAAAATACATCAATATAATGCTCTACTGGAGTAGTTATTGCGAATATTTTCAATACACCAAAGTGCTTGAGAAGCACCAGAGTCTGCATTATCACCAAATAAAAGTCTCTGAAGTGTTACCATTCAAGACCAACTAGTCATTACTACCAAATATCCAACCACCATCAGAATCACTAGCATCAAACATTTTTTATACCCTAAAAAGAGAATCTCTCTTTCCTCTCAATTTCTATTTTACTGCTTGTTAGATCTGACTTAAAATGAGCATCTACCACCTTTAGACTCTCTATGGATGTTTTTCCATCAAACTTGTGACTCATTCTTCCCTCTTCAACATAACGCACAAACTCTTGTATTTGATTGATATACATCTGATTAAAATCATCTTCAGGATCATGCCAAATCAAAGATGGCTCTTGTTTCCCTTTTTGGCCGATTAACTCCCTTTTGTTATAATCATAGCTTAACCATCCTCTTTCAAAGGTTACTGTTCCGTTTCTATGTGCTGGTTGTTGTAGATAGTCAAGATGTATCTGACTCACGGCCCCTGTTTTATGTTTTATGGTCATATCTGAACATACATCAACATCTAAATCTAATTTCTCATATTTTGATATTTCACCATACACATGTAGAGGCAAACCTGCTAACTCTAATGCAAGATGAACTTCATCAATCATTGTTAGAGCAACTCCTCCACCCAAATCTTTCCTTGCATAATACGTATTCTTATAATCTTCATACGGATGCCAGTCTGGCAACCACTGTCCTACTTGGCACTGGATATTAATAATGTTACCAAGGTCATTTTCATTACTGTATTTTATAATATTCTTGACAATCGGGTGAAACATCATATTGAATCCAACAAATGAAACTACAGTGTCAGATTGCAACTGCTTTATTAACTCTTGACACCCATCCAATGTATGAGAAAGAGGTTTTTCAATAAAGATTCCTTTTACCTGTTTTGCAGCCTCTACAGCTACTTCCAGATGCAGGTTTGAAGAGTTTGAGATAATTGCAACATCTGGCTGATGCCTACAGGCCGCCTCCCAACTATCGATTTCAATTACACCTAGTTCCTTTGGTAATTTTTGATAGTGGCCTTTTTTACTCCTGAGTGCAATAATTTTATTAATCCCAATATGCTTTAGATTTCTTATGTGACGCTGACCAATCAATCCCACTCCAATAATCAGCGCTGACGACACTCTGCTTACTCTCTTTAATTTTGGTTCTGATTGAGCAATAAATCTTTTTTTGAATTTTTGTCCGCAACTTTGGTTAATTTTAATTATTTCTGGTTTTTTATCGAGCAACGTTAAAATATCTGTGAGAGAGAAAATTCTATTTTCTAGATAGAGATTGTCAAATATTGCCTTAAAGAACTCAAAATCTTCCGGGTAATCTAAAGTCATTCTCAGGCCAGGTCTATTATGATGACTATTTTCAACATCTACATCTAGAACATTAAACAAACCAGTATCTGTAAAGTAACGCCCCCAAACTTCTGTATCTGAGGAGTCTTTTAGCTCAACAACTTTCCTTAATGCCTCTACTTTTATCCCGTAGCTGAATGCACCATGCGGTAAATCAAACTGTCTAATTAAATCGGCATCTGTCTCTATGTATTTTTCTATAATTTTATCTGCATAAACTGGGTCAGCAAAAGGGCAATCTGCAGTAATTGTTAAGATATAGTCTAAGTTGAACTCATCTGCTGTATTTAACATTCTCAATAATACATCATCCGGGTCGCCAAAATAATAATTTATATTATTATCTTGAGCTATTTTCCCCAGCGGCTTATCTTGTGGATTTGTTGAGGTACAGAGAACAATATTATCTACTTTTTTTGCTAATTTAAGGCGATCAATCATATGAGTTATGATTGGCTTCTCTTGAATTTCCAACAGTAATTTTTTAGGAAGACGTGTTGACTTAAGCCTACCAATAATTAGATAGCCCACTTTTACTTCATTCACTAAAATGACTCCGCTTAAATGGGGCTCCTGTTTTTATATCTTGTTGCAGAGGATGCGACAAATAGTTAAGTACGTCTATTTGTGAGAGATCTGTTGTTTCTGATGTTCGACAAAAGCGAATATCATCTATAGTCACCACCTTTCCTTTATTAAGATTATTAACAGCAACTGCTGCCATTTTCATTAATCCATACTTTGAGTATTCCTTCTCACCCTCATTCAATGCAATCACCCCATCTCCTGCAATACTATCTAATAGTCTTACTTTTTTTGCTAATGATTCAAACATATCAATAGAGATAGCCGCTGAATAGTCACAGCGCTCTTTTCCATATTCGGTTGTCACATGTTTTTCTATGTAATCCATACTATTTGCAGAGACCAACATGGTGATGAATTCATTATTTTCCTCATCCCATGCTGTATGGTCCGCATAGCCATATCTATTATCTGGATATAGTGATTGCACTTTTCTTATCTTATTTAGGTTTACATCCGCATATCTTGTTGGGTAATTTTGGAACCCGAACATTAATATTGTATCTCGCTTCTTAAACGCCTCTACTGCTTTATCTATCTCTTGTAGCGAGCATCCTCCAACACCGATAATTATCTTTGTTTTGCTATCTATCTCTTCAAGAATTGCTTGCTGTAAGCTTGGCACATTTAGACAGACAGAGTGCAGTTCTACCAACTCAGAATTATATTGTGCGGCAAATTTTATAGCACTGGTATCGTTTAACAACAACATTAACTCTTTTCCATTTAGTCGCACTTTATCAATCAACTCTTCCCACTGCTCTGCTGATAATAACCATTTTTTCAATATGTTATAAGCATCATGCTCCTTACTCATGTATTCATCAAAGTCCAAGGTTATGTGCATTTTTATTACATCAGTAGAAGACATTTCACAAAGCTGGCTCACTAGATCTTTCATAAAGTAATAATCACCCTCATGATGCCAAGCGGTTTCTGCAATTAATTTAGTCATCTATCCCGAACTATCCACAAATAATTGATGTGCTTTCTCATACTCTTCCATACGCCCAATATCCATCCAATACTCATGAATAGGGAATATACTAACACGCTCACCCTGTTTAATCTGACTTTCAAGTAGATTAGGCATATCAAGATAGGTGTTACCATCAACGCAGTTAACTAAAGTTGTGTCCAATACATAAATTCCTGCGTTGACAAAAAACTTATGCACTGGCTTTTCGATGATTCCTTTGATATATTGATCTTCAATATTTACAACACCATAAGGCACCTCAAAATCATATTCACGGATACACATCGTTGCTAAACAATTTTGTTGCTGATGAAAATACAATAGATCTTCAATATTAACTTTAGTCAGAATATCTCCATTCATCATTATAATTGGAAGTTTTGATATATCACTTGGTAATAGACCCAGCGATCCGGCTGTACCCAATGGGTTCTCTTCATGCACATATTCAATTGTTACATCCCAGTTAGAGCCATCCCCAAAGTGTTCACGAATCATCTCTGCCTTATAATTGATTGAGATGTAAAAATTGTGAAATCCAGCATCAATAAACTGGTTTAGAATAACCTCTAAGATGGGGCGATTACCGATATTTAGTAATGGTTTTGGACGCTTATAAGTCAACGGGCGTAACCGCGCTCCAATCCCACCTGCCATTAGAAATACTGGATTATCATATTTTTTCTTTTCAAGCAGATGCTGTAATGTTTCTAGCTCAATAAGAATACCTTGTTCATCTACTATAGGGATATGCAGCAGATCTTTATTCTTTATCTGTTTCATAATCCAATCACTTTTATCTGACTTTAGTGCTGTTATCGGTGCTTCATTCATTACCTTTGTTATGGCACAATCCATTGAGATATGCTTTATCAGAGCTCGGCGAACATCTCCATCTGTTACTGTACCCAACAATTTATTATTGTCATCAACAACTAGAACTATTCTTTTTCCTCCAGATTGGAGAGTTTGAATTGCTGTGTCTAAGCTATCTGTAGGCTTTACTAATATTTTTGTCCAATCTTTCAATTATTCCCCCCATGAATTATCTTTGCACCATCTGATATATCTTTATAGACAATCGACCCTGCTGAAATTACGCAATTTTCCCCAATTGAGATATTTTGTATTACTATAGCTCCTGTACCTAGATGAGTATTACTTCCTATATTAATCCCGCCACTAAAAATCACACCCGGGGCAATATGACACTGATTCCCTATTTGACAATCATGGTCTATCAAAGCACCTGTGTTAATAATAGTATCTTGTCCAATTTTTGTACCTGACTGAATAACTACACCAGCCATAATCTGCGTGCCTTCCAATAGATCAACATCTGCGGTGATGATAGCATCTGGATGAATTACGATGGCAAACTTATATCCTTGTTTACGCATTTTATCTGCTAAAAGCCAGCGTAAGTTTTTTGTTGGTAGCGCACCAATACCATTGACTAACTCAATTTCATCTGCAGAATATTGCTCGATAATTGAATCATCTCCTAAAACTTTTTTCCCGCAATAATTCATTCCTACATCCGTATCTGGAGTTACAAAGCCTAAAATCTCTCTTCCGGAAAGTTTGAGCGCATCAGCTAACACCTTTGCATAACCTCCTGCTCCCAAGATAATTACCGGTTTACTACTCACAATTCTATAACTTCATCTTGTAAAAAATCTGCTTGAGCCACTTTACCAATTATTCCCCAATACTCCATAGGATTAACACCAGTTCCTGGTCGTTTGATTGTGATGTTCTCTGCAGTGAACTTCTCCCCTTTCTTAATATTTTTCAGTGCAATTAAACTTTTTCGAGCTATCACTATATTTTTCTGTTCAGACGGCATGGGACTTTTTACACCATTGCCCATTGCCACTTTAACGATTCTGATTGCGTTAACCATCGCTTTTAGTTCATCCGGTTCAAGAGATGCCTTGTGATCTGGTCCTGGTAAAGACTTATCCAACGTAAAGTGCTTTTCAATCATTGTGGCGCCAAGGGTAGTTGCAGCAGTTGCTATTGCAATCCCTTCACTATGATCGGAGTAACCAACATTTAGTCTGAATTCTTTTCGCATGGTCAACATGGCACTAAGATTAATTTCATTTGGTGATACAGGATATTCTGTTGTGCAGTGAAGTAGTGTCACTCTATTTTTCAATAATTGCCTACCTTCTGCTGAAAGGTATGCTTCTTGGAAGGCTGTTCTCGAAGGATGAACTCTATTATCCCTAGTGTTCAGAAGACCAAATGCAATAACGCTCAAAGCCTCTTCAACCTCCCCCAGCGTCGCCATTCCGGTTGACAAGATCAGATCACAACCTGTGAGTGCATGCTCGAGCAACAATGGACCATTGGTAATCTCGCCTGATGGGATTTTGAGTCTCTTTAAACCTATATCGCTAACAAGAAAATTCAAACTCTCTGAGTCAAAGGCACTAGAGAGAAAATCAATGCCCTTTTGCTGACAATAATTCACCAACTCATGATGGATATCATGCGCTAATTCAAGCTGTTTTAGCATAGAAAACTGTGATTCATCTCCTGTTGTATGTTTCTGGTAATTAGCTTTTTGTGCCTTAACTGTAACCATATTTTCTGGCTTGAATGTTTGAAACTTGACCGCATCTGCGCCGGCCTTAACTGCTATATCGACCAATTGAAAGGCCATCTCACAACTTCCATTATGGTTCACGCCAGCTTCTGCGATGATATAGACGTTACTCACAAGACCTCCTTAAGAAGAATGAAGCCTACAGCTGTTTCTACTCCAGCAGTCACACCACTTAATGTCGCAAGCGCTCTGATATTTCGTTCACTACGAGGAAAGGGATGTATTCTCATTTCTCCTTCATAAATTTTCATTATTTCTATATTTTTATTCATTGATGCTCTAATTTAGATGCCTTTTTTATCTATTAAGCTATTTCATGTTGCTATCGTAAAAAGACTTTTTGAGAATACTCTCCATTGAAACATCTTTTAGTACAGCTGCGATCTTCTCTGCTGTACCGCCTACACCATATGGATTGATGACTGATCTGTTTTTTTCGCGAAACCCCCCTGAAAAAAGCTTACTAATAGCCATTCGCATACTGGAATGATTCGGTTGACAGTCAATCACACTATCGGCTTTGATCCTCCCCCGCTGACGATCACCAATGTTAATGGTGCCAATCTTGAAGCTTGGCACCTCTAACAACCCACTCGATGAATTACCTACAACACCATCCATAAATTGTAAAGCAGAGAGGTATCGCAATTGACCCATTGAGGTAAAGCAGACTGATCGATCAGGATTTTTTGAGACAAAATGATCAATCATGATATTGATAATACGACCGTTAGTATCCGCATTTGCTTTTGTAAAAATTATATGTATATCTTCTTCTTCAGTCAGAACATCAAGTAACGCCTGAAACTGTTTCTTAGCCGTTGCATTCTCTAATGTTACCGGGTGAAAGGTAACCAAAACGTTTCTCTTGCCTAGTTGAAAATTAATTTCCTTTTGAAATTCACTCCGGTCCAGTAGTGGTAAACGCACAATATTGTCGATTCCGGTTGCACCTACATTAAAGACATGATCTGGCTGTTCTCCTAGCTGTATAACACGATTCCTATAAGTGTCTGTGGAGGTAAAGTGAAGATGTGACATTTTTGTAATTGAGTGGCGAAATGACTCATCAAATGCTCCTTCCGTTGACTCGCCACCGTGAAGATGGGCAATGGGGATTCTTGCAACAGTTGCAGCACTTGCAGCTACAAAGATCTCATAGCGATCACCTAGTAAAACCATCAAGTCAGGTTTTAGATCATTCAAAGCATCTGCAAAACCAATCATACCAAGACCCATAGACTTTGTAATACCTACCTCTGTGTCAGATGATAGAATCATCTCAACCTTTTTGTCGATTACAAATCCATCACTTTCAATCTGTTGGTATGTTAAACCGAATTCTGGAGATAGATGCATTCCAGTTACGACAATTTGTAATTCTAGGAAATTTGAAGATTGGATTTCCTTCATCAACCAGTACAGCAAACCGTATTCAGCACGGGTTCCGGTCACAACAGAGATTTTTCTCACACTCATACAACTCCACTCGGTATACTGACCAACCGATCCTCGATCCACTCGGTATTTGGCAAATCCTGTCGAAAACAATCACGATACATCTCAAGCGTATGCAAGGGCGTCCATGCCGGACGAGTCATTATGCCATTTTGATTGGTCTGCTCTAGAATCGAATCTCGCTCATCTCGATTGTTGGTTAAAAAGGCATTCAGCCAATAGTTTGACCTCGTATTAGGCGGTTCCTGAATAAACTCATACTCAGTCTCTTTAAACCATGATGAATATCGCTCCGCCAAAATACGTTTGTTTTGAATATAGTCTGGTAATGACTCCATCTGGGCACATCCCAACGCAGCATTGATATTGGGCATCCGGTAGTTAAAACCCAGCTCGTCATGAATATATAACCAGGGATGAGGCTGTTTAGCAGTTGTGGTAATATGTTTTAGATGCCTTGCAATCTCTGCATCATCTGTTACCACCACCCCGCCACCACCAGTAGTGATGATTTTATTACCATTGAAACTGATCGCAGAGATATTGCCAAATGTACCTGTATGTTGGTCATCATAGTAACTACCCAGTGACTCAGCCGCATCTTCAATCAACTGAATACAATTCTCCTCACATAGTTTTTTTATTGCGTTAATTTTGACAGGATGGCCAAAATTATGCATTGGTACACAGGCCCGAATTCGTCGATTTGTAAGTTTACTCCAGCACTGCCCATTACCTCTAATCTCTGTATGTTGATTCAAAAATTCCGCAAGACTGTCTGCCGACATTCCAAGAGAAGTACGATCGACATCGACAAATACTGGATCTGCGCCACAATATCTGATAGCGTTACAAGTGGCGACGAATGTTAGTGACTGCGTAATCACTTCCTCGTTGTGTTTAACACCGGCCACAATCAAGGCTGCATGCAGAGCAGCAGTTCCATTTACAGTAGCAATCGCGTATTGAGCTCCGATGTATTCAGCAACTTTTTGTTCAAACTGGTTAACATACTCGCCCACTGTCGAGACAAACGAACTGTCAATTGCATCTACTAAATATTTTTTCTCATTCGAAAGAAATCGAGGGGCATGCAGAGCAATAAAATCATCGGTCTGATAGATGTCCCTTACAAATTGGCTCAACTCATCAACAAAACTATTCATGATTATTTTGCAGTCAATTGATCACCCTCAAAGATATTATTCTTGTACCATGTGTATGTCTTCTGCACACCTTCTTCTAACCCGACCTGAGACTCATAATTGATCAACTTTTTGGTCTGTCTCATATCTGGACCACGGCGAGCAGGAGACCCAGGCAAAGGTGACAGAGAATCAATCACCAGATCCTTACCCACTACTCTAAAACATGTTTCAGCTACCTCTTTGACTGAAATCTCGGGATTTTGCGTGCCCAAATTAAGCGTTTTACCTTCACACGATTCATTAATAATCATGCGCCAAAGAATTTCAATCGCATCATCAATATAACAAAAACAGCGAGTATGCTCAATTGAAAAGACCTCAATATGATCACCATCCTCTGCGAGGTATGCCTTCTTTAGCAATTCAGGTACCACATGTGCCATCCCCATCCGGGGACCATAGACATTATGTGGACGAAACACTGTATAGGGGATACCGGCCTGCAAACAAAGCGCCTCACCATAGATCTTTGACAACATATACGAGGTTCGAGGGTGAGACAAATCGGTTATCGCTAGTGGTGTCACCTCTGGAGTAGGAATTGGAAGCTCAAAATGTTTCAAAGTACCAGCATAGACCTCACTAGTTGAGGCAAAGAAAAAACGACTCAAGTTCTTCAGTCTTTTAGTAAATTTGATTATATTGCCAAGCATTTGAATGTTATCAAATAAAACATTGTATGGTTTATTCATGACATGTATGACACCAATAATTGCTGCCAAATGGAAAATATAATCGTAATCATTATCCAACACATCACTTTCTTTCTCTTCCAAAAGATCTATCGTATAACTCCTAACCTTTTTTCGGGAAACAATAGCCTTCAGTTCCTGATCGTCTACAGCACGTGAAAAATTATCAACAAGGTCCACCTGATACCCTTCATCCAGCAGACGGTTTGCCAGATGTAAGCCGATAAATCCAGCACCGCCAGTAATAAGAACCTTCTTACTCATAAACCGTTTCCTCTTCCAATACTCTCTATCTTTAATCCGTTCGTACGACCTTGTTGACGCAGTTCCAACGAAAATATATTGTTGGCATCAAGAATAACTATCCCAGGGTGTGCCCATGAAAGCAGATCAAAATCACGGTAATATTGATGGGGCACTGCAAATATCACTGCATCAAACTGATGACTCTGTGGAACATTCTCTACCAGATTTATCTCCATTTCATCCCAATACTTAATAAACGGATCATGACAGGTCACAACTGCTCCGTGTTCGCTTAGACTCCGAACAAGTAATTCCGATGGTGAGTAACGCGTGTCTCCAACATCTTGCTTATAGCTGACACCACAAATCAATACTTTCTTTTGATTAATACTCCCTCCCATTAACTCAATCAGGCGATTGACCGTATTCAAAGGCATCTCATGATTGACGCGTACAGCCAGACGAGAAAAAGGAAAGTCCAGTTCAAGGCCAAAGAATTGTTTAGCAGCTGCGGGTGCAAAAGTTGGATCTTTGGTCAAACAGTAGCCCCCAACCCCCAATCCGGGATAACGTATATTGGAATGTGTCGGACGCATTCCGATTGCTGATACTACTGCAAAGAGGTCAATCCCTACTGCCTCAGCATAGTTCGACCATTCGTTGATAAAGGCGATATTAGTAGCACGATAGGTATTTTCCATGACCTTTGCCGTTTCAGAAGCTAACGTTGATTCCAAACGTGTCATCGGAAATTTTTCTACATTGACCACATTCTCCAGAAATCTTTCACACGAGTCAGCTGCCTTGGATGTATTGCCTGAAAAGACACGCCAATAATCTGTAATCGAGGCCAAATAATCCTCACCCGGCATGACTCGCTCATAAGAATGAGCAACATGTACTGAATCACCATTAATACCACGTTTTGCCAATTCCATATGAAGTATAGGAACTACAATCTTCTGGCATGTCCCTGGTGGCACCGTCGTTTCTACCAACACTAATGTATCTGGTTGGATATGTTTGCCTAGAGTCTCGATAGCATGTTGAAAACCTGCCAATTCTAATTGCGGCTCATCTTCAAGATAGGGAATATCCAACTGCACATCAACAACGACAATAGATGCCTTGCTATAGACGACCGGATCTGTTGTTGCCTGCAAATTCCCTCGCTGATGAGCCTGTTCCAACGATTGAAGTAGTTTTGTATCACTGGTCGAAAACGGAAATTTTCCATGATTGAGTGAATTAGCCCGATATTGACCAGAATCATTGGGTAAATCAACGCCAAACACAGCGTACTTTGGATTGTCAAATTCATCTTTAGCCGAGGCCACGGCAATGGCCATAGCCGCTCCTACTAACCCCAATCCTTGCACGCATACAATTTCCATATTGTTCTTCTTTTATTCAACTCTATAGTGAAATATAATCATCTTATTTGGTATCCTTCGGCTACTAGCATTTCAGTTAGGTGAGAGCCGATGAAGCCATCTGCTCCTGTTACTAGTGCGATAGCTTTATTAAATTCTGCCATTTTTATAATTGGAATGAAAATCCAATACAGT
>Ga0187833_10003756_pt1 | contig 15169 bp, 15 predicted proteins | sample ETNtaG_37_FD_167968 | JGI IMG/M metagenome (GOLD analysis project Ga0187833, IMG submission 167968) | Marine microbial and viral communities from oxygen minimum zone, Eastern Pacific Ocean - ETNP2014_SV_400_PacBio MetaG (Illumina Assembly) | ecosystem: Environmental > Aquatic > Marine > Hypoxic...
TAGCGCCCACCGCACCATAAACAAAAAAAGAGTTAAACCTGCAGCGCCTTGTTTCGTTCATGGTGCGGTGGGCGCTAGTGCACCCTCCCTATGGGGAGGTGTTCGGCCCTGTGTCGCGGACAGACCACAGTGAGATGCCCCTCGGGCTCGCGTACATCGCCGCCGTGCTACAGACTCAAGGGCACGAGGTCTACATCGTCGACGCCATGGGCCTCAATCTTTCCATGGACAATGTGCTCGCTCTCCTCGAGGCCCTAGGGCCTGACGTGGTCGGGGCCACCTGTCCCACACCACTGGTCCCCTGGGTGCAAGCACTCTTCGACGAGGTGCGCCAACGGCTCCCTGACGCTCTCCGTGTGTGCGGCGGGCCCCATCCCACAGCACGGCCCGAAGACCTCCTCCCCCACGTCCACGCCTGTGTGATCGGTGAGGCCGAGGACACGGTGATCGATGTTTCCCGCTGGGCAGAGGGCGAACTCCGACCCGCAAGCATCCCCGGGCTCTCCGTGCTCCGCGGTGGCCGTGCGGTGTCGACCGGCCCCCGTGCCCTGGTAGATCCATTGGACAGGCTCCCGTTCCCTGCCCGCCACCTATTCCCTTGCGATGCCTACTCTTTCGACTATCCAGGCGAGGACGAGACCTATGCCTCGGTGATGACATCCCGAGGCTGTCCCCACGGATGCACGTTCTGTGCCACGTCCCTTACATTCGGCCGCAGGGTCAGGTACCGCTCCACCGACTCGGTGATGGACGAGCTCCGCCACCTTTCTCGTGAGGGAGTGGGTTTCGTGTTCTTCTTCGATGACACGTTCACCCTCGACACCGCCCGGACACGAGCCCTGTGCCGTCGCATCCGCGACTCCGGTCTCGGTCTGCGCTGGGCATGCCTTGCCCGGGCCGACCGACTCGACAGCGATACCCTCTCTGTCATGCACGATGCAGGGTGCGTCGAGGTCCAGGTGGGCGTGGAATCGGGAGACCAGCGTGTGCTCGACACGATCGGAAAAGGAGTGAAAGTTGACCAGCTCCGTCATGCGTTCCGCAACCTCCGGGAGTCGGGCATCCGTTCCAAGGGCTTTTTCATCTACGGCCTTCCCGGAGAGACCCCCGAGTCCGCCAGGCGAACGACCGAGCTTGCGCTCGAGCTGGATCCGGACTACGCCTACTTCGGTGTGTTCGTCCCGTTCCCCGGAACGGCCAGCTTCTCCCAGTGCGCCGACAACCTTCTCTCCAGCGACTGGTCGGACTTCTGCTTCTTCAAGGAGCCCGTCGTCGTCATGGACGACATCTCTCCAGAGGAGGTGGAAGCGGCCCGTCGCGATGCAGTCCGCCGTTTCTACTTCCGTCCCGGCAAGTTGCTCGCACATATCCCCACCTTTCTCGCAAGTCCCCGCCGCGCGCTCACTGCGGCCGAGGCGGCCGTGGCTTTGGGATGGCCGGGCAGGTAAGTGTTACTACTACCCCGTGGTAAACTATATAAAGGATGATAACAATAGTTATCATTAGGTGCGAAACGTGGTATTTGAGAGGATCCCTGTGGCGTACGGTGCTGTCAAGGATAAGATCGTCGATCATTACCAGAAGCACGACGATCTCTACAATTCCATCGGTACGGTCGGAGTCGGCATCAGTGCCTTCTTGGGTGCACGGTACGGCCTCCAGGCTTCCGGGTGCGAGGAGTATCTCGCAACGCACATGCCCGTGTTCCAGAACTACGCTAACGCCATCGCCCACGGCACTACCTCGTTCATCGCGGCCGCCGGTGCCAAGGTCCCCGCCAAGATGGGGATGCGATACCTGACAAAGACGTTCAAGAAGGGCCAAGGCAAGCACGAAATAGCAGAGGAGTTCGGCCTCGAGGGGAGCCGTGAGCTGGCCCACGAGACCGTGGACGCTCTCTTCAGCGAGGCGGCGCAGACCGGGCTCGCCCACTACGCCATCGGAACCCCCGTGAGCATCACTGACGCCAAGGAGCTCTACAACGGGGTCAAGTCCGAGGTCAAAGGGTACCGGGAGCGCAAGGCAAACAGGCAGAAGGACGATTACTCAGCACCCACACCACCCGCCGAGTCCCTGGACAACATGCTCGACGAGATGGCGGTGGAAGCGGGCTCCGGGACCTCTGGCGGTCCCACCGGCTACCGCATCGAGAAGGCCGGCGACTACGTCGACCGGCTCCGCGAAGGCATGGAAGAGCGCGGCTTCCCCTTCTGAGTTACACTCCTAGATTCTTTAACGCCTCTTGTGGCACGCTATAGTGCGACATATAGGATCATTTCTCGGATACGATGGGGCGACCGTGATGTTTTCCAGCATCCCTGTTGCCCCCTGCGTCGCTTAGATGGAACGCTATGGTGCGACACATAGGATTATTTCCCGGACACGATGGGACGACCGTGAGGTTGTCCGGCGTCCCTGCTGCTCCCAGCGCCGCTTATGGCACGCCATAGTGCGACACATAGAATACTTCCCTGGACACGGCGGGGGCAATCGAAACAGTGATTAAGGTGTATTATAATAATTACTACTCCCGGTAGTAAAGAGAGCATATAACCGATAAAATACTACTATATACAATGTGGCAGGAGCGGGTTCCTCGCGAGGGCGTGGTCCGTTTTCTCAGAAACCACGGCCCGACCAGTACTGCGGACCTCGCCGCTCATTTCAACTGCTCCAAGCGCACCATATTCCGCAAGCTCGAGAGTAGCGGTCACCTTTCCTGCTATAATACCAACAGCACCATGCTCGGATTGCCCGAGACCATGGACTTCGACGAGGATGGGCTCTGGAATTGCCAGGGTGTCCGTTTCTCCCGGTGGGGGACCGTCGCGGCGACCATCCCCGAGCTCGTCGCGGCCAGCTCTGGTGGTCTCACCCTCACCGAGCTCAGACGAACGCTCCATATCATAGTCCACGCCCATATCACCACCTGCGTGAAGGAGGCAGCTATCGTAACGGCCGGACGTCGTGGTAGGTCCGTGTACTGCAGCACCGATCCCGTCCGGCGTCGACAGCAACTGGCGAACCGTGGCCGGTTGTCCTGGGACCGTCGAATACCGGCCCGCGCTCCGTCCCCGAGGACCCTCGTCCGTGTGCTCCTGTCCGTCCTCGAGCATCACGATCTCTCTCGTGGAGTGCTGTTGGCCGCCTTGGCCTCGATACGTACAGCCGAGAACGAGGCGACGGTGCGCTGGATCCTGGATGTGTGCAGAAGAAGTGGTAAAGGACACGGTAGGGCGATAGCTTTATGAACGGGCTCCCGCTGGCCAAAAGCTATTTAAAAAACCATGCAGCGCTCAGAACCGATGGCGGTGCTCGGGCTATGTGACGGCCACGATTCCGGTGCCGCTGTGTTCATCGACGGCAAGGTCGCTGCAGCGTGTAACGAGGAGCGCCTCACACGCGAGAAGTTCCAGACGGGGTTCCCGCGCAACTCCATCCTCGAGTGCCTCCGAACGGCAGATCTCGCTCCCGGGGACGTCCGTCATGCGATCCTTGCATCGCACATGACCCCGTCGCTCCCCCTCCGTCTATCTCAACGTACCTATAAGGCACAGCGGAAGGACCTGTCCGCCTTTGGACTAACCATGGACCTCTACCGCAGCTACCAAGTGCTCTCAACGAAGCTGCCGGGCATACGCTCCATCGAGAGTACCGGTGCCGCGGCCGTGGTGCGCCGCAGGCTCGCGGGGCTCGACATCCAAGCCCCCTTGGACATGGTCGACCACCACGCGGCCCATGCCGCGGCCGCCTACCACACCGCCGGTCTGGACGAGGTCCTGGTCATCACCATGGACCACATGGGCGACGGTCTCTCGGCCAGCGTGTCCGTCGGGTCCGGGGGTCATCTCGAGCGCATCCACACCGCCGATGCCGGCCACGGTGTCGGAGGCTACTACTCCGAGTTCACCGAGCTCTTGAAGTTCCGGCCCGGACGGCACGAGGGCAAGGTCGTCGGACTGGCGGCAAAGGGCAATCCCGCCACGGTCCTGAGCGAGATGCGCGAGGTGCTCACCTACAGCGACGGCCAGTTCAACGTGATCAACAACCTCAAGCGTTCCCGCCCCGGCCTGTTCGAGCTGTTCCAGAGGACGGACCGGGCAGACGTGGCGGCCGCCGTGCAGACGGTGCTCGAGGAGTGCGTGTGCGCCTTCGTCTCCGACTGGGCACGACGACGTAACCTGCCGCACCTCGCCCTTGCGGGCGGGCTCTTCGCCAACGTCAAGCTCAACCAGCGGCTCCACGAGCTCGACTGTGTCGAATCAGTGTACGTCCACCCGCACATGGGCGACGGAGGGCTGGGTTTCGGTGCCGCGGCATCGTTCGCCTGCAAGGACACGGCCCCCACGACCATGACGTCGGCGTACCTCGGGCCCAGGTACGGGGAGGAGGAGATGGAGCAAGCGCTCAAGGAGGCCAAGCTCGAATACAAGCGGGAGCGGGACATCGATCGGATGGTGGGGCTCCTGCTGGCCGACGAACGGGTCGTCGCCCGGTACACGGGACGGATGGAGTACGGGCCCCGCGCTCTTGGGAACCGCAGCATCCTCTACTCGGCGAGCGACATCTCAGTGAACGACTGGCTAAATGAAAAGCTCAAGCGCAGCGAGTTCATGCCGTTCGCCCCCTCGACCCTGGTGGAGGAGGCGCACAAGTGCTATGAAGGCATGAAGGGTGCCGAGGACGCCGCCCGGTTCATGACCATCACATTCAACTGCACCGAGTGGATGAGAGAGACCTGCCCTGGCGTGGTCCACGTGGACGGGACGGCCCGTCCCCAGCTCGTCCATTCTGACGTATCGCCATCCTACCACCGCGTGATCAGCACCTATTTCAAGGCCACGGGCGTCCCAACGATCCTCAACACATCGTTCAACATGCACGAGGAGCCCATCGTGGCGACACCGGAGGACGCCGTGCGCGGGTTCGTGCGCGCGGGGCTCGACAATCTCGCCCTGGGACCGTTCCTCGCACGGGGGGTCGAGCGAGATGGCTGACGTCATCCTAGTCCAGCCAAAGGCCGGCGGGTATTCAGAGACCGTCCAGCGTCCCATGCTACCGCTCGCCCTCCTGGCCGCTGCACGCCGGATCGTGGGAACCCGGTCGGTACGCATCATCGATATGCGGGTGGACGACAACTGGCGTGGGCGTCTGGAGACCATCCTTTCCACCGAGCCCGTGTGCGTGGGCATCACGTCCATCACCGGGAGCCAGCTCAGGTCGGCCGTGAAGGCGGCCAGCTTGGTGCGTGAGCAGGGTGACGTGCCCATCGTGTGGGGTGGCGTGCACGCAAGCCTACTGCCCGACCAGACGCTCGCCAGCGGGCTTGCCGATGTTGTCGTTATCGGGGACGGGGATGAGACGTTCCCCCGGCTCGTCGACGCCCTTGCAGAAGGGCGTGACCTGAGCAGGATCGACGGTATCGCGTTCAGGAAGGGCAAGCGCACCGTGCACACCAAACCTGCACCCTTCGTGGACCTGGACGAACAGCCCGACCTCCCGTACAACCTGGTCGATATCGAGGAGTACGTTCAGATGTACGACGGCAGGCGCACACTGGTGGTCCAGACGTCACGCGGATGCCCCCACTCGTGCAGGTTCTGCGTGAATCCCTGCTACAACAGCTCCAAGTGGCGGGGCCAGAGCGCTGACCGGGTTCAGGATGTGTTCGCTTCGATGCGCGAACGTTTTGGTGTCGAGAACCTGTGGCTAGCGGACGATAACTTTTTCGTCGACATGTCACGAGCTCGCGCAATCGCACGGGGGCTGGTGGAGTCGGGCTCGGAGCTCACCTGGGAGGTCCCGGGCACGCATGCCACCTCTGTGCTGGCCATGCGCGAGGGCACCCTTGGCCTGATGCAGAACGCCGGATGCCGTCGCATGTACATCGGGGTGGAGTCCGGCTCGGACCGCGTGCTAAAAGCCATCGGCAAGACCATCACCGTCGACAAGGTGCTGAAGGCCAACAAGCTTTTAGCCGACACGGAGATCATCCCCACCTACAACTTCATCCTCGGGTTCCCCGGAGAGACCGGCGAGGAGGTCCAGGCCACCATCGATCTTGTGTTCCGCCTCCTTGACGAGAATCCCCAGGCCGAGGTGGCACCGCTGTACTGCTTCACCCCCTACCCCGGCACCGTCCTCTACGACGAGGCTGTGGAGGCCGGGTTCGAGCCACCCGGCGACCTCGATGGATGGGCCGACTTCGAGTGGAGCAGGCTCAACGTCCCGTGGCTCGACGAGGAGCAGCGCAGACGGCTTGAATCACTGTACTTCTACTCGCTCTTCCTTGACCGGAAGTACCGCCATGACCTGGACTCGCCCCAGCTGCAGGCGCTAGCGCGAATCTACTCGCCCGTCGCCCGGGCACGTGTGCGGAACATGTTCCTGGACGCGCCGCTCGAGCTGAAGCTGAAGCGGTGGCTGCTCGGCGGGCCGTGAGGTCAGAGATTTAATACATCGCCGCCGGTGCGGTAAGGAGGCTCTGCCATGTCACGTGCTCCTCTCACCGCACTCATCATCGTCATCCTGCTGGCGGCTCCCGCCCTCGGTGCCATGGCGGCCCTGCCCGATGAGGTCATCACGTCTCAGACCGAGCTCATCGTGGTGGGCGATGTCGTCTCGGTCACGAAGCTCGGGGAGGATACGGGGCGCGAGCACTACATCGCCGTGCTGGGCGTCGACGAGGTGGAGAAGGGGGAGGTGCCTGATGACCTGCGAGTGCGGTTCTTCATACCGATAGGCGACGAACTCCCGCCGGGCACGCTCTCCGACGCGATATACGGTGTGGGGGACCGGATCAGGGCCCATCTACAGAAGGACAATCGGGCGGATGCCTTCCACGATCCCTCGACCTACGTGACCGTGGAGCACTTCCAGGGATTGCATGTGCTCCAGCGGGCCACTCCGCGTCCTGTTCCTTCGTTGGTGACGGGCACGGCCTCACCGGGACCTGGCGGAAAAGGGGCGGACCCGTCTGTGGGCTTGCTCATCGGGGTGCTCCTACTCGGAGTGGTCCTGGGCGTGCTCAGGGCGAGGATGCGCTAGGACTGGGGACCGACAGCGGCCTCCTGCACCATGACGAGCGGTCTACTCGTCGATCATCCGCAGGTAGAGCTCCAGAAGCTGCTCCATCGGCTGCTTGATCTCGTCCATCCCGCCGAGCCTGTCCACGAAGTTGCCCATGGTCTCCTTGGCCCTGGCGATGACCTCGTCCTTGGGAGTGTCGTCGGGCAGGTCGCCCAGCTTCTCCTGGATGTAGTCGCCAAATAGGTCCGAGGCGGCAGCGAGCTTGTAGGTGAGCTCGATGGTGGTGGAGAACTGGTCGCGGATCGCCTCCCGCTTGTCTCCGAGCAAGGCCAGTTCGTCGCGACCGTCGTAGGCGCTCTGGAAGGCTGTGAGCCCGTAGGCCACCGTGTCGATGAGGACGTCGATGCGTGTGTCGATGTCCGGCTCATGGATGTTGCCGTACTTGTCCTCGAACTCGGGGCCCTCCACGTAACCCTGGATGGCCTCCTGGGTCTCCATCATGACATTTGCAAGTGCAAGGCCCACGGTCATCTGCTGACTCTGGTCGAGACCGGCGACGGCCTCCTGTATATCCTCCTCTAGTCCGTACATGATAATAATCTCCTGATGACCCGCCCGGCCCTGGAGGTCTCTTATAAGTCTAGACTTGGGGTGTGCCCACTTCCGTGCTATTATCGGCCCGCAGGTCACGCTCGCGGTGGAAGTTGCTGGCCCACAGTGTGGGGAAGGTACCGTCGTCCACGGTGATCTCCCCGCCGATGCAGAACTTGGAGGCTTGGGCGTCATAGGTGTACGGATCGCACACCGAGCCGAAGGCCAGGATCAGGGAGCGTGTGGACATCGTTGCGCCAGTGAACCGTTCGCCGTACACGATGCGGTGGAGCGTGGTCGAGATCGCGTCACGGAGCAACGGCCATGCCCGTGGCCGGAGCAGGTGGGGGAGCATGGACAGCACCAGGAACGGTGTGGCCAGCGAGCTGCCCTTGACACGGCGGTCCTTGTACACCTCGAGCGCAGGCTGGATGGCCGCAAGGTCGATGAGCTCGCCCACCATGCGGAACCCGTCCTTGGCGTTGGTGTCACGCAGCACCAGATAGTAGTGGTTGAACAGGCACCGGTGCATGCGCAGGATGTCGTAGAAGGCGATGAGCGCGCGCTGGAAGTTCAGTACGTCCTGTCGGGAGAACCGTCCGTCGAAGCGCTCGATGAGCACGTCCATGAGGTCCTCGGGCGTGACCTTGAGGTCCACGTCGACACCTGCCTTGCCCAGGTATGAATAGGATTTGAAGAGTACTGCGCGCACGTTCGGCCGCTTGACCGCTTCCTCGAAGATATCACCCACCTGGTCGAGGTTCAGGTCGCGGACGTGGGTGGTCTCGAGCACGGTTGCCACGCCTGCCTCCTGGAGGACGTCCATGGCCTTCCGCCTGTTGTCGGCCATCGGTGCACCCCTGAGCACTAGAGCGCCCTTGTCATCGTACCCGTCGAACTGCATGTGGACTACCTCGAGCCCGGCTTTCAGGAGCCCGTCGAGGTAGTGAGGGTCCTTGAGCTTGATACCGTTCGTGTAGAGGGCCGGGATGTTGCCGGTGCGGCGGATTAGCCTGATGATGTTCATCAGGTCGTCGCGCATGGTCGCTTCGCCTCCCCACAGCCCGATCTTGAAGTTCTTGAAGTCCTTGATGGTCCTCTCGATCTCTTCCAGGGTGGGCTCCCGCTTGGGTGCGTTGGCGTCCGTGAGGCAGATGGGGCAGTTGAGGTTGCAGCGCAGGGTCATGTAGTAGTTGTAGTAGTTGAGGATGCGCTCGGGGCCCTCGCGTCCGGGGGGGAAGAGGATGGGAAAATAGTAGTCGGAGAGCTCCTTGTAGTAGGTGGAATCGCGGGAGAGCAACCCCTTGGCCTCGCCATGGTCGGGGCACTCTTTTACCTGGTAGACCTTGTCATCCTCCTCGATTATCTGGACGGGAAGGTCCTTCATGCACGTGGGACAGAAGCCTCGCGTCTCGCGTAGCACGGTCCCGGGCATGCGACGGCGAAGGTCGTGGTTCGTTATAAACGTTTCCCCGAGCCAGAACGATCGCTACGACCCTGCGCTCAGTCCTCGCGCCACACACGCATGCGACGCTTGTGGGCGATCTCGCTCAGCTCCTCGGACCGCTGCATGAACGGCTTGTACCGCGTGTAGGCCCGCACCAGTGGAGTCCCCCGCTCCACACCCCAGAACTCGTGGGCCTTGAGGGTGTTGCCGTTCATCACCTCGATGTGGTGCTTGTCGTTGATGGAATAGGAGTAGCTTGAGGTCTTCACGCTGGACCGACCGGGGGATATCTCGGTGCGTTCGAGCTCCACCGTCTTTGTAATACGCACCCGGTCGTGGGAGAATGTGTGGTCCTCGGTCTCCTGGTCGAGCTCTACCCGGTAGATGTTGCCCGTGGACACGGCCAGCTCGTCGTAGAGGTCGACGTCGCGCATGTCGATGACGCTGTAGTGGGTGTCGTCCTCCCGTTTCAGCACGAAGGCGTAGTTGTGGGCATGGAGGTCCTCCACCGAATCGATGCGGTCGAGGTCGTTGCAGTCCATGAAATCGCGAAGGTCATGCGTGAGGTAGATATCGTCCATTGTCTCACCCAAGGGCCTCGCGCCCGGAAGGTGGTTTAAATATCTGGGTTTTGGGGTGCCCGACGGACGGGCCGCGGCCCCTAGGCCTCGATGTCTTCTACGAGGTCAAGGTACAGGGCCCCGGTCCAGGTCATGTACCGGGCCCCCAGGGGATCGCCGGCCTCGTGCTTCCCCTCGCTCTGGGGCGCATAGTACTCGGCAAAGGAGGGTCCAGTGTCCGAGGTACCGTCGTAGACCGGGACCTTCTCGTCCACCTTTGACCACCCGATCGCGGCGAAGACCGAGTCCCACAGCCAGCCATGGCAGTACTGATCATGCGCTGGCGTAGTGAACTCCTCTCCGAAGCTGTTGTACTCCATGACACCAGCGGCCTGCTTCTTTACAGCGTCCCGGTCCGCGTACCCCTCCGCGATCATCCCCACGGTCCGCTCACGGACCTCGTCTGCCAGGACGGGACTGTAGTGGTCCAGGCCCTTGGCGAGCATCCAGTTGGTGACCGGCCAGCTAGGACCCTTCCAGTAGCGCGCGTTATCGAACCGCGGTGCGTTCATGGGTGTGGAGGGGATGGGTGTGCCGTCCACCGGCCAGAACTCGTCCGGGTCAGTCAGGTGCGCAAGGAGGCGTCCTGCCTGCTCAGGGCTTGCTACGCCGCCATAGAGCGGCATGAGCGAGCGGATGGTCGGGTGGTCCAGGTGCTTTCCCGCCTTCATGTCGTAGCTGAAGAACAGGCCCGCGTCCTCGTCCCACAACTTCGTCCGGATGGCCTCCCCGATGCGGTCCGCCTCTGAGTCGCTAGCACCCGCCTGCTCCCGATAGTAAGCGGCTTGTGCCTCGTGCTCCTTGCGGTGGATGGGATCCATGTCCGCCAGGTTGTCGTACTTCAGGGCGAGCTCGCCGGCGATGAGCCCCATGGAGCGGACGGACTCGGCGAACACCGTGTTCACCAGCACGTCCTGGACCGCGAAGGGTGACTCCTTGTAGATGCGCTCCTGGTCGAAGCCCAGCTGGTCCATCTTGCCCACGAGATAGAAATAGCAGTCGTAGGCTTCCTTGGACGGTCGCTCGTCAGGGTCCACGTTGTCCTGGTCACGGCGTGTGAACTTGTCGATGTCAACATCCCCGCTCTCCAAGGCCTTCAGGATGCGCGGGAAGGTGTCGTCGAAATCGGGCGCGTTGTCGGTACCCGACGCCCATGGATGGGCTATGAAGATAAGATGCTCGCCGTCGGGATCGCGCTCGCGCAGGAGGAAATCGTGGTACTTCTGGACCTTGGGGAACCACTCCTCGATCTTGTCCAGAATCGCGTCCTTGTGCTCGGCGTTCTGGTAGACCTCCCAGATGCCAGCGGCGACAATGGGTGGTTGCGTGATGCCCGAGGTGTCCACGTCGGGATTGCCCGAGATCTGCCGGGTAACACCCCATTCCTCTGCGTCCGGCCCATAACCGGTCTCACCAGGTGTGAAGCGGATATGGGGCAGCATACCGTTGGCCCACTGGGAGCGGAGGATGGACTCCATCTCGTTTACGGCACGGCGCTCCCCGTAATTGAAGTCCGCAGAAGTACCCATCCAGTCAATACATGCGGGACAAGTGACTTTTAAGTGTTACTGTCGCCAGGTGACGAAAATCGTAGAGCCCTGGACGTCGTTCGGGAGTGAACGCTGACAGGAGGGCGTGGATTAGGTGTGCAAAAGGGAATGTTTAAAAGGCGGACCTCGGGCGCGGAGAGTCTAGAAAAGGTGAAAATGATGTACGACATGGACCTTGACACCTCGATGGCTGGCTCCTCGCTATCGGCCGACGGCTACCAGCAGGCTGAGGACCTGAGCATCCTGAGCTCCTGCATCAAGGTGGGCATCGGCGGCATGCTGGGTGGCATCGGCGGCGGTTTCCTCTGCAGCATGACCAACGCCGACGACTACCTGGGCAAGGCCCTCGACACCGCCCCGGAGAACGTCGAGTACGCCTTCGAGGGCATCGGCACTGCCGCGGGAGTCGGCGTGGCCGGTTTCCAGATCTACAAGGAATACAAGAGCTAGCGCACCATCTCGCGGGATACGAACGGATCCCGCAGGACCGGCTCCCTCAGCCGTGGCACGATAGAGCGCGACCGGACCGAAACCATTATAACCAACTTTACCTGCTGCATTTCTCGTGGGAACACTGCAGGTTCTCGACGAGGAGCACCGGTTACATCTGACCGTATGCTCGGACCTGCACGGGAGCACATCGCAGCTAGCCCTGCTCGCCGATCACGCACGGTCCGAGGGGCGCTCTGTCATCTCTGCCGGCGATTACCTTCGTGCGTACGTCGCTGACGACCTCTCTGACCACGAAGAGCGTGTGGAAGAGGCCGTTGGACAGCTCGACATCCTCGCCGGCCTTGGTGCATATGCCATCCCGGGCAACCACGACCATCCCTCCGTGTACCAAGAAGCGCTGACGCGGACGGCCGACGGACTGCGTGAGATCCACCAGGTTACGGATGTCATCGGGGACGGGTTCACTGTCGTCGGTTGGGGCGGGATGGAGCACTCGGACCCCATCTTCGAGAACTTCAAGATGGGGCATTATTATGCTCCCGATCACATCGTCAAAGGGATGGAGGGGCTTCTCGCTGGCGTGGACGACCACACAGACTGCGTGCTCGTCACCCATCAACCCGTCCGCGGCTATCTCAGCAAGGGCCACGAAGGCCAGGAGCTCGGCTCCGAGGCGATGCGCGAGGTGTACGACGCCAATCCGGACATAGGTCTGGTCATCTCGGGTCACTCCCACCAGGCGGGCTACAGTTCAGACAAGGCCATCGACTTCGTGGCCCGGGCCCGCTACAAGGAACTGACTCCCGATCCCGATGCCCTCCGCGTGTACCAGATGGACGGCTACGATTCGGCCCATCCGAAGAAGGTGGTCATCGAGTACGATAAGGATCAGTACGACCTCACCTGCTTCCTCAATCCCGGTTCCCTCGGCCACCCGCACTCCTTCTCGGACTGCCTCGACGTCGATGTGTACGAGAGCGGGGGCGTCCGGCGGATCGAGGTCACATTCGTCGAGCTCTAGGACATCGCTCGCGCAAGGGAAATACCTTTAAAGCATCCGGCTCGTCCTCCGCCCGTGGATCCGCAGACGCAGATGGCCTTTGCGTTCTATGGCTCCCTGCTGTTCCTCATGCTCGTCGTGTGGCGGGACAAGATCGAGCGCAACGGCCTCCTGTTCCTCAAGCGGACCGAGGAGGGCGTCGCCGGTATCAACGCGTTCGGGACGGCGCATGCCGACCTCCTCAAGATTGTGGGCAACATATCCGTTGGCATCTCCCTCCTGATCATGGTCTTGGCATCGGGTGCTCTCATCCACGGGGTATGGACCATATTCAACGCCCCGACCGTCACTCCCAACGCCACGGTGGGCATCGTTGTACCTGGCATACGCATTCCAGGCGCGCCCTTCTACATCCCCCTGTTCGAGGGTCTCATCGCTATCGTCTCAGTGATGGTCATCCACGAGTTCTCACATGGCATCTTCGCGGCTGCCCATGGTGTCAAGCCCAAGAGCCTCTGGCTCTTCCTCCTCATAATCATCCCTGGTGCAGGTGTGGAGCTGGACGAGACGATGATCATGCGCAAGAGCCTGCGAGCCCGGATGCATATCTATGCCGCCGGCTCCTTCGCCAACGTGGTCACCGCCGTGACCGCCGCACTGTTCATCAACTTCGTCCTCGTCCCCGCGTTCCAGGCAATGACCCTGTCCGTGGGCATCGAGGTCATCGACACGACCGAGGGGCTGCCTGCCGCGCTCGCCGGGATACCGAATGGCACGGTCATCACGTCGGTCAACGGAGTGGACGTCTCCAACTTCAACACGTTCACCACGGCGCTCGAAGAGGTGAAAGCGAACGAGACCGTCAATCTCGCCACCGACGTTGGCCCCTTCAGCGTCTTGACCACGGCCCACCCGGATAACCCCGAGCACGGCTATCTCGGCGTAATCGTCGATCCGAGAGGCAAGCGTGAGGTCCGGCCTGAATGGTCCGGGAAACTCGGAGAGGTCGCACGCTATGTCATCGAGAAGAGCGTGGGGCTGTTCACGTACATCTTCATCCTCCACCTCTCGATCGGGCTCATCAACCTCCTGCCCGTGTTCCCGCTCGATGGAGGGCGGATCCTGGTCGACATCGCCGAGGATTACGGCGGTGGGATCAAGACGACAGCAGCAAAGATGCTCTCCAGCTTTCTTCTCATCGTGTTCATTCTGAACCTCATAGGCCCACAGGCCGTGACCTGGACGGCACGGTTGTTGGCGTATTGAGGGTGTCGCGGCCCTATTCCCTGGGCGGTGGCGGCAGGAGCAGCATCTTCACCGTCGGCCTGATTCCCATGGCGAGGGCGATGCCGAAGAGCTTGAAACGACGACGCTTCACCACCCCGCTGAGATGTGCACCCCACAGAGCTCCCGTGATGAACGCGCTCCACTTCACAAGACCGTAGTCGAGAGCATCGAGGTTCTTGACACGGTCATCGAGCGTCGTGAGGAAACGGAAGGCTTTGCCGAGGTTCTTCGCCCGGTCCATGGATTAGATGAGGACGGCCAACGATTTAACCCTTTCTCAGTCGCGCCGGGCACCAAGGGGTGCCCTTATAAAGGGAACCGTATTGGACGATATATATGGCAGATCAAAAGGTCTCAAACATCGCTCTCCTCGTCGATTATGACAACATGGCCATCGGGGTCGAAACCACGTTCAAGAAAGAGCGGTTCGATGTCACCAAGGTCATCGACACGATCCGCGACCGGGGTCGTCTCATCATCAAGCGCGCCTACGCCGACTGGAAGCGGTGGGGACGCTGGTACCAGGATACCCTGACGTCCAGCGCCGTGGAAATGGTCCATCTCCCCACCCATCCCGGATCCAACAAGAACAATGCCGACATACGCATCGCAGTGGACGCGTTGGAGATCGTGTACCAGAACCCGCTCATCGACATCTTCGTCATCCTCTCGGGCGACTCGGACTTCGCTCCGATGGTCTCCCGCCTGCGCGAGAACGGCAAGTACGTCATAACCGTGGGTGTCAAGGATCGCACCTCCGCCCTCCTCATCTCGAACTCGGACGAGTTCATCTCATACGATTCGATGCTGGGGACGGTCAAGCAGGACGCGGACGCCGGGTTCAAGATCCTAGTGGATGTCCTGAGCACGACCGATGGGGAGGATATCCGCCTCTTCGGTATCAAGAACCACCTTCTGCGCAAGGATCCCTCGTTCAACGAGCGGGAGTACGGGTTCAAGCAGTTCAAGGCCTTCGTGAAGGAGGCTGCGAACCGCGGATACATCGAGCTCAAGGACGATGCCAGAGGCAATCCCATCCTCGTACCGAAGACCTCGGATAGGACTGCGGATAGGACTGCGGATAGGACTGCGGATAGGACTGCGGATAGGACTGCGGAGAAGACCACAGATAAACCCACGCGAAACAGACGCCGGCGTCGCTAGTCCGACCTCTTGGCGCTGCAGCGCATCA
>Ga0187833_10003757_pt1 | contig 15163 bp, 17 predicted proteins | sample ETNtaG_37_FD_167968 | JGI IMG/M metagenome (GOLD analysis project Ga0187833, IMG submission 167968) | Marine microbial and viral communities from oxygen minimum zone, Eastern Pacific Ocean - ETNP2014_SV_400_PacBio MetaG (Illumina Assembly) | ecosystem: Environmental > Aquatic > Marine > Hypoxic...
ATTTTTTGCATTAATAACTTTATTTACACTTGCGCCAAAAAAATGACTCTTTTCTAAGTCAAATTTATCAAATTGCCCATAAATATTAGAGTGTCTTATACAAGTAAATTTTGTGTTATTTATTTTTGAGAAAAATTCACACATTTTTTCAATGTATAATTTGGTATTTGCAACGCCAAAATATTTTGGATAAATATTTTTAGAAGATTTAAAATCGTTTTCTTTTACCGCATAATTGCTTGGTGAGTACATAACTGTGCAACTAAAAAAAATAAAGTGTTCTATTTTATTCTCAAAAGTTGATCTTAGAAGATAGGAATTCATAACAGCATTATCTGTTACATGTAAAAATGGCATATGAACAATATCTTTAGCTCCAGATGTTGTGGCCGCAGCTTGAATAATTATATCAACATTTTTTGTGATTTTTTTTACTTGTCTGAAACTTGTTAAATCGGCTTTAATCCACTTTACTCCTGAAATTGGAATTTTTTTTGATTTATTAAAAATTGCAAAAATATTATAATTTTTATTTTTGCTTAAGTTCAAAAGAATATTTTTACCAATAAATCCAGTAGCCCCACATATTAAAACATTTTTTTTACTTTTCATTGTAGTAATCGCCATATTCTATCAATACTGTTGGTTTATTATCTTTTCTCATTAAGGCTTTTTTATAACTTTGGAAAATATCTTTGGATTCTCTTAATTTTATGAAATCAATATTTTTGCACATTTTAGAAAATTGACTTGTAAAATCTCCAACATGCTGATGTTGTGGATGAATTGGTCGTTTAGAACCAATTGCCGTTCTTATTATTATTTTTTGATTAAACTTTTGTTTTGACATTAAACTTATTTTATCAAGATGATTAATTATTTGGTTTGATGCAAGTAAAAGAAAATTCCATCTTGGATAAATAGAAACTGGTATATGCCCATTCATTGCTAATCCAATTGTTATACCCATTTGCATTTCTTCTGCTACAGGCAATTCAAATCTTTTATTTTTATTTGTTTCATTTAAAGTATTAAACATTGCAGTTCCAGGATATTGAACGGCTTGACCGATAAATATAACTTTTTTATTTTTAGATAAAAAGTTCATAGATTTTTTTAATTCGTCAAAATATTTCATTAAAATTGAATCCTTTGACCTGACCCTGCATGTGGATATTTACTTTTATATTTGTAATATAAAATTTTTTTATTCTTCTTTTTAAAATAAGTTAAATAATTTTGACTCCAAGTATTTTTTGTATCACTACAAACTGACAAACCATTATCTTCTATAATGAATATTATTGGTAAATTTTTGTTTATTGAGTATTTTATACACTCATGAGCAATACCTGTTTCTGAAGTCATGTCACCCATGAAGCAGTATACTTTATATTTTTTTTTTCTTATTTTGATAGATTTAGCAACACCAACTGCTATTGGCAAAATTCCACCCACAATAGCAGATGAAAATATTTTATATTTTGGAAAGCATAAAGAAATAGAATTTCCATTTAATATAGATCTTGTTATTTCGTTTTCTGGAACACCTTTAAGCAAACATTGGTAATGACTTCTCCATGAACAAAAAACCCAGTCATTTTTTTTTATTTTTTTAAAAATTTTTATTATATGTTTTTCATTTCCATCATAAAGATGAATTGGTCCTCTTATTTTTTTTTCGCCAAAAAGTTTTGAAATTTTTATTTCATAATTTTTTAAATATTTTTCATCAATCTTAGGATTCATATTTAATTATAGATTTTTTATAATTTTGATATATAAGTTTTATACATTATTTCATAAAACACAAAAAATAAAATGATCATTTGCCAAACTCCTTTTAGAATTTCTTTTTTTGGAGGAGGTACAGATTTTCCAAATTGGTTCAAAAAAAAAACTGGATCAGTAATTTCAGCCTCAATAAATAAATATTCATATATAACTGCTAGAAATTTACCTAATTTTTTTGAATACAATTATAGGATTAGATATTTCAAAACTGAACAAGTTAAAAAAATAAATCAAATTCAACATCCAAGTTTTAGAGAAATCATAAAGAAATATAATCATAAAAATAGAAATCTAGAAATTGTGCACAATGCAGATTTGCCAGCTATGACAGGTTTGGGATCAAGCTCCAGTACTACAGTTGGAGCTATTAATGCTCTAATAAATCTAAATGATAAAAAAATATCAAAAAGAAATCTTGCTTATGGTGCAATTGAAATTGAACAAAAAATATTAAAAGAAAGTGTTGGTTCTCAAGATCAAGTAATAAGTTCTTATGGGGGTTTTAATTGTATTCATTTTAATAAAGACTCATCAATAAAAGTAAATCAAATTAAAAATAAAAAAAATATCAAAAAAATTGAGGAGTCTCTTTTATTGGTTTTTACTGGATTGACACGTCATGCATCAATAATTGAAAAAGATAAAATTTTGAATTGTAATAATAAAGCATCATATTACGATAAGCTAAATAAATTAACACATGAAGCTAAAGTTTTAATAGAATCAAATAGATTTAATCTTAGAAAGTTTGGTCAATTGTTATCAAAAAATTGGGAAATAAAAAAGAATCTTTCAAGATTGGTGACTACTAACGAAATAGAAAAAATTTATAAAATTGGAATTAATAATGGGGCTTATGGTGGAAAATTATTAGGATCAGGTAGTGAAGGTTTTGTAATATTTATCTGCAATAATAAAACAAAAAAAATATTAAAAAAAAAATTTAAGAAGTATTTGAATATACCAATAAAATTTGAGCATAAAGGTAGTCAAATTATAAAATATAATTCAAATTAATAAATGGATAATATTAGTCTCGTAATATTAGTTGGAGGTTTGGGATCCAGAATAAAACTTCTTGAAAAAAATACACCAAAACCACTCATAAAATTTAAAAATAAACCTTTCTTAGATATTATTTTGAACTTTTATTCAAAATTTAATTTTAAAGAAATATTTCTCCTTGCGGGTTATAAAAGTTATGTTTTTAAAAAAAGATATCACAATAAAACTAAAAATTTAATTCCCATAAAAGTAATAGTCGAGAAAAAAAAATTAGGATCTGGTGGAGCTTTATTGCAATTAAAGAAAAAAATAAAAAATAATTTCGTGTTAATTAATGGTGATACTTATTTTGAAGTAAATATTATAGATTTAATAAAAAAAATTGATAAAAAAAAGATTGCAAATATATGTTTAGTAAAAAATACCAACTATTTATCAAACAAAAAATTATCAAATCTATTTTTGGATAAAAAAAATAATCTTATTTTTAAAAATAAATCAAAATGGATGAGCTCTGGAGTTCTTTATTTTAAAAAGGAAATTTTTAAACATTTTCCAAATAAAAAACAGTTTTCATTAGAAGATGTTTTAATTCCAAAACTAATTGAAAAAAAACTTATTGCAGCAACTAAGAATACTGGCTTTTTTATTGATATCGGAACTACTAAAAATTATAAATTTGCAAAAAAAAATCTTCATAATATTCTTAAAAAACCAGCAATTTTTTTTGATAGAGATGGTGTGATTAATTATGACAACGGCTATACCTATAAAATAAAAGATTTTAAATTTAAACCCAATGTTATTAAAGCACTTAAAATAATACAAAGAAGAGGTTATTATATATTTTTAGTTACAAACCAAGCAGGCATTGCAAAAGGAAAATTTACTATAAAAGAATTTTTTAATCTTCAAATGTATATTAAGAAACATTTGTCAAAAAAGAATATTTTTATTAATGATTTAAGATATTGTCCATATCATCCCGATGCAATTATTAAAAAATTTAAAAAAAATTCACAATATAGAAAACCTGGAAATCTAATGATAGAGTCAATTTTTAAAAACTGGTATGTGGATAGAAATAAAAGTCTAATGATTGGGGATATGATTAAAGATAAAAAAGCTGCAAATAAAAGTAAAATAAGGTTTTTTTATGCTGAAAATAATTTATACAACCAATTAAAAAAAATTATTTAATTAAATCATGAAGAAAATACTTATCACAGGTGGTGCTGGCTACATAGGTTCAAAGTTAGCTACAAGATTGTTAAATATGAAATATGAAGTAACAATTTTAGATAATCTTATGTTTGTTGATGATTCTTTAAACCACTTATTTGAAAAAAAAAATTTGAAATTTTTTAAGGGTGATATTAATAACAAAAAATTTATCAAGAAACATGTAAAGGATAAGGATATAATAATTCCACTAGCTGCATTGGTTGGAGCACCTCTATGTGAAAAATTTAAAAAACTTGCAATTAAAACTAATTTAAATGCTATTGAATACTTGGTTAAGAGCTTAAAAAATAATCAAAAAATAATCTTTCCTACATCAAACTCAGGTTATGGAATTGGAGAAAAAAATAAATATTGTGATGAAAGATCACCATTAAATCCAATATCTTTATATGGAAAAACAAAATCCCAAGCAGAAAAAAAGGTTTTAAATTTTAGAAACTCGGTATGTTTCAGATTGGCAACAATTTTTGGATATTCATATAGAATGCGAACCGACTTATTAGTTAATAATTTTGTTTACAGGGCAATTAAAGAAAAAAAATTATTTTTATTTCAACCACATTTTCGAAGAAACTACATTCATGTAGAGGATGTTGTAAATGCTTTTGTTTTTGCAATTGAAAACTTTTCTAAAGTTAAAGGAGAAATTTTTAATCTAGGTCTATCCTCTGCAAATTTAACTAAATTACAACTTGCTAAAAGAATTAAAAAACAAGTTCCAGAATTAAAAATAAAAATTGTCTACAACAAAAAAGATCCTGACCAAAGAAATTACTTTGTTAGTAATAAAAAAATTGAGAAATTAGGCTTCAAAGCAAAAGTTACTATAGATCAAGGTATTAAAGAGCTTGTGTCAATTTTCAGATATTCAAATATAAAAATTAAAAATAATTATTAATAATTATTCATTTTTTTATTTTTAAAAAATATAAAAATTTTATAGAGACGATTACACTTTTAAAAAGTTTAAAAAAAGAATTCTTAGTTTTGTCACTCTTCCTCTCATCAAAACTAACAGGAATCTCAACTATTTTTAGATTTCTTCTTGATGCTTTAATTGAATGTTCCCAAAAAAAAGAGGGATGTTTATAGTTTAAGGTTTTCATTTTAAGATTTGAAGGAAACAATCTTAATGAATGTGAAATATCGATTGCATTAATATTAAATATTTTAGATACTAAAATATTTAATACTTTGCTAAAAAAAATCTTAATTTTAGAAACTCCTTTTATTTTTGAATTTTTTATATATCTGCTGCCAATTATAAGAGAATTATTATTTCTATTTATTATTATTTTTTCTAAATATTTATTTTGTACAGAATTATCAGCATCTAAAAAAAGAATATAATGACCTATTGATGAATTAACACCTAATAACAAAGCATAACCTAACCCTTTTCTTTGCGTAGAAATAATTAATTTTATTTTTTTGTTCTTTTTTTTATAAGTTAAAATTTTCTCTATAGTTCCATCATCACTTTTATCATCAACAAATATAATTTCATAATTTATCTTAATTTTATTAAATAACTTTTTTATTCTTAAAACAGTTTCGTCGATATTTGATAATTCGTTGAGTGTTGGAATAATTACACTAATCAATTTTATATCCTTTTATTTCTCCAAAATTCTACTGTTTCGTCTAAATCTTTAAAAAAATTATATTTAATATTTGTTTTTAATATTTTATTAATCTTAGTTACATCAAGTTTCGCAAAATTTGGAAATTTAAATTCATTGGTAAAAATTATTTTTTTTTTAATTTTTTGTTTTTTATTTAAATAATTTATTATATCTAAAATTTTTAGCTGTTTTTTTGTACCTACATTATAAATCCCTGATTTTATTTTTGATTTAATAATTAATGATAAAATTTTAACTAAATCTTTTATACTCATAATTTCTCTAGCGTCATGAGCTGTTCCTCTCATTTTAATTGTTTTGTTCTTTGAAAGTATTCTCTTAATTAAGTCAAAAATAACCTGTCTTTTTAATCCAGGTCCAAACATTGAACATAATCTTAGAACTATGATATTTAATTTAAAATTATTAGAATAAAAGAGACATTGCTGTTCACCGTTTATTTTAGATAAAGCATAGTATGATTCTGGATTTAACTTTTTATAATTTTCCTTTACTTTTTTGATTTTAATCGACCCATATACACCAATAGAAGATGAATATATTATTTTTCCAGTAAAATTAATTTGATTAGCTGCTTCAAGAAAATTCTGCAAAACTATATTATTTTTTTTAATATCTAACAAATGATCGTTTTTTGAGAACAAAGGATAAGAATTTCCACTTAAAAAAAAAATATATTCAGGTTTTAATTTTTTTAACAATTTTTTAAAATTTTCTAAAGAGTATTTAATGCAAGTGTTTTTAATTTTTTTATTTTGTGATGTGTATCTATAAACTTTATAATTTTTAGTGATTAAATAATTGTATAATTCGTTTCCAACAAATCCATAACCACCAAAAATTAAAATAGTTTTCATAAATTAATTATATAAAATTTTATTTTTATAAACTTTTATCAGAATAAAATCTATTTTTAATATCAATTATCATTTCGTCTAACATTGTTTCAAAAGTATATTCATGCTTCCATTTCAATATTTTTTTTGCTTTTTTTGGATCTCCTTTTAAATGATATAGTTCATTAGGCCTAATATAACGTTTATTAATTTTAATGTAATTTTTATAACTCTTTAGATTTAATTTTTTAAAAACATAGTTTAAAACATCTCTTACAGATTTTGACTTACCTGTTGAAATTACAAAATCTTGTGGTTTATTTTGCTGCAACATCATCCACATTGCTTTAACGTAGTCTTTAGCATGTCCCCAATCACGCTTAGCATCTAAATTTCCAAGTTCTATATATTTTTTATTATTGAATTTTATATCTAAAGCACCTTTAACAATTTTTGCTGTTACAAAATTTAAACCTCTTCTGGGTGACTCGTGGTTAAAAAGAATCCCATTAACTGCAAAGAGATTATAGCTTTTTCTATATATCTTTACAAAATGATAGGCCGCAAGTTTAGATACTCCATAAGGACTTACAGGTTCCATAACTGAAACTTCATTTATTTTACTTTCTTTATTATAGTTTCCATAAATTTCTGATGTGGCAGCATTGTAAAACTTAGTTGAAGGACTATTGGACTTTACAGATTCTAATACATTCAATGCACCAATACAATCAATTTGGGTTGTTAAAAATGGAGAACTGAATGAAATACCAACATGGGATTGTGCTGCTAAATGATAAATTTCGTTTGGTTTTATTTTTTTAACTATTTCATCTATGTTAGATTTATCTAAAATATCACCATAAGATAAATTTATTTTTGGTAGTATTTTTTCGATTCTTATAGTTTGAAGTTCTGGACTAGATCTTCTGGGCAATATACCATAAACAGAATAATTTTTTTTTATTAAAAATTCTGCAAGGTAGGAACCGTCTTGACCTCCTATACCAGTAATTAAAGCTTTTTTTTTCATATTAATAAATATTTTAGTAGAATATTTTAATAGAATATTTTTATTATTAGTGTAATTAAAATTATAAACAAACTAAAAAATGACTAAATATCCACTTATTCACTCAACATGGAACAGGGAAGAGATTAAAGCTATTAATAAAGTAGTTAAAACTGACATGTTCACAATGAGTAAAAATGTTAGTGAATTTGAAAAAAAATTTTCAAAATATCAGGGGAAAAAATATGGGGTAATGGTAAACTCCGGATCTTCAGCAAACCTTGTGTCAATAGTTTCTTTATTTTACTCAAAAAAAAACCCGTTAAAAAAAGGTGACGAGGTAATAGTTCCCGCTGTATCTTGGAGCACAACATACTCTCCTCTTCAGCAGCTTGGATTAAAAATCAAGCTAGTAGACATAGAGTTAAAAACTTTTAATGTCGATTTTAAAAAACTAGAAAAAGCGGTCTCAAAAAAAACAAAATTAATAGTTGCTGTTAGTATTTTAGGGATACCAGCAGAACTTCAGAAAATGAGAGATCTTTGTAAAAAAAAGAAAATTTGGTTTTTTGAAGATAACTGTGAAAGCTTAGGTGCTGAAATTAATAAAAAAAAAACAGGCTCCTTTGGAGATTTAGCAAGTCATAGCTTCTTTTTCTCACATCATATTTGTACTGTGGAAGGGGGTATGGTGGTTACAGATAATTTTGAACTTTATTGTCTAATGAAAGCATTAAGGGCACATGGCTGGTCAAGAGATTTGCCCAAAATAAACCCATTGATAAAAGTTAAAAAAAACGATTTTTATGAACAATACAAGTTTATACTCCCAGGTTTTAATTTAAGACCAGTTGAAATGCATGCGGCTGTGGGTTTGGTCCAGCTTAAAAAAATTGATAAGTTAATTAATATGAGAATTAAAAATTTAAAATTATTTCAAAAATACTTTAAAAATAATAATAATTTTATAATTCCAAATACAGAATATAAAAGTTCAAGCTTTGCATTTCCCATGATTATAAAAAATAAAGATCCTAATATTAAATTAAAAATATTTAAAAAACTAAAAAGAAATAGTATTGATTTTAGGTTAGTAACTGGAGGGTGTTTTACTAGTCAAAAATACGCTAAACACTTTGACTATACAATCTTTGGAAATTTAAAAAATGCAGAATTACTTCATAATCAAGGTTTTTTTGTTGGTAATGCAAGTAAAGATCTATCAAAACAAATTAAAAAACTGCATCAAGTTTTGTCAAATATTTAATGAGGATTTTTAAAAAAGCTTTAATTACTGGTATATCCGGTTCAGGAGGGAGTTATTTAGCTGAATATATAATAAAAAACCAAAAAAAAACTAAAGTCTATGGAATTTATAGAAAAAGAACTGAAAATCTTACTAACTTAATAAAAGAAAGATCTAATTTAATTAAATGTGATTTAAACAATTATAAAAAAGTTCTTCATTCAATAAAAAAAATAAATCCTGATGTAATTTTTCACTTAGCATCTAATGCAGATGTAAAGAAATCCTTTGATTGTCCCAGAGAAATTATTAATAACAATAATAATTGTACACTCAACTTGCTTGAGGCAATAAGAGAAGTAAAAATTAAACCAGTTATACAAATTTGTAGCACCTCAGAAGTTTATGGTATAGTAAAAAAAAAGGAAACTCCAATTAAAGAAACAAATCCATTTAGACCAGCAAGTCCGTATGCTGTTTCAAAAGCTTTTCAGGATTTGATATCTCAAAATTATCATAAAAATTATGGTCTCAGAATAATAATTACTAGAATGTTTACATATTTAAATCCACGTAGAACAAATTTATTTGCCTCACATTGGGCTGATCAAGTATCAAGAATTGAAAAAGGAAAAATTAAAATGCTAAAGCATGGTAATTTAAAATCTACAAGAACAATTATTGATATTGAAGATGCGATGAGATCTTACTGGGTGGCTGCAACAAGTGGGAAGATTGGAGAGATTTACAATATTGGTGGTAATAAAATAATCGAGATTTCAGAGTTTTTAAAAATTTTAAAAAAAAAATCAAAGGTAAAAATATTATCAAAGGTTGATAAAAATTTATTAAGAAAAACAGATGTTACCTTGCAAATCCCAAATGTATCAAAATTTAAAAAACAAACAAAATGGAAATCAAAAGTAAAATTTGAAGATAGTGTAAATTCACTATTAAATGAATTTAGAAAAAAAAATAGATAAGATAATAAATTAAGTAGATCTAAATAATGGAACAACCAGAAATTAAATTAACGATAACTAAAAAATTTATATTTTTTTTTATTACTGTCTTTGGACTAATTAGTATTTTTTTTATAATAGACTACTGTTATACGAACTATTTTAGAGCACCCACATCAGAAATTGATTATCGAGCTCCTCATAAAATATATTCTCACACCTTAGCCGCTTCATTTAATGGTCTTGATGGATGAGGTCATAAAAAATATAAAATGTGTACAGATATGAATGGATTTAGATCATCTTGTGATAAAATTAATGTGTCAACTAAACAATTTGATGTAGCATTTATTGGCGATAGCTTTAATGATATAAAACTAGTTATATGAAAATGAACATCAAAAGTATTGTCAATAAATATTCAAATAATTATGAAAGTTGTGTAATTGTTGGCTCTGGTCATACTATGAATGAGTTTGATTATGAGAATTTTAAGGGAAAAATTATAATTTCTGGCAGCACCATACTAAGATTTGACAAAACAATTGAGCCAGATTATTTGGTCACTTGCAATAATCACTTTCCAGTTCTGGATATACCTACTCACTTAAACTTTTTAAACAAATTTAAAAAAATGATATGGCTGATGTCTGACACAGGATGTTATAATGATGTTTGGCAATATAATCCAGATACTTTTAAAAAACTAAAACTTGATTACATTACATTTGATGACAGACATTTTAGATTTCAAAATTGTAAACCAAAAAAAAATTGTTGTAACTTTTTAAATATTTATAAGAATAGAAAAACTCTTTTTGAAATAATTGAAAATAAGTTTAATACAAAATTTATTCATCAAGATAAAATTGGAGTTAGTGTTGCGGAACATTCTATGATGTTTGCAGTGCTAATGGGTTTTAAAAATATTTTTTTTCAAGGTGTTGATCTTCCAACTCAATTCTATAGAGCTATGTACTTAGATAGTAAAAAATATTATGGCTATCAAAGTGATTATACTGAAGAATTTATGAAAGAAACTATGGCCATAATGAGAAAAAAATATTTTATATACTATTTAAAAAATTTTAATTTTAAACCTTACTTTCAATCTTTAATAAAAAGGATACAATTTTTTGATAAAAAAAAATCTTTTTTTACTGAAAACATTAAAACTTCGCTCAATATAATAGATTGGCTAGTAGAAATCGCTACTAAAAACAATACTAAAGTTTATAATTTAAGCACTAATTCATCATTAAAAAATATTAAAAAAATTGAAAACCTAAGTTTTGTTGAAATAAAAGAAAATTTTCCTCACTTATTTCGTACTCCTTAACAAAATATTTTCTGATTTTTTAAATAAAATGTCTAAGAAATAATTACAACAACATTGAAAATTTTATGTAATAATTTCTTAAAATCAAGGAAAAAAATTAATTTATTTTTATATATTACATTTAACTTCAAAGATTTCTATTAAGCAATTATTTTCATAAAAGATGTGTATTAATTTTTTACTTATTTAAGATTTTAGATTTAGGTAAATTCTACTTATTGCGAAAGTAATATTTGATTTTTATAAGATTATAACTTAAATATTTAAGATGTCTCTTGATATAATAAAAGATCTAAATGAATATTCCAAAGAAACAGTTGAGCAATTCTATAGTGATGCTCATGAGTCTGGTTATCATTTTTAATGATATCTGAAAAAAAACTTATATCTTTTTCAAATCAATTAATTAAAACTATTTCTAAAAAAACTTTCTTAAATCTAAAAAATATTAGATTTAAAACAAAAAAAGATTTTCAAATAGATCCTGTAACAAAAATAGATATTGAAATGGAAAAATTAATTAGAAAATTAATAAAATCAAAATTTGGAAATCATAATATAATTGGCGAAGAGCTAAAAAATGAAGTTAAAAGTTCAGATTTTACTTGGGTGATAGATCCAATAGACGGTACAAAAAATTTTATATTAAATTTACCTATGTGGAGTAATTTAATTGGATTATATTTCAAAAAAACACCTATTTTTAGTTTTGCAAATTTTCCAATATTGAAAAAAACGTATATTGGTTTGCAAAAATATACTTTTTTAAAACATAAAAATAAAAGTATAAAATTAAGATCTAATCAAAAAACAACTCCGAAAAAAATGAAACTTGCAATAAATACTCTGCACTCCCTAAGAAATAATAAAGTAAATAGGTTTATTTTAAATTATAAGGGCTTTTTTAAGGTAACTGGCTCTGATGCATATAATTTTTGCTCTATAGCTGAAGGTAGATTAGATGCATTAATAGAGTCTGGACTAAAACAAGTTGATATTTTGCCTATTATAAAAATAGTTGAATCTTCAGGTGCAATTATTACTAATTGGAAAGGATACAAAAATTTTAGCGAAGGTAAAGTATTAGTTGCTGGAAATAAAAAAATTCACAAATATCTACTTAATAAGATAAATAATTAAACGTTTAAAATTTTTGACCCATTATTTTCAAATTTAAGACTGATAAAACTTAATTTTTTTTTCTTAATTGACGTTAGGGCTTTCTGTTTATCTTTTACAATTAATAAAAAAAAACCACCACCTCCAGCACCAATTAATTTTCCTCCTATAAATCCATCAATTTTTTGTATCTTTATAAAAAGAGAGTTCAGCGAAGCATTTGATATATCTTTGCTTAGTTTTTTTTTTAGTTTCCAGTGGTAATTAAATAAATTTCCTATCTCATCAATATTTGTATTATAAATAGAGTCTAGCATTTTGGTATTTAATTTTTTTATCTCATTGTAGTAATAATTTGTTTTTTTTAAATTTTTCATTTGTGATTTAATTATAGTGAATGAATTTCTTTTTTTTTTACTATAAACTAAAAGAGAATGATTATTGATAATTTTTTTTATTTTATTAATATTTTTTTCTTTAGTTACTGTAATTTTCTCTTTCTTAGAAATATAAACGTCAATAAACCCTCCAAACTCACTGGCTATTTGATCTTGCCAGCCTCCTTGAAATCCACAAATTTTTCTTTCAATATTATAAGCAATTTTAAAAGTTTCATATTTGCTTAACTTAATATTTTTAAATTTTTTTATACAATTTATTAATCCAATTAACATTGCACTGGAAGTTCCTAAGCCTGTCGATGTTGGTACCGTAGATACAGTGGAGATCTGTAATTTTTCTTTTATACCAAAATACTTAATCGTTTCTCTAATTATATCATGATTAATTTGGTCAGTTTTTTTTACAAATTCAACTTTTGAAGTTTGAACCATATGATTATTGTCTAGTTTTCTTTCTAATAGTAAAACATAAATATATTCATTAATTGCTACAGATAAAAATCTTGAACTAAATTTTTTATAATAAAAATCAATATCAGTGCCTCCGCCAGATAAAGGAACTCTATATGGCGTCTTTGAAATGATCATGTATAGAAATATAATTAGCCTTTTATGTCTTTTAAATTAAAAATAGAATTAGCCTTAATATCTTTAATAAATTTCTTACCGAATATATTTGGATATTCTTTGGGCAAAATACCTTTTTTTGAGTATGTAACTGCAGTTTTTACATTATTAAAATTAATCTTTTCTCCTTTTCGTACATTTTTTCTTGTTACAAATTTCCGTATAAGAACGTCATGTAAAATTTTTTCTGATTTCAAAAATTTTTTATCATCAGAACCTAGTGCTTCTTTAACGCCTCTACTTAAATCTACCATATTTGCAAATTCTTGAAATTCTAATGAAGCCGCATGATCGGGGCCCAACATTTGTCTGCTCAGAGTTACATGCTTTTCAACAACTTTAGCACCTAGTGCTACTGCTCCCGAAGCTCCAACCGAACCTATTCCATGACCTGAAAAACCTACATCCTCTATTAGTATTGACTTTAATTTAGGAATACATTTCAAATTTTTATCTGAATTTTTTGATGGATAAGCTGATGTACAATGTAGAAATATATGTGGAGTTTTAAACTTATTAAAAATTTTTTGTGTTTTTAAAATTTCATTGTATGTTGACATGCCAGTACTTATGATTGTTGGTTTTCTTTTTTTAGCAACGTACTCACAAAAATGATAGTTGATAGCATCTATGCTCGCAATTTTTAAATATTTAACTCCTAATTTTATTAAAAAATCTACACTTCTTTCGTCCCAAGGTGTCACAACTAAATCTACCTTAAGTTTGGCACAGTAATCTTTGATTTTCCTATAATCATTATCGCTTAATTCCAATCTAGTATCTGGATATGTCCATGCTCCAAACTTTGGAGATTTGTGATTTATATCTTTCTCATGTTTGCTTAAATAGCCCTTGGCTTTTTTTAATTTTGACTGGTCATTGACCAAATCAATTACATCTCTTTTTTGAAATTTTACTGCGTTTGCACCAGCTTGAACAGATGATTTGATTAATTTTTTTACTAAAGATAAATAACCATTATGGTTAATTCCAATTTCTGATATGATATAAGGGTCTTTGTTAAATTTAATAACATTTTTATTCAACTTTTCCTCCTTTAAATTTTTCTTCTAAATTTTCACACACACAGTGTAATAACGACATATGAGCTTCTTGAATTAAAGATGTCACTTTATTATCAACATGAAAACAAATATCAGACATATTTTTTAATTCTCCACCTGTTTTTCCTACAAATGAAACTATTTTCATGTTTAATTCTTTAGCTTTTTGAGCTGCTTTAACTAAGTTTGATGAAGCACCTTCTATCGAGCCTCCACCAGTAGATATCAAAACTAAAACGTCATTTTTATTTCCATGTGCTTCAACCTGTCTTGAAAAAAAAGTATGGAAAGAAAAATCATTTCCCCAAGCAGTCAAAGCTGCGGCAGTTCCCGTTATGGCAAATGCTGAAACTGGTTGTCTACTTGAGTCTTTAAATGTACATTGTAATTCCCCAGTAAAATGTTCTGCATCAGCACACGATCCACCATTTCCTGCAACTAGCATTTTATTATTATTATTTTTTGTTTCTAATATCAGATCTGTAAATTGTATTAGCTCTTTTTCAAAAACTCCAAGAGAATTGATCACTTTTGAGGACTCAATAAAATAATTACTAATTTTAAACATCAATCATTTATTAATTTAGATTTTTATTAAACCTTTTTTGATTAAAAATTTAGCCCAATTTAGTTGAATTTCATCATCAATATCAATGGTATATATTTGATTGGTCACGAACGCAAGGGTATTGTTACTATGAGTTGTTCCATTAACCTCTAAATTTTTTTTACTAATAATGTCTATAAGACCATTTGGTTTAAAAGTTTTTTCATAAAATTGTCTTGGATAGTTTAATTTATTAGCATCAAAATCTTTTTTTATTATTGAACATATCTTGTTATCGATAATTCTAACATTTTTTTAAG
>Ga0187833_10003758_pt1 | contig 15161 bp, 10 predicted proteins | sample ETNtaG_37_FD_167968 | JGI IMG/M metagenome (GOLD analysis project Ga0187833, IMG submission 167968) | Marine microbial and viral communities from oxygen minimum zone, Eastern Pacific Ocean - ETNP2014_SV_400_PacBio MetaG (Illumina Assembly) | ecosystem: Environmental > Aquatic > Marine > Hypoxic...
CTCCAACTGTACGGGATCAAACAACTGTCATTGGGTGTTGGTTATCAGCGGGCCAAGATTGATCGGGAAATCGCGTCTCTCGGTGCGGGAGAGTTCGTGAAAACGGTCTACAACAAAGATTTTCTTCAGGGCAACTGTGTCACGTTGTGGGAAATGCGCGACCAGCTTTGTTGTGGTGAACCGGTCCTGTTGATGGATGGTGACGTGCTTTACGACGACCGTATCCTGGGGCGTTTGCTGAATTCCGGCCACCAAAACAGCCTACTACTCGATCGTAACTTCTCACCCGGGGAAGAACCAGTCAAGGTCGCCGTGCGGGATGGTGTAATCGTTGATTTCGGCAAAATAATAGGCACTGAGTATGATTTCTTTAGTGAATCGATAGGATTCTTTTGCTTGTCAGCACACATGGCAGAAGCAATCATCGCCTGCATTCAGAACTATCTCGACCAAGGCCATCATGATAGGCCTTACGAAGATGCAATTCACGATGTGATGGAAGACTCATTGGACAACCGGTTTGCTTTTGAAGACATAACCGGATTGCCATGGATCGAGATCGACTTTACCCGTGATATCGAGCAGGCCAGAAACGTGATTCTGCCGCGCATAAGAAAGAAACTGGGCAATGTACTCCGTGTCGGAGCAGGTAGAAAATCGATCACCACTTCGCAGTCTAATCAGTGAGCGCCACCGCGTTGTTGTTTTTCGATTCAATCATCTATGGACTGATCGTAGCAGCCCTTTACTTGGCGACCTATCTGTCGCTGGTGCATCTATTGAGATATCCAAGGCAATGGCAACGGCCTCCTAGCCCCGCTTTGCTCACGACTGCGGGCCTGGCCACCGTCTTGGTTGCCTACATCTCGTTCTCAACAGATGGTCTCGACATCGCCACACTTGTGGCATCAGCCAGTTTCTTGGCTGTGTTACTTTTCCTCATCGCCGCTCCTGCGATCGAATTGAATCACGCAGCCGGATTCGCACCGCGTCTAATTGAATACTTGGCCCGGCATGGGGATTACTCGGGCCTGTGGATGTTGTTACCCGCGCTCGTAGTCAGTTTCACGCTTGCGAACGTCAAGCTCCTGGTATTTCTCGCCACAGCCATATTGATTGAAATTCGGTGGTTTTTGCGCCATCGTTCGGCCGATCGACATCGGCGACTGTCTCCAATTGAGGGTCACGATTTGGCGGTTCTCCGAGCACAGGCACAGGGTGATATCAAGGGGTTCGCACAACGCCATGGTATTCGGGAATTGGTTGTTTCAGATGATGCCGTAGCCTGGCGGGGTTGCAACAAGGAAACACGGCCTTGTCCTTTCAATCTTTACGTCAACCGTCTTGGCCTGAATACGGCGCCGTGTTGTCGCGAACACATGCGAACGCTTTCCCGGTACGCCAGCTCCTACCTGACAGAGATGAATCTGGTGTACTGGCTTGATGGGGGTACCTTACTGGGGGCAGTCCGCGAAAACGGTGGTTTGCTGGCGTGGGAGGATGATATCGACGTTGCGGTGTATTTGGATGACACCACAACCTGGCGTTCGTTCGCATCCAGGTTTACCAAACGCGGGGCAAGAGATGGCTATACGGTCGAAACTTTCGAGAAAAGAGGATACCTGTCCATTTCCTTTAACTCGCCAGGGCGTTGGCCTTTTCATTGGGAGCGTAATCGGATGCGCGGTGAGATTCGGGTCGATCTGGTCGTCTATCGGCTCTCCCAAAGTTACGGCGAATGGGTGCTCGAACGGCGACTCAAGAAAGGCACGATGCCTTTGACTGAAAGCGGGGTTTATGGTGTTCCTCGGGATATGGTGCTGCCCGTATCCAAGATTAACTTTCTCGGCAGTGAGATGGGGTGCCCCAACCAGCCTCAGGCCTATCTGCGTGTTCTCTATGGCGATTACGATAAGCCTGACTACACCTATCTTGCTACTGCCTCGGCCACGACTCGGCAACTGGTGGATAACAAAAACAGCCTGCCCGTGCGTTGACCGTATATCAGTTCCGAGGCATGCGCCCGAGTTGTGGCATCTGATTTATACCGGGATCTCATCTTTCTCAGTCAATAGGCCATGTTGAATAATGTTACCAAGGCAAATCTGTACTGCAGCATTCTTCCAAGGAGTAATATTGACTGGGGTAATTTAAGAAGAAGAATAATTATCCGAGATGCGATTCTCGGCAATAGATAAATACCTATCCCAATGAGTATGCGCAGCGCAATCGTACTGTCGTTTTCGCGGCATTGCGCGCCTGTGAGATCTCAACACTGCGTTTACAAGATGTCGTGGATGATGAGAGAAAAGTGAGACCTCAAATCGTGCTCGAAAAGCATGTGACCAAAGGCAATGAACGCCAGCGGTAATAGCTCTGCTCCGAGATACCGGCCGCCCGACAGCCTCCGGCCACCGAATGCCCCTGGCTGATCAGTACTTCGATCTGGCGCAGCTTGGCAATGATCTGTTCTGGGGTAAAACTCTTTCTAGGCATATCCGACTCCTGTCTGTATAGGTTCATATTCTCCCTCACATACTGGACTGGAAAATGCCGGTCAGGTCACGCTGACCCGAGCCATCAAACCCACCCCAACAAATCACATGACCATCATGCAGTAATCTCAAAACACTCTCACATCAACTGGACTACATTATCGAGCAGGTCAGATGGGTTGGAAACCCACACCTTCTCAGGCACAATGAAGGTTCAACCCAAACTCTCTCCTACCACCTGGACTCGGATTGAGGGGCAGGTCAACATTGCCATTGCGGCGGACACAGGAAGATAAGAAGCTATGTCAGTTTTCCGCTTCAGTGCGGGGCCACAGCGTTGTGCTGTCGGACACCTCGAGCCTGCACCTACTGCTCAGGAAGAACCACGCCATATTGTCGGACCGAAACAGATTAATGCCAGCAGTGATGTCGGTGCAAAAATTTAGGTACAGGCGGTGACAAGAGAAATCATCATTCAGGCGCTGATTAGCGGTCTGCTAATGGGTTTCATCTATGCCCTCGTCGCAGCTGGGCTTAGTCTGATTTTCGGGCTTATGGAAATTGTCAACTTTGCCCATGGCGAGTTCATGATGCTAAGTATGTACACAACATTCTGGCTTTATACTCTGTTCGGTTTGGACCCGCTATTATCGATTCCGATTTGCATTGTACTTCTGTTTGTCATCGGTGTGGTTACGCATTACGGGATCATCCGTCACATCCTAGATGCGCCTATGCTGGTTCAGATCACGGCTACGTTTGGCCTGGCAATATTCCTTAGAAGTCTTGCTCAGTTCCTCTGGAGTGCGGATTATCAGGTGATCGATGATCCGATCGTGTCCGGGCGCATCGAGATTTGGGGCATCTATCTGGGTCTGCCGCAGGTAGTTGCAAGCGCCGGCTGCCTGTTGGCGTTTGGGTTCCTTTATTACTTTGTCAACCGAACAGAGACCGGAATTGCACTGCAGGCCACTGCCCAGGATCGGGAAGCAGCCGGTCTGATGGGTATTCAAACTAACCGGATGTTTGCCTTAGGTTGGGGCATAGGTGCCTCCTGTGTCGGAGTTGCCGGGGCACTGATCAGCAGCTATTACATGGTATTTCCGGACGTGGGTATTATTTTCGCACTCCTGGCGTATGTGACGGTGGCTATGGGTGGCTTCGGCAGTCTTATCGGTGCATTGATTGCCGGTATTGCCATCGGCTTGATCGAGGCAGCTGGAGCGATTCTGGTCTCCCCGGCATTTAAGTACGGGATCATCTTCCTGTGCTATTTAGCCGTGGTGCTGCTGAGGCCAAAAGGACTTTTCGGTCGGTTCTAGGTTCAAACTGGCAACTCGAATTTCCGTATGGTCGCTGCTAATAAATGGTGACTGAAGACTCTGATACGAGAATTGTGACCCCGCGTCGACTCGGAGGACGTATTCCTCTTATCCTGCTCTCTGTCGCCGCGCTGGTCTTTCCTTGGGTCTTCGAAGATGCCCACACCCAGCACGTGTTGATCATGATTTTCATCTATGGCCTGATGGCGCTGGGGTGGAACATCATCGCAGGTTACTGTGGGCAGATTTCCCTTGGTCAAGCGATCTTCTTCGGCATTGGTGCTTACAGTACCTCCTTCCTGTTCGCGAATTTTGGCATCACCCCTTGGATCGGAATGTTGTTTGGTGTCGCTGTTTCACTGGTGGTTGCGGTTGGAATTGGGCTTCCAACCTTACGCCTCAGGGGGCACTATTTCGCTATCGCAACACTGGTTATCGGCGAGATTACACAGACGATATTTATCAACTGGGAGTACGTCGGCGGGGCAACAGGAATATGGATTCCTATTGTCTGGGACAATCCATGGTACGCATTCCAGTTTCATGACAGCAAGATCCCAACCTACTACATTGGATTGGCATTCCTTACAGGGGGGTTGGCGTTTACCTACTGGATGGAGCGATCCAAGCTTGGCCTATATTTCCGCGCAATTCGTGACGAGCCTGATGCGGCCAGTAGTCTGGGCGTCGATCTGGGCCGCTACAAACTCCTCGCCTTCATGATTGCAGCGACCTTCGCGTCATTGGCAGGCAGTCAATTCGCCCAGTATATCCTCGTGATCGACCCGGATACGGTTTTCCCGCTGCTACTCTCGATACTAATCGTGTTGATGACCATGTTAGGTGGACTGGGGCAGATCTGGGGTCCTGTTGTCGGTGCGGCGGTTCTGCTACCGATTTCGGAGGCAACACGAATCTATTTCGGAGGCCAAGGAGGCGCCGAGGATCTAATGATCTATGGATTTCTTATTGTCATCATCTCCGTTTTTTATCCCCGCGGACTGTTCGGTTTGATGGAACGCCTAATCAAGCGTAGAGACAATGCTGGCAGTTAACTACCTGAACAAGAGTTTCGGTGGTCTCCAGGCAAACCAGAACATTAAATTCGAGGTAGCTGAGGGCGAGATACTGGGTGTAATCGGACCCAACGGCGCGGGCAAATCGACACTGTTTGATCTTGTGACAGGGTTTGAAAAGCCAGACAGCGGAGATGTTCTTTTCCTTGGGAAATCGATCCTCGGCTTGAGACCTGACCAGATCAACAGGCTGGGAATCGGGCGTACCTTTCAGAAACTCAAGCCGTTCCCTCAAATGACCGTGGAAGAGAATGTCATGGTTGGCTTGATGCAGCATGTCTCCCAAATGAATGAGGCTCGCGAGGAAGCTCACCGATATCTCGAGTTTGTTGGATTGATCGACAAAATGTCGGTCTATGCCCACGGATTAAGCACTGGACAACGAAAACGCCTGGAGCTCGCCCGGGCGATGGCAAGCCGGCCCAAGCTGCTGCTTTTGGATGAGGTCACCGGTGGAGTAGACCAAAAAACGGTTCCCGAACTGGTTAGTCTGGTGGAACGTTTGCGGACCGAAGGAACCACCGTGGTGCTGATCGAGCACAACATGAAGGTTCTGATGTCCCTGGCAGACCATGTTGTCGCGCTGCACCTAGGGCAGCAGATCGCTTATGGCAGGCCGAAGGAAATTCAGGCCCACAAGCAAGTCATCGAGTCTTACCTTGGCGCTTCCTATGCTTAGCATTCGGAACCTGGAAGTATCATACGGGGACTATCAGGTGATTCGTGGGGTATCGATGGAAGTCTACGTAGGCGAAATCGTCGCACTACTGGGGCCCAACGGTGCCGGCAAGAGCACCATCCTAAACTCGATTTCCGGCCTTCAATCGGCCCAGGCAGGCGTGATCGAGTTTGACGGCGTCCATATTGAAAGTATGCCGTCTCACAAAATCGTGCGCCTACGCCTGGCCCATATCCTTGAAAGAAGGCGAGTTTTTCCCTACCTTACCGTGTACCAGAATTTGTGGCTTGGGGGCTACAACCCAACGGTACGCGACGAGCGCAAAAGGAACCTCGAACGGGTTTACGAGTTATTTCCTAAATTGCGGGAAAGGGAAACGCAGTTGGCCCATTCCATGAGTGGCGGGGAACAACAGATGCTAGCGCTCGGCAGGGGGCTGATGGCAGATCCGAAGCTGCTGATGGTCGATGAGCCGTTGCTCGGACTTGCACCATCAGTCGCCCGCCACACGATCGAAGTCTTGAAGCAAATTAATCAGAAGGGGGTGACGATTCTTTTCATTGAACAGAACGTTCAGACAGCGATGTCTCTTGCCCACCGGGGTTATGTTCTCGAAAGTGGTAAGGTGGTAATCGAGGGGACGTCCTCTGAACTTCTTAACAGCGGTGAGATTAAGCGGGTTTTCCTTGGTGGATGACCGGCCCAAGATAAGCATCGCATTGACCGGCTACGTGACCGCGGCATCTGGATCAACGCAGTCAGCGACGTTCGCATGCGGGCGGTGGCACACCTCGACGTTAGTCGGGATGACGTCACTAAAGCAGCCGATAAGCTGGCGGAAATCGTTAGTGGCTGAACTAGCCGGCCTGGTTCAAGGCATTGTTCAAGCCGTAACCACAAGCACAATTCGATGAAAAACCTGTCAGATGGTTTCCGCCTGGCCGTGGATATTGGAGGGACATTTACCGATGTAGCATTAGAAGGTCCACGAGGACAGTTTATAGCCAAGACCCTGACCACCCGGGACAACCCTGAGGAGGGTGTACTCAACGGAGTGTGGCAGGTGTTGTCGGATGCAGCCATAGGGCCCAGCGCAGTTAATATCATTATTTATGGCACGACACTCGCCACAAATCTACTGATCGAACGACAGGGTTCTCCGGTTGCCCTGCTGACGACATGCGGTTTTCGCGACAGTATCGAGATTCGGAACGAAAACCGGTTCGAACAGTATGACGTCAACATCGACCTGCCATCGCCACTGGTTCCCCGTTCGCTGCGGTTTGGTATACCCGAGCGAATCGGTGCGGCGGGCCAGGTCTTGTCGCCACTTGACGAGGATCACGTTGCCCGACTGGTGCCTGACCTGTGCCGGTCAGGTGTCAAGAGTGTCGCTATAGGTTTTTTGCACAGTTATCGGAACCCGGACCATGAGCAGCGGACCCGAGACATTGTCATGTCTAAGACGTCGGAACTAGAGATAACGCTTTCATCTGAAGTAGCACCCGAAATGCGGGAGTTTGAACGAATATCGACGGCCTGTGCGAACGCGTACGTCCAGCCACTGATGAGTAACCATCTGCGATCTCTCGACAAGTTGTTACGTGAGGACGGTTTCAACTGCCCTCTCTTTTTGATGCTATCCGGTGGGGGGATCACCACGCTGGAGACCGCGGTGCGGTTCCCGGTTAGGCTCGTTGAGTCTGGTCCAGCTGGGGGCGCTATATTCAGCAGTTATATTGCAAACTTGTTGGGCTTATCGGAGGTGCTGTCCTACGACATGGGCGGCACTACGGCAAAGATATGCCTGATCGATGAAGGACAGCCGCAGACATCTCGATCGTTCGAGGTAGCACGGGAGTACCGTTTTCTCAAAGGCAGCGGCATTCCACTCAAAATTCCGGTAATCGAGATGGTCGAGATCGGTGCCGGAGGCGGCTCAATTGCAAATGTTGACGCGATGAACCGCATCAGTGTAGGACCGGAGAGTTCGGGGTCAGAGCCTGGGCCGGCCAGTTACGGGCTCGGGGGTCAGGCGCCGACAGTGACCGATGCCGATGTCGTTCTGGGGCGCATTGATCCGGGAAACTTTGCTGGGGGTTCTCTGCAACTGAATGCAGCGGCTGCCAGTCAAGCATTGGATCGAGCAATCGGTGAGCGACTGGGTTTTCAGACCGAGTACGCTGCCATGGGGGTGTCGGAGATGGTAGATGAAAACATGGCCAACGCGGCACGTGTGCACGCAATCGAGAGCGGTAAGAACATCGAGAACCGCACACTAGTCGCGTTCGGAGGTGCAGCTCCTATACATGTGTCGCGGCTAGCCGAAAAACTTAATATTGAACGGATCGTTATTCCGCCCGGTGCCGGTGTAGGGTCGGCTCTGGGATTTCTGCGGGCGCCTGTAGCTTACGAAGTCGTTCGCAGTCACCACCAGCGGCTGGACCAACTCGATGTTCCCCAAACAAACCATCTCATCCAAGCAATGCGTGATGAGGCATACAGCGTTGTCAGGGCGGGCGCGAGCGGGCAGGCGACTCGGGAAACGAGGACGGCTTTCATGCGGTATATGGGCCAGGGTCACGAGGTCAGCGTCGAAATACCTGTAGTTGTCAAGGAAACGGAGCTGGATAATGATGCGCCTGAGAATCTGCGGGTTGCTTTTGAGCAGGAGTATCACCGTCTCTACGAAAGAACCATACCGGGTCTGGAAGTGGAAATCCTGACGTGGATGCTGCTCGTGACGACACTGCGGGACCATGACGTGCTGAATCTCGATGACCTGGAAGAATCTCCGGCTAGGCCGGCCGGTCAGCGACGGATCATGAATGCTGAGCTGGGAGAATACGAGGAGGCGCTGGTGTTTGATCGAGCGTCCCTGCAGCCCGGTGATGCGATCGAAGGGCCGGCCGTGATCGTCGAGAAAGACACAGCGACCGTGGTGTCTTCGCGATTTCATGCCAGGATTATCCGTTCCGACTACATAGTTATGGAAGCAAAGACGACAGAGAAGTAGGGATCATGAATTCAGTCACAGAAATGTCATCGATCCGCATGCAGATCATGTGGAACCGACTGATTTCGGTTGTTGAAGAACAGGCCCAGACGCTGATTCGGACCGCATTTTCGACTAGCGTACGAGAGGCAGGTGACCTGGCGGCGGCTGTGTTCGATAACCAGGGCCGGATGCTGGCGCAGGCGGTGACCGGAACGCCGGGCCATATCAATGCCATGGCCGAAGCGATCCCACACTTCATTGACAGATATGCTATAGCCACAATGGCGCCGGGTGACGTGTACATCACCAACGATCCCTGGAAGACATCTGGACACCTGCACGATGTCACCGTTGTCACTCCGACCTTTCACGACGGTAATGTCGTCGGATTGTTTGCCAACACATGCCACGTTGTTGACATAGGTGGTCGCGGATTCGGGCCGGACGCGAATCAGGTTTTTGAGGAAGGCGTGAACATCCCGATTATGCACCTGTTCCGCAAAGGCGAGGTGAACACCGTGCTGATGGATATCCTACGCACTAACGTACGCGAACCACGCCAGGTCATCGGTGATATCTATGCGTTCGCGGGCGCCAATGACATCGGCTGCGAGCGCCTGGTCCGGATGCTGGACGAGTTCGACGAAGACAACCTGGAGGCACTCGGTGAGTTCATCATTGAAAATTCCAGGCTCGCGACGATCGAAAGAATCAGCAAGCTCAAGAAAGGGAGATACTCGAACAGTGTGACAATGGACGGCTACGACCTGCCGGTGACCCTTGTTGCCGAACTGACGATCGGCGATGAATTTATTAACGTGGATTACAACGGTACTTCACCAGCGAGCAAATACGGGATCAACGTAGTTCTTAATTACACCAAGGCCTATACGTGCTTTGGCGTGAAGTGTGCCGTAGCACCGGATATTCCGAACAACTACGGGTCGTTACTGCCGATCACGTTCTCTGCACCGGAGGGTTGTATCCTGAATGTTCAACGACCGTTCGCCGTCTCGGCTCGTCATATCATAGGCCACCTGCTGCCCGACACCGTGCTGGGCTGCCTGCACCAGGTGCTGGAATCTGGTTGTCAGTCCGAGGGGTCAGCTTCACTGTGGAACGTGCAGCTTAGGGGTGGGCCTGCTGTTGGGGGCGCAGCGGACTTCGACAGTGAAATCCCAGCCTTCGATCTTCTCCATTTCAACGCTGGCGGCATGGGCGCCCGGCCGACCAAGGACGGTCTCAGCGCGACGGCCTTTCCGAGTGGTATTCGCGGTATTCCAGTCGAGGCAACCGAGGCTATTTCACCGGTAGTTTTCTGGCGCAAGGAATTCCGGGAAGGCTCTGGCGGGCCAGGAACCTACCGTGGCGGGTGCGGCCAGGTGATTGAAATCGGTGGCATCGATGGAATTCCGTTTGATGTGCTGGCGATGTTCGAACGTGTCGACAATGCGCCACGTGGCCGTAACGGAGGTCATAAGGGTCTGCCGGGCAAGGTTTACTTGGGCTCGGGGTCAGCGCTGCGGCCCAAAGGGCAGCAGCATGTGCCGGCTAACGATTCTCTGGTCCTTGAACTGGCCGGCGGTGGCGGATTCGGTGACCCGGCCACGCGGGACCCAAACCAGGTCGCGCGGGATGTTCGAAACGGACTCGTGTCAACGGAAAGTGGGGAAAACGATTACCGGGTCAAGCTTTTCCCCGATGGCAGTGTCGATCTGACGAGTACAACGACGTTGAGGGTTGGTTACAAAAAATAAAGCTGGGCCCTTCACATAGCGAAGGACCCAGCCTTTTGACAATTAGACAGTTCTGCTACAGCGCCGGTTTGGGATAGATCACTTTCTTGGCCGCAACTTCAAATGGGTACACTGAGTAATAGGTTCCATTCTGCATCTGGATCAGTGCTGTGCTGATGCCATTATTCTGGCCATCAGGACCAAACTCAATATCATTCCAAGGCATAGGGATTGCGCTTGCCGGGAACCGTGTTGCCCGTAGAGCGTCCCGGATCTTTTCTGGGTCAGTGGATCCCGCGCGGTTGATTGCGTCTATCAGGACCAAGGCTCCAACGAAGGTCCGAATCGGCGGATCAAAGATATCGACGCCTGAATGCTTCTTGTAAATTTCGTTAAGTTTCCCCACCAGCGGAATTCTCTCGGCCATGTCCATAGAAAATGGAGATCGGGAGATAATGCCCTCGGCATCGGCGCCTACGGCCTTGGCGAAGCCAGGCTGATTGTAGCCAGCATTTTGGGCAAGCCACAGTTTGGGGGTGTAGCCCAATTCCTTCATGGTCTTAACTGTCAGGATAGCGTCCCCCTCATAAGAGGTTGGGAAAAATACGTCGGCGTTAGCTGCCTTGAGTAGTTGCACCTCTGCGGTCAGAGAAGGCGTCTTCGCACGGTAGGCAATCTTAGCAACAACTTCGATGCCGTTTTCCTTGCAAAGGCGTACCTGCTCACGGGCGCTGTCGACACCAAACTGGGTATCTTCGTGCATGATCGCGGCGGTTTTGATTTCAATTCCGGTGTTCTTCTGAAAGTCTCGGATGAAATCGAACATAGTCTTGGTGTAATGCCCATCATGAGGACCGGTACGGAAGAACCACTTGAAGCCACGGGTATGTAGTTTTGGTGACGAGGACTCGCCGGTGAGATATGGAATTCCGCGACGTTCGGCGACGTTGCTGGCTGCGGCCGAGACACTACTGTGATACGCGCCGAAAAGCGCGACCACTTTTTCATTGTCAATAAGGCGCTCGGCTTCGGCTCGTCCGATTTCCGGTTTCCCTTGGTGATCGGCAACAATCAATTTTATCTTGGCACCACCGAGATTGGGTAAACCTTCGGTCCGGGCCAAGGGGATATCAAGATCGTAGCTGTTGTTAACGATGTCCACGACGGTTTTCACTGCCGCCAATGCGCGACCCCCGGCCAGCGCAGCAGACCCTGTTACTGGATAGAGTGTACCTAGACGGACTTCGTCCACTGCGTGGACAGTCGAAATCGCCGTGAGGGACAGTAGTCCGCCAAGGGTAATGGATAGAAGTTTTCGGTTGATTGCCATAACGTTCCTCCTGATAGTCGAAATCTGTTGATAATTATCCGTCGATTGTGAACCTACCGCCTTCAAGAACGGCGGTCGTAATGACTGTAACACAACCTGCGACTGCGCAAAGGCGAACGCCCCAGTGTTATTGGCTAGAAAATGGTCACCGAGGTGAAAAACAGCAGGAGAGGGACACAGTTCATTACGACCGAATGCTGCACCAGCAAGTAATTTATAGCCGCTAATTAGCGTTTTCCCCGGAGAGAAATAGCTGGTATGAGGCTCTACAGTTGATAGGTACGAATTGACGAATTCCTCAAAGACATTTTCTGCAGTTACTTGCGACGTGCGTTGGTCAAGTTGGCGATAACGACCCCCCAGTATCTTGAGAATTTGCTCATTCGACTGCCCAGCGGCTTTAAGTACTAGGTATTCGTTCTTAATCCGTTTCCGCCAGATGTCGTTAAGCTCGGTCGCGTCGACAGCCCAGGACGCATCCGTACGATCGAACTGGTAATTTTCATCAATGTCGAATTGAAAGCCTCGGACAAGTGCCTCTTCCACAAACTCAGAACGACCGGCCACAGGTCGTCGTTGTCCCGGAAATGCCTCTTCCAGGATGCAATATTGTCCATTGTCGCTTGGAATCCTTCCCATATCGAGCAGGTGCAGTTGGCAGCAGTCACACCGCCACGCCGCATGTCTTCAAAAACGGACCGAGAAAAATTGGAAACGATCAGCCCATCAATTACGACAAGTTCTTGGTGCAAATCCATTTCGCCTCTGCAAGGATCAGTATCCGGGGTTATCTATGAGACCAGTATCCTGATTAACAATAACTGGCGTTTCGAAATAGCGAATGTCTGGAGCAGAGTAACGCTCTGTGATCCATGCTATTCTTTCTTCATTAAACCATAGTTCAGCGCTTTTCTTATCCTGAAACGTATAACACCCTCCAGCTTCGAGCGTCGCACGATCATAAAGATAATTTTTTCGAACCAGGCCTGGAGTTTCAAGATACATTGGAGCTGTTTCAAGGAATTTTTGCTCAAGAACACTTGCACTCACCTCACTTGGTATTGAAAAAGTCACGACGACAGTAATCATATCCTTAACCTCTAACGATTCATTAATCGACCCTACACCATTATAGAAGCGGGTGAACGAGGATACTTACTTTCAACTAAATTGATCTATGAATATGTCAGCCACGAACCAAGAACAGTGGATCAAGACCACCTGTCCACGGGACTGTTATGACGGGTGCGGCATCATTGTGCACAAACGAAACGGGGAGATTATTAAGGTAAAAGGCAATCGCGACCATCCTTCAACGCGAGGGCCACTTTGCGCTAAATGTGCTGTTAGCTACAACGGAGTATGGCTCGATGAAAACGCCCGTTTGCTGTATCCGCTGAAACGATCGGGAAAAAAGGGAAGCGGAAAATTCGAACGGATTTCCTGGGACGACGCCCTCGCAGAGGTTGCTAATAGGTTTGGTGATATCGATCGCGAGCACGGTGCCGATCGAATCTATCATACCCATTACACCGGAACATGTTCCGTCATTGCTGGAAAATTTCCGAAACGGTTTTTTGACCATATCGGTGCGACCGAGGTTGATCCGGACACCATTTGTAACGCTGCAGGGCATGCGGCCTTGAGTTACGTTTTCGGTGATTCTGCTGCAGGCTTCGATCCCCGTACGTCAAAAGACAGTAAGTGCATTCTGATCTGGGGAGCGAATCCTGCACACTGCGGACCTCATGTGTACCAGCACTGGCTGCGTGAGCACGGTGCTAAGGTCATTGTGATCGATCCTGTGCGAACCGAGACCGCCACATCTGCCGACCTTCATCTTCAGGTGCGTCCGGGAGCTGACGCAGCGCTTGCCTTCTCCATGCTGCATATCATGAAGAAAGAGTCTCTGGTGGATGAGAACTACATCAAGAATCACGTGCAGGGTTATCAAGAAGTTCTGCCATCGATCGAGAACTGCACCCCTGAATGGGGGCAATCAGAAACCGGGATACCAACAACACTAATCGAACAAGCGGCACGATCGTATGCCCGCGGACCGTCGCTACTGTGGCTCGGCCAGGGGCTGCAGCGTCAACCACAGGGTGGAAATATCTTCCGCGCCTGCGCAATGTTACCTGCGATTACCGGCAATATCGGAAAACCAGGTGCAGGTTTCTACTATTTGAACGATACGATAGGCATCGGCGGACGCCGTGGAGGTCCATCGATCTACGAAAAGCCACAGCTAAACGACGGGCCCTCCCCTGTCAGCCAGATGGACATACCAGCATTACTCCAGGATCCTGCGGCGATCCGGTCGTACGTGGTATGGAATTGCAATCCACTCGCATCAAATCCAAACCAAGCATCGATGGAGAAGGGCCTGGCACGAGAGGACTTGTTCACAGTCGTGATCGACTGCTTTATGACAGATACTGCAGATTATGCCGATATCGTTTTACCCGCCGCGAGCTTTCTGGAATTCGACGATGTGTGTTCATCGTATTTTCATCTTACGATTGGCGCACAGGTACAGTGTCGCGTGCCGATGGGAGAATCCTTACCCAATCAGGAAATTTTCAGAAGACTCTCCAGTGCGATGGAACTTCAAGATTCCACTTTATACGAAGATGATCGATCTGTTATTGAACACACTCTACGGGATTCAGGTGTTCGAGAGACCTGGCAGGAATTGACTGAGCAGGGTTGGGTCCATGTTGCCGACGAACCATTGATCCTGTGGTCGGAAGGACATTTCGCCACCCCCAGTGGAAAAATAGAGATTGCCAGTGAACGCGCCGAAGCTGATGGCCTTCCTCGCCTGCCGCAAGCAACAACCGATCCAGAACCGAAAGACGGGAAGTTGCGTTTGATTTCACCAGCTGCACATTGGCTGATGAACTCAAGTTTCGGCAACGACCGTAATGTACTCAAAATGATGGGGCCTGCAACGGTCACCTGCCACCCTCAGACGGCATCTGACCTGGGCATTGGTGATGGTGACCGGGTACGCTTATCTAACGAATTAGGAGAATTAGTGCTCACGGCATGTTTATCAGACATGACCACACCAGGTGCACTAATTGTTTACAAGAGCCGGTGGCTGAAGGCGGAGAAGGGTCGATCGAATGTAAATAGACTGTGTATAACCAGGAAAACAGATATGGGGGAAAGTACGTCTGTGCATGCAACAGAAGTCACGGTATCACGGGTCGACTGAGAAAACGTGACGAAATAGATTAGGGCCTACTATTTGCGGTTTCAAAACTTATCGTTACCCTGTTCAAAATGGCAGACCGGAAAAGGAACCCAGCCGGCATAGCTGACTCAGGTAAGTTCGTCTATAAATAGTAGGTATCTCATCGCAGTACCGCATCAGCACCGATAAGTTCACGCTTGCGCCGTTCAACATAATCTTCAAGTTCCTCCAGGATAGCCGGATCCAGGGGCGGCTGTTCATAGTCGTTGATGGCTTGCTTCCAGATGGCGTTGGCGCGTTGTGCCGCGTCCAGACCCCCCGCC
>Ga0187833_10003760_pt1 | contig 15155 bp, 13 predicted proteins | sample ETNtaG_37_FD_167968 | JGI IMG/M metagenome (GOLD analysis project Ga0187833, IMG submission 167968) | Marine microbial and viral communities from oxygen minimum zone, Eastern Pacific Ocean - ETNP2014_SV_400_PacBio MetaG (Illumina Assembly) | ecosystem: Environmental > Aquatic > Marine > Hypoxic...
TTATGTCTATATTTCCTTCTTTATCAATTAAATCTTCAACTGATTCGATTCCTTTTTGTGCTAATATGTCCACTCCAAATGATTCAAAATCTCTTGTTGATTCTACTTTTGAAAATTCTTCTGTTTTAGGTGCATAACAGTTATTTGCCTGAGTTGTTTTTACAATACCCACTATAGAGGTTCCGTCTTCAATATTTTCTAAACTATTTACAGTACATGGCTTGTCAGTTTCTAATGAATTCACAGCACAAGGTGGTGCTGATTCAACTTCACTTTCTGTGACTAATGAATCTAGATTAGATGTGTAAGCATTGTTTTTTATTTTATATTGATTAAAGTCATGGATTTTTGTATCCTTTAATTCTGGAGAATCATATTCTTCATTTCTTTTTTCAAATTGGTTACTTTTGATTACTTCTGTTTTAATTTCTTTTGCTTTTTGATATTGAAATTCATGAGATTCATTTCTAAACTCTGGAATATTCAATTCTTTTTCTCTGAATTCATGTATTTTAGTTGGTTCTGCTGTATATTCTTTCTTTTGTTCATATGTTGATGTTGTTGGATTATCTTTGTATTCAATTTTATGAGATTTTTTAGTAGGTTCTTTTTTGGATTCCTTCTTCTGGTGATATTCTCTTTTTCTTTTTGGCTGTCTTTCGTTATTTTCTTTATGTGGATCTTGATCAAGTTTAATTTCTAATCTTTCTTCTTCTGAGTATGTGATAGCTGGTTCTGAGTAATCTGTATCACGAGATGGAGTAGAATCTGTTTTGTGAGAGTATTCAATTGAATGTCCAAGAAAAGGACGTGCATCTTCAGAAGACTGTACTTCCCAAGTAATATCTGAAGATTGTCTCTCTTGAGTAGATTTTGCTGTGTATGTTTCAGTTTGATTTTGTGGTTGGATTTTTGCTTCTAATCTTGAAGTTTGATGTATTGGAGTTGAAGTTTCTGCAGTTATTTCATATGATATTGATTCTGTATCTAGACTATGATCTCTAGTAGGATTTTCTAAGTCAATTGACATATCAATTTTAGTATATGTTGGAAAGTCTCTTCTTATTTTTTCCTTTGGTTGATAGTTATTTTTTCTCTGTTCAAAATCTCTCTGAGGTCGTAGAATTTCTTTTTCTTGATTGAATATAGGTAATTCAAATGATACAGCATTGTGTTCTAAATAATTATTTTTGATATTTTCTATCTGTGGCTGAGCAGTATATTCAATCTTTCTTTCATCCATCTCTCTATTTTCAGGTTGATTAGGATTATATTCTACAATGTCTTTTTCTTGAAGGAGATGTAATCCTGAAACTTGATAGAATGGATTTTCATTCATATGTGATTCATGAGTAGCCTGATAACTTGATACCTGATCATTATTATATTGTGCGTAGAGTTGTTCCTTTATTTTTGTTGTTTGTTCAAACTCTCTTTCTGTAGTTTGTACTAAAACATCTTGAGGGACATAGACTTGCACTTGTGCTTCTGGAGCAGGTTGCAATTCATGAATTATTGCAGGTTTTTCTTTAGCTTCAATATTATAATTTGCAGCAGGTCTACTCTTAATTGTAGGAAATTCTGTTTGAATTGCATGTTGATAGGATTGTGATTTTTCAGTATTTACTAGAGAAGCTGCTGATCTATCAATAGAATAGAGTGATTGCATAACTTTATTTACAATTCCAGGTTGTGCATATTCGCTTACAATTCTTGCAACAAGGCTAGGACCTGAAATTTCAAGTCTTACAAACAATCTGGATTCATCAGAAGTTTTTTTACTCACAGGAGTACTTTTTAATTCTCCTTCACCTGTTAAAAATTGTTCTTCAGAAAAAAAGTGTGCATGAAACTGTGCAGCTGGCGCTGATACTATAGTTGGACTATGGAATAGTGTTTTTACATTTGATATCATAATAAACCACGCACTAATAGAATAAATTGCTTTTATCTTTATAAATGTTTATACTTTGAGCTAGAATTATCAACTCTATGGCTTATTCCATTGGAGTCTGTGACCATAATGACCAATCATTACTTGGACTATATGAGCCAAAGACGAAGTTAGGTGAGTATGTCTGTCCAAAATAAGAGTGTTCAACATTAGACCATTTAGATTGAGGTGATGATGCAGCGCCTGTAGTTCCACTAAATCCTTTTGAATAGATGGGTGACCCATTCGTCTCCCAGAATTTAGAAATAATTCTAGCTGGGCCGAATTGTCCTTCAGCAAAACCTTCTGAAGTAAGATCTCCTTTGTATCCTTTTTTCTTCAGATATTGTAATGCTTCTTTAATTGGTAACGTTCCTTGGCCAGGGGGCAAGTGAGTATGTTGTCTTCCAAAACCGTCAACAACGTGCATATGTCCGATAATACCTTTCTCTTCCATTTTTTTGAATTCTTCCATATACCATTTTTCAAAACGTTGATCTGTTTCTTGTTTAGATTCATCGCCTTGCGCTACAAAGTTTTTCCTCCACATCCCTAAATGTTGAAGATCAATGGTCGCTTTAATGTGTTCTTCGGCTGCTTGTTGAGCTTGTTCTTCTGAGAAATTTCTACTCGTGACTAATTGTTCTGCCATTTTTTTCCTAGATTTTTGGATCAATTCAGTCATTTCTTGTGGATGTGATCCATATCCCATTTCTGGGAAAATATTTTCTGCAGCAATAAACAAATCTCCTTTTGTGTGAGGATTATCTGCAGATACATCCAGGGCGTATATTCCTAATTCAGCATATGATTTAATGGATTTATTTTTTGCATAGTTTTCAATGGTGATTGCGTTTTCTCTTTGGATTCTTGCCTCTTCAGCTTGTTGTTTTTGACCGGTAACCATTTCTTTTAAGGACTCAATTTCTTCTCTTGAATTATTCAAATTTTTTGCAATAATTTCTGAAGGTAATTTTCTTTCTTCTGGGATTAAATTGGTCTGTTGTGAAAACTGTTTTCCTGATTCTCCTTGTAAAAGTTGATATTGATCATCTTCAGGAACGGATTCTTCCACTTTCTTCCAATGGGCAAGAGCATGTTTCAATTTATCAATTTCTTTGAAGGTATCTCGTAATCGTAATCCGTAATTATCTGCCCATCCTTCTGCAATCTTTTCTTGCGTTTCTGTGGTAGCTATCAATAAGGCTTTTTCTGGTGTAATTCTTTCCTCATCTGTTAATTCACTCATATCTTTTCCTAATTCTCTCGCTAATTCCCTATTTCGTTCATCAGCTTCTTGTTCGAAATCTTCCCATTTTTGTTGCTTAACAATGAAGGTATTTTTTTCTTCGTCATAGACAGGAACTCGATCTTTGAAATTTACTTTGTTTCCTTCATAGTCGACATAATCCCCTTGATCAACGTGTTGACCTTTATCATCCACATAAGATTCTCCATGTTTTTCTCCTTGTAATTTTTTATTGGTCTCGTCATACCTATTCCATTGTGCTCTTGCAACTATTTGGTTTTTCCTCACTTGTTGGATAACACTTCCTGTTCTTTTATCTACTAATGGGAGGATTGCACGTTCTTCCTCTTCTTCATATCCTGTGAAGATTCTATTACCTTCCTCATCATGGGCCCAAGCTGCTTCTGAAATAGGTCTCTGATATTCTCCTGTGTGGACAACAACTGCCCCTTTTCCTGCTGTATCTGCGGCAAAGTCTATGGCTGATTTTACTTCATCTAACTCTACCTTTCTTTGTGCATCATCAAATCCTCTTTCTGGTCCTGCGAAACCACTCATGTTTCCAATTTGTGATGGTGAGTGGACTGATGAGAATTCAACTTGATTTGCTTTGGCCATTTCTCTCAGGGCTTCTCTTGCTTCAACTCCATATGCTTCAGCTCCTACGGGTTCGGCGCCTCCACCCATACCCAGTTGTAATTCTACTTTTCCTGCTCCTGCTCTAATTGCTCCGGTAGCAGTCTGGAAGAATGATCCAAATCGTGATCCTTCTGTTACTGATTGTCCCAGACGATTCATAGGGAAAATAGGCTTCTCAATATCGGGTTCTTCATGCCTTTCGGCAGAATACGGTGCATGGTTATCTAGATCAATGACTTCCGGCTTTTCCATCGGTGATTGGTACGATTGGTTAAATTGCATTTTAGCTTTGGTAGTCCTGTTTTATTCTTTCATGTAAAGAGAGTATCTTGGATGCTGATCCTTGAATTTTTTGACCAGCTGAGTCTCCGTAGAGGTCATCTCGCTCTTTCATGATATTATATGCTGCTTCTATTTTATTTCTTTGGTATTGTGACATGGAATCTTGCGGTTGTTCCATCATAGTAGACATGGATTTATAGATGGAATCGGTTGATTGTCCTCTTAGATCTTGTTCAAGTTGATTTACTTGATACATAGCTGTTTGAGCAATCTCTTGTTCTGGAGGGAGTGAAGGGACACCACTTAATTCTGATTCTAAAGAAGCTTCTTCTTCAACTTCAGGTTTTAAGGGTTCTACTTTTGATTCGATAGGTTCTTCTCGAGGTCTGAATAGTTTTTCTACTTGTATTTCTTCAGCTTCAGGAGGATTCATCCGTTTGATGAGGTCTTCTTCGGCAATCTCTTCATTAGATTGTTTAACCATCTCTTTTGCTTCTTCAATTTCTTCTTTTCTTTCTTTTTCTAATTCTTTTAACCTCTTCAATCTATCTTCAGGATGTAATTTTTTTAATTCGTCTAGTTTTGGCATTTTTTCGATTTACCACGCAATCATTTTATGACTCTTCTTGTAATTTTTATAACAAGTCCACATTCTTACTACTAAATCTTTTTTAGCAGCAGCAATTTCTTTTTCTTTTTGATAGGAACTTAATGTTGCTTTCTTTTTTTTCATCTTAATGTCAGGTGTTGCAAACTTAGCTGCATCACCTACTCCTTTGAAGACTGAAAATAACGGATCAAATAATCCTGGCATTTTTGGCTTCTCTTTTTCTTTCTTTTTTCCTTTTAGTTCTTTTTCAAAGGAGATATCTTCTCCTGCTTGTTGCAGATATCCTTCTAGTTCATCTCCTAAAGCTTCCATGGCTGCTTCTACTGATCGATCTACGGAAGCTAATAACTCCATGTCTTCTGATTCTCGCATACCAATGTATTTTTTGAGTTCTTCATCGGTCCAGGTATACCCTCTCCAGGTGACTTTAGCTTCTCCTGTATGTAGTGGGCCTCGATTGTATCCTTCTGCCTGAAAGTTCATCTGTGGACGTGTACGTAGGTCAAAATGCATGACCAAGACAGTTCTATACTCTTTGTTTCCTCTTGGGTAGAATACTCCAGCAAATTCTACCTCAATCATGGATCCTTCGAAAGCGGCAACAAGATCAGGAGATTTTGTCTTCTTAATGTCGTATCCTAATCTTTTGATGGTTCTTAAGTAGGGTTTTACCCATTGCATATACATTTTGATGATATCAAAGTGTTGTCTCAGATATTGAATGGTGAAAATTCTTCTATTTTTCATCTCATCATAGGTTCTTACTTTCCATTCCATAAATGATCTTAATTTTCTTTTGAGGACTTCTTTGACCTTTCGATTGAATTCTAGTGCATCCACAACTTCATCCACATCGGTTGGTTCTTTAGGGTGGATTGCAAAAAAGAGATCAGGTAATGTTGTAAATTGTAGTTCTTTAGATAATCCGAAAATGGAAGCTGGGTTTTTTGATCCTCCCTCTACTTGATCGATCCAAATACCTTTCAATGTGATTTCAGCACTCTCATGACTTTTAGATGTGGTGAATGAGTCTTCATAGTAGGCCAATCTTTCATCGATAATTCTAAGTTCTCTCACTAATTGGAACAATTCTTTGACCATTTTTCCAATGGTGGCTAAAAATCCAGAGACTTTGTCTTGTTGGAGTCCTACTCGTTGTTGTCTCACACCTTCAAACGCACTTGTTTCAGCAGCTGCAAAGATATCTGTTATTTTTTCAATCTGGGTGAAGTGCATATCATATCTGAGATAGTTAAGAATCCAAAAATAGGTTTCCTCTATGTTTCCTTTGTGTGTTTCATACACTAATCTATATTTATGTGTAGGTTTGGGGAAATTTACTAAGACTAATTGATCTTTTCCTACCTCTTCTTCATCCAAATCAGCTTGTTTGTCTGCTTCATCTTCTGTTAGATTGTCTATTTTCTTATTTCTCTCTTTTTCTGGAAGAATGGAGTACTCTTTAGCATACTCTTTCTTAATAAATCCAAACTTCATCAATATTTTAGATGAAGCTTCCAAGTGTGGGTTCCAAACGTCTGCCATTTTCTTTTTTCTTCATTTCTCCTTAGTGTGGAGAGTTTATTAATCTTTCTTAGGTTTCTTCCTTATCCCTTCTTACTTTAGGATGTTCGAATCCCATGTCTTTTCTCTTTTTTAACTCTGTAATGTGATTAATCTTATTTTTTAATAATGAGGAGAGATTTCCTGTGGTATTTTCTAACATTAAGGATACGTGGTGTCCTCCGAGGAAATGTGGGAGGATTACATAGTCTGCTTTTGCTTCATAGAGATCCAATGCTTCATGTATTCTATTGGCTGTTACGAAAATGGAGGCTCTTTTGTTTCTTTCTTTGACATAGGAAATAAGATTTTTGTTATCTTTTAGTTCTGGGACGGTTGAAATGACAATTTCAGCACGATTAAGATCAAGTCTTTCCAATATTTCGAGATCTCCAATATCACCATAGATACACGGGATTTTTTCTTTAATTAATCTCTTGATAATATCGGGATTGAAGTCTACCACGATGAATTTTTTATTGAGTTTTTTGAAAGCTTTCATAATTGAGAATCCAATTCGGTCATATCCTAAGAGGATTGCTTTATATTTTCCTTCGTTGGGCATGTAGGATAGTTTTTTCTTTTTGGTTCTGATTAAGTTTAGGGGTTTAAGGAATGGTTTTACAATCCTATATAATCCTTTATCGAATTTTACGAAATATGAAGTCATAACGATTGTAATAATGGCAAGGATAACTGCAATTGAGAAAATTTCTCTACTAATCTGACCAATAAGCATTCCTTCTGCTACAATTATTAAGGAGAATTCTGATACTTGGGCTAGGTTTATTCCTGCCATGAAGGATGTTTTTCTGGTGTATCCAAAGACCGAAGTGATTACGATTACTACTAAAGGTTTTAAGACTACCACTAAGAATAATAAGATTAATAGTGGCACAATAATGGTTTCTACTGAAGTGAATACCAATTCTAGCCCTAATGTTGCAAAGAATAATGTTGCGAAGTAGTCTCTCAGTGGTTTAATTTTCCCGATGATCTGAAAGTTGTAAGGTAGGTTTCCAATAGCTACTCCTGCTGCGAATGCTCCAATTGCAATTGAGAATCCCATGTAGTTTATTCCGATTGCAAAGATGAAAAGGGTGGTTACAGATAATAGGAATAATAATTCTTGAGATTTAGCTGCGAATTTGAATAACAGTGGGAAAATGAATCTTGAGGAGAACAGTATCATGGCAAAGATGAAGAATCCTTTTAATGCAGCTACAAAGAGGAACATCACCGTAACATCGTTAATTGACCCCAACATTGACATGGCAAGGATGGCTAGGAAATCTTCTAGTAGTAAGATTCCAATCACAATTCTTCCATGAAGGGTGTCAATCTCTCTTTTATCGGCAAGTAGTTTGATGACAATCATGGTTGAGGAGAATGCAACGATTAATCCTACATAGATTGCTTCAATATGGACAAAGACGCCTGAGTAGATGGCAATGATGTATCCCATTGAGAACATAATGACTGTTTTTATGGTTCCACCGATCGAGGCAATCCACCCAATATCTTTGAGTTTTGAGAAGTCTAATTCGATTCCTACAACGAACAATAGAAATGCAATACCAATTTCCCCTAATACTTTGATGACTTCAAAGTCAGTTATGATTCCGAGTATCTTGGGCCCTAGAATTATTCCTGCTAACACATAGGCAGGAATTAATGGTTGTTTTATGAACCTAAAGACGATACCTAATATAGTGGCAGCAATGATGATAACCCCCATATCAACAAATATGCCCGTCATTAGATGTACCTCTTGATATCATCTGCTAGTTCAGATGCAAGATAACAATATTTATGTTTCTTGTTCAACTGGTCGGCTGCTTTAGTGGTAAGTAGAACCCCTTGGTCTGCAGCATTGAACAATGACACCTTTCTTGCTAACAATCCAGCAATAACTCCTGCAAGGACATCCCCTGTGCCTGCTCTTGTCATTCCTGGATTACCTTTGTTGTTTATTTTCTGTTTTTTTTGGGAAAAAATAAAATCCCTTGGTCCTTTGATGAGTAGGATGTTTTCTTTGAGTTCTTTTTGGAAATTATTTTTATTTAATTTTGAATTCTTTAGTAACGTTGTGAATTCCTTTTGGTGTGGAGTAAGTATTGCGTTTTTTGTTTGTTTTATTGAAACTGCTTTTAGGGCATCGGCATCAATCACCTTCGGTAATGGGAGTTTGGCGAGGGCTCTCGCTGTACTATTTGATGTAAGACCCATACCGATGCCAAGCAGTAATACGTCATGCCCCTTCGCAAGACGTGTAAGTTTCTTAATATGTGAAGATTGAATGTGAGTTCCTTTGAGTTTTACTGTTACGAGGTCTGGGCTTAGAGTGTTAATTGCCCAAGCCACTTTTTCTGGTGCTGCTATGGTGACCCAATCAGTAATTCTTAGGGCTGCAATCCCTGCTAAGGTAAGTGCACCTACGTATTTTTCTGATCCTCCTACAATGAGGACTCTACCATGATCTCCTTTCTTGGAGTTGTTTTTTCTTTTTAGGATGTTATTTATCTTCATTTTTTAGAACTAAGTTGTTGAAAGCATCTAACTCAACTTTGATTTTATCTCCTTTTTTCCAGCCCATAGCTTCTAGAATCTTCTTAGGAAGAGTTACTTTGAACTGATTATTGGTGTCGTATTGTAATTTCATGGTTTATTTCCTTCTTGATGGGTAGTTTTTAGGTTTATTATGTATAATTTTATGTATATTTCTATATTCTTAAAATGATATGTAATTATGTACTTTTTTATGTATATAAATGTTTGGATTTGTGATGGACTTTAGACGATTAGGCACTTTTAAATATCATAACTTCTGTAATATGTATAATGGGGAATGGAAAGAAGAATGGTAATCACCTATTTGCTAATATTAAAGGGTTGATCCATAAACATCATAAGTTACATCCTGCTTTGGGTAAAGATCTTACTGCAGGACAAAAGGCTGCTGATAATCTGAGTGAGTGGGCTGGTAGCTGGACTTTTATTCTTGGATTATTGTTTGCACTTATTGTATGGATTATAATAAATGTTACTGCTTATATCAATCACTGGGATCCGTATCCGTTTATTTTATTGAACTTTGTATTAAGTATGCTTGCAGCATTTCAGGCCCCTATTATTCTTATGAGTGGTAATCGTCAGACTGAGAGAGATAGAATTAATGCAAAGTATGATTATGCAGTTAATCGGAAAGCTGAACGGGAAATTACCGACATGCAAAAGGATTTAGAGCAGATTAAAGTTATGGTTAGAGAAACCCATCACGAGGTTATACCCAATTATCCTGGAGTGATGGCTCGAAAGAAGAAAGCTAACGGTAGGAAAAAGAAAGGTAAGAAGAAATAATTATTTCTGTAGTTGCATTCCACCAGAAGGAAGTGCTCGTATAATATCATCTAAGTCACCACCTAATTTCTTAGCAATGGTTTTAGCAAGGTCAGATGGTTTTTTGTCTCCTTGTTCTATGACTAAGTGATGTTTACAATGTTTTTTTACCGATTCTAGAGATGCACACATCGGTTGTTTTTTATCGGTAAACCCTATTGCACAATTAATTTTATTTTCTGTATAATTAGTTTTACCTCGCACCATAAATGCTCCTTTGGTGAGGTATTCTCCTGAATTGGCTTCTTTGGTTACTTGATCTGGATTAACATAAAATACTGATTGGGTAGAAATTCCTAGTTTCCAAGCTCTGGAGAATGTACAGGTAGCGTCAGCTGTCTCTTTGATGGATGATTCTGGGATTTCTTTTCCTTCTCCTTTGATTACAAAGAATGGAGATCCTGCCATGTCGGTGTGAAATACTAAATCACCTTTCTCTGTATGTTTTTTTATAATAATTTCATTTGTGGTGGCGTCTCTACCACCAATAACTAATAAATTTGATGAAGTTCTGAACCATCTGAATTTTTCATACCACTCTTTCTTTCTTGCTGTTTTGGCAACTTCTTCTCGTTTCAACATATCTTCTTTTTTTGCCTTAACTTTTGCTATTTTTTCCCTTGTTTTTTCTAGAGCTAATGTAGCTCCCTCTATTTTTTTCTTAGCTTTCTTAGCTTTTTCATAATAGACCGAAGCATTTGCTTCAATGTTTTTGTGAATGTCTAGTGTTATCAGCATGTATACCAACATTTTTATATGAAGTCCTATTTTATAAGTCTTATGGCAGAAGAGCAAGCTCCTCAACAAATGACTCCTGAACAGCAACAGGCATTACAGGAGAAATTGAAAAATATGTCTCCTGAGGAGTTAAAAGAGTTTCAAAAGCAACAGTGTATATTCTGTCAGATTACTTCTGGGAAAGTACAATCTAAGAAAGTCTATGAAGATGAAAGAGTGCTTGCCGTTTTGGATATTAACCCTGCTAATCCTGGACATATTTTGTTGATGCCTAAAGAACATTATCAAATCATGCCTTTAATTCCTGAAGAGGAATTGGCTCATGTGTTTTCTATAGCTAAACATCTTTCTCAACAGTGTTTGAAGGCATTCAAATGCCAGGGTACCAATATTTTTGTTGCTAATGGTATTGTTGCCGGACAGAAAGCTCAACATTTTATGATTCATATTATTCCACGAATGGAAAATGATACTTTGCAGAATTTGAATATTCCTGCTGGAAAGGTGGATAAGAAAGCTCAATCTGAAGCTTTTGTTAAATTGAAGAAAAGAGTTAATGAAATATTTAACTTACATGATGAAGTTATCGATGATCGAGTAGATGAGCCTGAAGAGGAGCCAAAGGAGGAGAAGAAACCTCCAAAAGCAAAAAAAGTTGCAAAACCTCGTAAGAATAGAAGAGGATTAGAAGTAGATGCTGATTTTGAAGAGGATATTGATAAAAAGGAAGAACCTAAAGAAGAGCCTAAGGAAGAATCTAAAGAGAAGCCAAAGGATGATAAAGTAGATCTTGATTCAATTGCGGGGCTGTTTGGTTAAATATGTGGACTGATGTCCACAAAGTTGAAAAATCAAAAAAATGATACAAAAAAATGATTCAAGAATAAAAATGGAGGAGTTTACGTAGAATTTTCAACCATGGCAAAAAAGAATTGCGCTCTTTGTAGCGGCGAAGGAGAGGTTATCTATGAAGATGATGAGTTTAAAGCTATTATGGCAGAAGACCCAGCTGTTGTGGGCCAGATACAACTCTTTCCTAAAGAACATTTTACTATTTTTGAGCAAGTTCCTGATTTCACAGTAGGGAAATTGTTTTCCATTGCTAACAAATTGAGCACTGCTAGTTTTGAAGCTTTAGGTATGCAAGGGACGAATATTATTGTTACTAATGGGGTAGCTGCAGGTCAGAAACATGCACATTTTTCGGTGAGTATTCTTCCTCGTGGGGAAAATGATGGTGTAAATTTAGAATGGCAACCTCAGCAACTTTCTGAGGAAGAGATGAGTTCTATTGAGTTAAAGATTAAAGATCATACTGAAGAGATTGGAAAAGTTGATGCTACTAAAGAAGTGAAGACTGTCACTACAGGTAAAAAAGGTGCAAAGAAAGAGAAAGTAAGCCAAGCAGAGAATTATTTGTTAAGAAGTTTGAATCGGATACCTTAGACAATTTCTCCTGTAACACTCCTTAACATATGTCCTGTTATTTTGATGTTGACAAACTGTTTTAGGGGAATTCTTTTCTTTACTCCTACAATTAAGGGATAGGTTCCAAACTGTCTACAGAAGGTTGTTTTTCCGTCGTAGATTTCTGTGTAGCAATTCTTTAAGACGGTTCCAACAGGGGTGAGACGTTTGAGCATGGGAGAATCTATCTCTTGTCTGATGTCATTTCTCCATTTCCAATAGTATTTTTTGTTTTTCTTGAGATATTTATCACCATCTTGTTCGTATAGAGAGGTCCCTTCAAAGATAGCAGCTTTTCTAATGTTAATTCTTCTTAAGAGGAGGTCTTCATCATAGATTTTTTTAAGCCAAGTCATATTTTCTTTATGGGTGGTTTTATTTTCTTTTCTTAAACCAAAAATGATGTTAATACCTGGAATATACTTTGGTAATCCATCTGGGCCACGCTCTGATCCGTATTTGTTGATTATTTTTATTGCTTCATAGGCAACTTGAGGTCTGGTGTTGAGTGTGTTTGCTCGGACTACATTGATGTCAAACGATTCTACTCCAAAGGCTGCTACATTTCCTGAAGTGCAATACTTTACGATTGCTTTGGTAATTTTATCGTCATTCTTTTTATGGTCTTGTAACACTTTAACGGGATTACAATTGTCAATATGGAGGACTTTAAGATCAGGACATGCTTGATGGATATCTTTTAAGAGTTCAGCAGCTTTAGGGAGGGTGTAGAAACAGGTTTGTTTCCCTATTCTGAAATGTCTTGCACCCAATTTGTAGAATTCTTTTATTTCTTTTAAGATATCTTCTGTATCTCTGAATGCTACTCTATTTTTTAGTGGTTCAGTACAGAAAGAACATTTACCAATATCACATCCTTTTCCTGTTTCAATTTCAATCATTCGAATGTCTGGAATTTGTTTTAATATGGATGCCCCATCAATTGCGTATTGTTTTATTTTATCATAGGAGAAACGATACATGGAATGATCTATTTTGTCAAAGATATCTTTGTCATATTTTTCAAATAATTTTCCGCCTTGGAGTTGAGTTCCAAAGATTGCAGGTCCTGTTAGGATCTTTTTACAATTGAGGTCTTCAATCATCGGGATAATTTCATGTATGGTTCCCGGCATAGCTGAAAGGTATTTTCCAGGTACGTGAATTCCGAGAACAACAATTAAGTTTGTAGTGTTTTTCAAGACTGTTTTTATGTTTTTAGCATTTTTCGTTAAGTTATATGCGAAAATGTTTGTTTTTTGAGAAGGTTTTGGATCTTTTATATTGCAATCGTATTTTTTTAAGTATCTGAGATCATCTATAGTGATATAGGTAACTTCTTCTCCTTGTTCTTTAAGATAGCCAGCTATATATCTGGGATAGGTTCCTAAATAGGGGGGAACTCCTAGCCCTGCAGCTTCATCTGTGTAGCAATCTAGTATAGTATACATGTTTTAGAAGATTGTTTTGTAGTATATAAATTAGTTGTCTACTTCTTTCTATCAGTTCGATAGGTGTTATCGTATGGGTTAAAGGTGCATACTTTTTCATGTACTCCTTTGTTAGTGTTCACACAAATGGAATGATATTGTCCCTGACCTGCAAAGTAAAATTTAACTCCTTTTTCTCCTTCCTGAACTGGAAATGATGTAGTATGTCCAAGATCTGGAGACAAAGTTAAGTTGGAATTGATTGTAATTGAGGGATACATTTTGAATTGTCCCCTTGAATTGAAATCCCTAAATTGATCATTTTGTCTATCTAAATTAAAATGAGGATTTAAAATTGTGTCCTTTGTTTGTTTTCCTGGAACTAATTGATCTACATATTTGAATGTCAGCTTCCGTTCATCAATGTTGGGAAGTTTCTCTCCAGTAAATTGATCAATAGATTTTCCCTGTTCGTCTATACAATTTGGAGATTGTAGATATAAGATTGCCCGTGTTTCTGTCTTTAATCTCATGATATATGAGCCATCATGCATTGGCCGAAATAAAATGAGATCATCTGCTCGATATACTTGATTTTTTAAAGGCCCATTCAGTATCAAAGGCGATGCAAATGATCCCAATAGTACTTTATCTTGACGGTCTAACAGATCACCGTTCATTCTCCATTTTACTTGGGGATTAATTTTGGTAAGTTTGCTAAAGGAAATAAATTTATCACCATTATACCATGGATTATCTGGATGTGCAGGAATAGTATGAAGAAAACTGTATCTGCTATGTAATGGAGAAGCGAATGGGTGGTGTTTTGCATTAAATTCTGCTCCAACTTTGTCTCTATCTGGTTCAAGAATTTCTATTTCAGGACTCTGTTCTGCTTGTCCGTTTGATAGTAAAGCTGCAACTAGTCCACCTATGGTACCACTCATCATTTCTCTACGGTTCATATTCATAGTAATATGGTGTTTTGGGTGTTTTATAAAGGTTAGGTATTTTAGAAACATTTATTAAACCATATTCTGGAGAGTGTATATGACTATAACTTTGATTAAATCTATATTTATGCATCCAATTACTTTAGTTGTGTTATTAACTTGGTTCTTAGGTCAATTATTGAAAGTAGCTTTAGATTGGAAGAATAGGTCAGGAAATTGGATTGAGAATATAACAGAATTAGGAGGTATGCCTTCTACCCATGCTGTTGTAGTAGCTGCCGTAACCACTGCAGTCTTTCTAGATCAAGGTGTAACAAGTTTATTTCTTGTAACAGGTATTTTTTCCATCATTGTTATTCGAGATGCTATTGGTGTTCGTCAAGAGGTTGAAGAACATGCAAAGATTTTGAATAAGAAATTTAAGACAAAGTTACAAGAAAATGTGGGTCATACGTTTAGAGAAGTTCTCGTAGGAGTATTATTTGGAATAGCAGTAGCAAGTATGTTCTGGTATGTTGTTTAAAACGGTAGAAAAAATAATACGATTGCTATTATTAAAAAAGGATATGTTTCTTTTACAATTCTTCTGAGGTTTATTTTTAGGGAATCTTTTTCTTTGTATTCTAGAGCTACATAGATGGTTCCTAGTAAAAATATTTGAATTGCTTGAATTATGAGTAATGCATTGTTTTTTGCAGTAAGACCTAGGAATATTGCTGAGCTGATATAGATCCATCTTATTTTTGTGGGGACAAAATGGAGAAATGTGAAAATGGCAAATGCAGCAATTATGGGGATTGCAATATGAAATTTAGTGAGTATGATTGCAATGATTAATGCTATGAGTCCATTTTTTGTAATTGTGAAGAAAAGTTTTCCTGGTTTTAATTCT
>Ga0187833_10003764_pt1 | contig 15146 bp, 13 predicted proteins | sample ETNtaG_37_FD_167968 | JGI IMG/M metagenome (GOLD analysis project Ga0187833, IMG submission 167968) | Marine microbial and viral communities from oxygen minimum zone, Eastern Pacific Ocean - ETNP2014_SV_400_PacBio MetaG (Illumina Assembly) | ecosystem: Environmental > Aquatic > Marine > Hypoxic...
TCAGGCAGCTAAGCAATACGGTGCCAACTATGCGTCATCTTCGTTTGATGATGTTTTGTCCGATCCGGAAATAGACGCTGTTCTAATCGCTACACGCCACAATCTTCATGCCGAAATGTCCCTCAGAGCTCTAAAGGCTGGGAAGAACGTGTTGGTAGAAAAGCCTATGGCGATGACTGGCGAAGAATTATCCTCCATCGAGGAATTCTACATGGAGAAGGATGCTGCTATAAACGATGGAGTGCCAATTCTTATGGTGGGATTCAATCGGCGCTTTTCCCCCATGATCAAGAAGATGAAGGAAATCGTTTCAAAAAGAAAAACTCCCTTGATAATGAATTATCAGATGAATGCGGGCTATCTTGCGCCTGATCACTGGCTGAGAACAGACGAGGGTGGGGGACGCAATTTAGGTGAAGCGTGTCATATTTATGATCTTTTCACCTATTTGACGGAAAGCGAGATTGCTGATACTAAAATTTCCTCAATTCATACTGTTTCAGGTGATCATGCCGAAAATGAGAACTTTACAGCCACACTTTCCTTTGCTGATGGCTCCGTGGGATCCCTCACCTTTACAAGCCTTGGTTCAAGTAAATATCCTAAAGAGATCTTTCACGTGTTTGTGGATGAAGCAGTGCACATTTTGACAGACTACAGGAAATTGGAATCTGTGGGTGGCTCCAGTAAAGTCATTCGCTCAAATAAGGTCAAAAAAGGTCACTTTGAAGAGTTAGAAGCATTTGTTAATGTGCTGAAAAAAGGGGGTGATTGGCCAATTCCATTGTGGCAGCAAATTCAGGCATCTAGGATTGCCCTGACTGTTGAAGAACAGATTATGGGTGAATGAATATGATGAATGATGTAAAAACTTCCCTTAAAGCATTTTTGCCGGATCCTGTAATAGGAGCTTATAGAAAAGGATTGGCATGCTATTATGATCAACGAAGATTAATCAAGAATGAATTGCGGCAATTGAAGTATTCTGGTGATGCCGTAACATGTCCTTTTTGCGAAAGAAGTTTTTCGAGGTTCAGACCAACCGGAGCCCTTGAACGGTCATTTTGGCGTTCATCTGAAGGTCTGGAATTGCTTAAGTCACCGGAAATCAATGTGGCTAATGCTCAATGCCCAAAGTGCGGCTCAGGTGAACGTCAGCGTCTGCTTTACTTTTACTTACTTAAACAACTTGATTTCTTCAGCTTGAAAGGAATTAAAGTGCTGGATGTTGCGCCTGATGATTTTTTGTGGGACAAGGTTTTTTCGAAGGCGGATATAGAGTACACTTCAATTGATATTACACATGCTCGCAAGCCAACCGAAATCGGGGATATTATAGATTTGAAATTTGAATATAATTCTTTCGACGCAATTATTTGCCTTCACGTACTTGAACACATTCCTGAGGACGTTAAGGCAATGCGGGAACTCCACCGGGTCTTGATGCCTGGTGGTTGGGCGATTCTTCAGGTCCCAATCTGGGCCTTTGAGACGGTTGAAGTTCCAGGTGCAACAAAAGATAGATATCTTGAATTATATGGCCATGATGAGCATGTTAGAAGATATGGTTTTGATTACAAAGAGAGACTTGAAAAAGCCGGATTCGTTGTAAATGTCGATCAATTTTCGAGAAAACTAGATTCTGAATTCAGTCGTTGCTTTGGTTTGTTTGAAACGGAAGAGATTTTTTTCTGCACAAAGACTCAATCTTCTACTGATTTCTCCTTGGTAGATTAGTGTATAAAGGCAAAACAATTGCTGTAGTTGTCCCTTGTTACAACGAGGAAACCCAGATAGAACATGTCATTCAAACCATGCCTGAATACGTAGACCAGATAGTTGTGGTTGATGACTCTAGTAAAGATAAAACAGTAGAAGTCATTGAAAATCTTACAAAAGCTGACTCAAAAATAAAATTAATCAAAGAAAAACAGAATCGAGGCTGTGGGGGCGCTCTTGCTACTGGTTATATTTGGGCAAGGGATAACGGTTTTGACGTGGTTGTGAGAATGGATGGCGATGATCAAATGGACCCCTCAGAATTGAAATTATTGTTGGATCCGGTGGTAAGTGGTGAAACCGATTACGCTAAAGGCAATCGTCTTTTCACCGGCGAGGCCTTCGAGATGATTCCCAAATCTCGCTACTTCGGCAACGCCATCCTGACATTGCTAACTAAGATCGCCTCCGGTTATTGGCACGTGGCTGATTCTCAGTCTGGTTACACCGCTATGAATAAAAATATCCTCAAAACATTAGATTGGAGATTCATGTATACAAGATATGGTCAGCCCAATCATCTGCTCATCATGCTCAATGTTTTAAACTTTCGTGTTCGTGACGTACCTGTCAAACCCATTTACGGAATTGGAGAAAAATCTGGGATAAAGGTTAAAAAAGTGATTTTCACTATCAGTTGGCTTTTGTTTAAAAACTTTCTGTGGCGTATGAAGGAAAAATATTTGATTCGAGATTTTCATCCGCTAATCTTCTTTTATTTTATTGGATTTGTTTTCTTTGTTTTATTCATATTCCTGTTTGCAGATATGGTATTTGGATGGGTTAAGTTAGGTCATATTGAATATATAAGTGCCTTAGGGATGATGTTCTCTTTCATGAGTAGTAGTCTTTTCACTCTCTTTGCTATGTGGTTTGATATGGAAGCAAATAAAGACTTGAAATAAGTGTCTTATAATTAACTCTTGATTTATAGTTAGTAGTTAGAATTAGTTTTATGGAATCTTATCATTTTATTATTTTTTAATTAAATATTAAGCGTTTATAATAAGTCTCAGCAAGCTTACTTAAATGAAACAGCTTTTGATTTCTATTGATCTTGATGAGTTTTGTCATGTACGTTGGGTTTCAGGTTCAAATGGTGCTCTTTACTCCAATCGGAGAGATTATTTTCACCAAGTTTATAATTCCAGTCGACACGGAAAAGAACTTATTGAGCAGACCAATATTATTTTAGATGATTTTTCAAGTAGTGAAATTCGATCTACATTTTTTATTCTAGGTGAAGTAGCTGAAAACTATCCGGAATTGGTGAAAATAATTTCTGATGAAGGACATGAGATAGCCTGTCATAGCTACCGCCATATTGATTTAACACTTCACACCCAAAAGTCTTTCAGAGACGAATTGCTAAAGGCAAAGAGTTTACTTGAAGACTTATCAGGCAAAGAGGTTATAGGAGTTCGTATGCCCAATCTAATTATCAAAGATTGGGTCAAAGAAATTTTTCTTGAACATGGTTTTAAGTATGATTCATCAATTTGTCCATCGGTATCATTAACTGGTAAATTTGGTGATTATGTAGGATACCCTGTCTATCCTTATGCGACAGAAATAAACAGTTTCAAGCCAGGAGATAGTAATTTTTGGGAGTTTCCACTACCTGTATTCCCTGTTTTAAGGTTGCCGGGTGCAACTGGCATTGTTACTAGAGCATTAGGAAAAGGATGGACTTACATCACTTTATGGAATGTCCAATGCCGAGGGAAAATACCAAGTTACTATTTTCATCCTTGGGAGCTGGGAAAGGTTCCTCAAAGCATTCAGCTAGACACATTTTATAAAAAATTGTTTACAAGGCGTACAGGGAAATGGATGCGGAAATTTGTAAAAGATCTCGTTCAATCTCATCACTGTTTTGGTTATAAAGAGTATATTCAAAAACAGATAGTTTGCGATGATCATTAAGCATAATGATTCTTATTATGAAGACTGGCAGGAAGGAGTGCGGTTGCTTGGGGAACTTTATCATGATATTCGTTGGCGGGAGGTTATAAAAAACACCTATGGATTACAACCTGAATATTACGTAAACATTGAAAATGATAAGGTTGTAGGTGGTTTTCCAGCATTCATAGCTTGTGGAGCATTAATAAGTTTACCATACCTTTCTTTTTGTGGTGTGTTTGGGGATTTTTCGGTTGATGAATTACAATCTGAAACTAAAAAAGTGATTTACAACAAAAATATATTACCTGTCTATTCAGAGATATGCAAAGGTGATTATGTTACAATGAGGCTTAATATCCCACAGACAAAAGAAGACTTATGGAATTTCATTGGCTCCAAAACACGTAATTTGGTTCGTAAAGGAAAAAAGACCAACTTTAAGCTGGAAAAAGCAACAATAGATGAGTTTTATCCTATTTACTGTAAAGCAACAAATGAATTAGGTACACCTCCACATAAAAAGAAATTATTTAATTTAATATTTGAATTATTTGGTGAAATCACTCATGTAAATGTTATGCGGTTTGATGGAAACATTGTATCCTGTGTTCTTGAAATGGATTACAATGGAATACGATATGATATGTGGGCATTTAGTATTAAAAAATATTATCATCTATCACCCAATATGTTTTTATACTATGAGTTATTAAAAAATGCCCTGAAATCCGGTATAATTACTTATGATTTTGGTAGGAGTCGCTATAATGAAGGAACGTACTATTTTAAAAAGCAATGGGGGGCTAGACCCTATAAATTTGAGTATTTAAAATATATGAATTTTGGTATTGAGCAAGTTCGGATCAAACCAAACTTTGTAAAGAAACTATTACCTCCAATATGGTCTAAATTGCCAGGACTAATAGCAAATAACGTTGGACCGCCGATAAGAAAATATATTGTTTAGAGTGGTTATATTGATTTGTAACATACAAATCATTTTGTGGGGAACTAATAAGTACATTGGGTTGAAATATGTGGTTTAAACCTATTCTGAAAAATAATTAAAGTGCGATTCCGTACAATTCCTTCAGCCGGTGTCCCAGTTTCTTTTTCACAGATAATAAAAATTATAACCAGGTACGTTAGAATGAGAGAAAATTACGAAAGTTTTGAGGAATCTTTTTCAAAATACATCGGTTTGCCATACTGCTTTGCTACGTGGTCAGGGCGTTCGGCAATATATCTTTCTCTTTTGGCATTTAAGGAATTGAAACCGGAAAAAAGTGACGTCCTTATTTCAGTGTGGACATGTGGAGCCGTATACAAAGCTGTAAAAAAAGCCGGATTAAATCCAGTTCTTTATGATATTGATCCAGAAAATCTCGGATCATCAGTAATTTCAATTAGAGAAAAAATTAACAGTGATACACTTTGTGTTATAACGTCCACGTTATTTGGAATATCGGTCAATATGGATGAAATATGTGATTTATTGAAAGACAAGCAAGCATTTATTATGGAAGATTCAGCACAGTCATTAGGAGCGGAATGGGGAGGTAAGAAAATAGGTAGCTTTGGGGATATAAGCATTTTCAGTTTTGGGAAAAGTAAAAATATTACAACAGTTTGGGGTGGAATGGTATGTACTGGGTCAGAAGAAATTCAAAGCAAAGTCTCGAAAATATATAGTTCTTGGTCGAAACCATCAATAATTAGATCTACGAAAATTTTTATAGTATTATTAGTCAACTTTATAGTAATCAAGCCATTTTTTTTCAATTTATTTCGGTCAATAATAAGATTATTATTTGAAGATCCTCACTTCACTACACAGTTTCCAGTTTTAAAAATGGGAACTTTTCAAAAAGTAATTGGCTGTATCATGCTAGAAAATGTTGAAAAACTTATAACTAAGCGACGAGAAAATACATTTTTAATAAAAAAACATATGAAAAATATGCATAATGTTTCATTTTTAGGAGACGTTAAAGAAGGACGCAACGTTTACTTAAGATTACCCATTATTGTTGACAAAGAGGTAACAAAAGATAAACTAATAAGTGAATACATTAAGAGAGGAATATGGGCTAGGACTTCACTTATTAAACCATTATGGTCATATACAGGATGTGACAGTAAGTTATACCCAATTACCAAAAAAATGAACTCTAAAATTATATTTTTACCAACTCATCCTTATTTGAAAAAGAGGGATTTAATGAAATACGTCATTGAATAAGTAATTTGATAGTAAAAGAAATATTATTGAATAGACTTTAAGACTTTATTGTTAATGGTATGAAAATATTGTTGGTATTTGATCACCCGGCACATTTTTATCTCTTCCGTAATTTTTATAAATATCTCAAAAACAATAAAATAGATGTTACTGTAATTGCAAGAAGAAAAGATGTCTTATTGGAATTATTAGAATATGAAAATATCGATTATAAGCAACTATCTAAATCTGCTAATAGTGTATATTTTTATATTATAGAATTTTTTCTAAGACTGTATGGTATTATTAAGTTGCAAATGAATGAAGGATTTAAATTGGCATTTGGTACTTCTGAATTGGTTCCTTTATTGACTTTGTTTTTCAAAGATGTTACATCTCTTTATTTTAATGAGGATGATGATGATGTTGTAAAGATTTATTCGTATTTGACAGCTCCTTTTGCAACAAAGATTATTAATCCGGTATGTTTAAAGTCTAAGAAATGGCAAAAAAAGAGAATCCTTCATAATACCTATCACGAACTTGCCTATCTTCATCCGAATAATTTTACACCAGATGTAAATGTTTTGAAAAAGTATAATCTTACTGAGAGAGAATACATTGTGGTAAGGTTTTCAGCATTTAGGGCGCACCATGATATAGGGGAACATGGACTATCAAGTCAATTATGGAAAAGAATCAAAATTTTGTGTAATGGTTACAGAATTGTTAAATCATTGGAAGATGAAAATTCCCATCAAGTTGCTCCTTGGGATATGCATCATGTTCTTGCCTTTTCTAAAATTCTTATTTCTGATTCTCAAACCATGACAGCTGAAGCATCAGTTTTAGGAGTACCGACTGTTAGGTATAATTCATTTGTGGGTAGAATTAGTTATCTTGAAGAACTTGAACATAAATATTATTTAACATTTGGATTTAGACCAGGTCAAGAAGATAAAATGATTGAGAAAATTAATGATCTTTTGAACCAAAAAAATATATATAAAAAATGGCACAAACGAAGAATGAAAATGCTGTCGGAAAAAATCGATTTTAATGATTGGATGGTCAGATACTTCAACACTTTGATTTGAATGTATCATTTAAGAACCAGTGCTGTAATCTAAGTTATGTATTTAGTACTAATAATTTTTTAACAATTCGGGTTATAATATAAAAGGCCACCTTTAACATTGTCTATTAGTGTTTGTTTATTATAAAAATATTTTTGTTAATGACAGTTTTAGTCTTACCAATTGTAAGATATATGGTACCTATAGTGGGTTTTCAATTTTTGGGTATACTGGGTATCTTTCTAAAAGTCTGAAAGGAAATTACTAAGAATGATAATATTTGAATGATTGTTCACTTGATTACTGGGACAAGACCCAATGTTGTCAAAGCTGCTCCAGTATATAAAGAATTATCAAAACTGGTTAATATTAACTTATCATTAGTCCATACTGGTCAGCACTATGATCCAAATATGAAAGATGTATTTTTTAAAGATTTGAGACTTTTTGGACCTGATATCCATTTGAATGCAAAAGGATCAACTCATGCTTCGCAAACTGCCTCAATCATGTGTGAATATGAAGATTATGCAAAAAATGAAATACCAGATATAATTGTTGTTTTTGGCGATGTGGACAGTACGTTGGCATGCTCTTTAGTTGCTTCTAAATTGCAAATACCTATTGCACATGTTGAATCCGGCCTCAGGTCTTTTGATAGATCAATGCCTGAAGAAATAAATAGAGTTTTGACTGATCAATTATCACAATATTTATTCACTACTTCGCCTGAGGCTGAGGGGAATTTATTGAAAGAAGGGAAATCCAAAGAACAAATATTTTTTGTAGGAAATACTATGATTGATTCTTTAGAGGTATTGAAAAATCAATTTGACAAATCAAAAATTATTGAAAATTTAAATATTACTCTACCATTTGCTCTAATGACGTTTCACAGACCTTCGAATGTTGATTCTCCTGAGAACTTAAATTTATTGGTTGATTCAATAATAAAATTATCAAAGTTAATTGTGTGTGTTTTCCCCGTACATCCTCGTACTAAAAAATTATTGAAAAGATTTTCCCTTATTGAAAATCTTGAGAATGAGAATAATCTTATTATAACTAATCCTCTAGGATATATAGACTTTATGAGTATACAAAAACGTGCTTCTGTTGTGATAACTGATTCAGGTGGTATTCAAGAAGAATCCACCTATTTTGGCGTTCCATGTTTGACTGTGAGAAATTCAACTGAACGTCCAATAACTGTTAATCAAGGAACAAATAAAATTATTGGAACATCATACAAAAATATTATACATGAAGTTGAACTAATTCTATCAAATACATTTAAAAGGAAGGGAATAATTCCGGAATTATGGGATGGGCATGCTTCTAATAGAATCAATGATATTTTCCGATCAATAATTATTTGATAACATTATATATAATAATTTCTAAAATAGGTTAGCTTAATAAATGTGTGGAATTTGTGGTATAGTTAATTTTAAATCTGATCCAGTATCTGAAAGAAATATTCGTTCTATGATGTCGAAATTGAAACACCGTGGACCTGATGATAATGGTGTCTTTCTCGAGAATAACATTGGATTAGGTCATTTGAGGTTGAGTATCATTGATCTTTCGACTGATGGTCATCAACCGATGTTTTCTGAAGACAATCGCTTTGTAATATCTTTTAATGGTGAAATATACAATTTTATTGAATTGAAAAAGGAACTATCAAGCAATTTTTCATTTCGTACTAAAACTGATACAGAAGTACTTATCAATGCATATAGATATTGGGGGAAAAATTGTTTGGATCACTTTAATGGAATGTTTGCATTTGCAATGTTTGACAGAAAAGAAAAATTATTATTTATTGCAAGGGATAGATTTGGCATTAAACCATTATATTATTATTTAGATAAAGAACAATTTATTTTCGCATCTGAGATACCTGCGATATTATCTATTTTGAATGGAACTCCTTTAGCTGACGAATTAAGTATATTTGACTATTTGATGTTCAACAGAACGGATCATAATGATTCAACATTCTTTCAGGATATAAAAAAACTTAATCACGGCCATTATTTAGAAGTTATTGAAAAAACTGTAAAAATAAATAAGTGGTATGACCTTAAAGATAGAATTGGTGTGCCATTTGCATCGCCTTCGGAGTTTAAAGAGACGCTAAGTTCATCTGTAGGATTAAGATTAAGGAGTGATGTTCCTGTTGGTGTATGTTTAAGTGGCGGTCTGGATTCTTCAAGCATTGTTTCTATTTTGTTGAACGATTATCAAAAAACAGATTTAAATACTTTTTCAGCAATTTTTCCACGTAATGAAACCATTAATGAATCTAATTATATACTTGAATATGAAAATGAGCTAAGTAATATGCATTTTACTGAGCCATCTGGAGAAACCCTTTTTAATGATTTAGCGTCTTTTCAACGTGCGCATTTTGAACCGGTACCTTCCACATCAATGTATGCACAATACAAAGTTATGGAGTTGGCAAAGGATAATGTAGTTGTTACTTTAGATGGACAGGGCGCTGATGAGCAACTGGCTGGTTATCACTATTTCTTTGGATTTTATTTTAAGTATCTTCTGATGAATTTTATGTTCAGAAATTTTTTTAGTGAAACTTTCCAATATATAAAAATGCATAAATCCACATATGGTCTGCAGATGTTTTTATATTTTATGCTTCCTAATGCATTGAAATCTATGGTTGCATTCAATAAGAGAAAATATATTAAAAAAAGCTTTTTTAATGAATTTAAATATTTAAGTTCAATTCCTGATAATCTTTATTCTTCTGAATCACTCAAAAATGGAATGCTTGATCATTTTGAATATAAATTAGAGCATCTTTTAAAGTGGGAAGATAGAAATTCAATGTGGTTTTCTTTAGAGGCCAGGGTTCCATTTTTGGATCATCGGTTAGTAGAAAAGACATTAGCATTGCCCCCCGGTATGATAATAAATAAGGGTTATACAAAACAGATACTCAGACAAGGCCTAAAAAATATATTGCCAGAAAAAATAAGGAAAAGAAAGGACAAATTAGGTTTTGTAACTAACGAAGACCAATGGTTCAGAGTTCAACCTTTTAAAGATTTCATTTTGGACATATTGCATTCTAGTGCTTTTCAAAAGAGGGGATATATTGATCATGAAAATGCCATTTTAATATATAGAAAACATTTGAATGGTTCTGTTAATGCTTCGCAGGAAATATGGAAATGGATTAATTTAGAACTTTGGTTCCAAATGTCTTCAAGTTGATCAATACATAACTAAATGTAATGATTTTGACCAACTGGAGAAAGATAACATATGCTGTATAGATTGTTAGACTTTTTAGAGTGTCCACATTGTTTTTCAAAATTTTCATTAGTACCGTTAAATGAAAACAATGTGCCAACTTCAAATAGTGATATAGACCTTGGGCTTTTGGTTTGTGAAAACCGTGATGTTTTCCCTCTCGTCAGAGGAATACCAAGATTGTTTACAGGTTCAAATATAGTCTTTTACGAAGATTTAAGATCCTGTTTAACTGATATATCAACTAATATAAAAGAGATTATACATCAGTCAATCACTAAAAATGAACAACATTTAGATCAGAAATTTCTACATACACAAAAGAGTTTTTCATCACAGTGGTCATCCATTGAAAGTAAAGACAGTGCGTGGGGAAGAGATGTTAGCCAGAGGAAGGATCTGTTCATGGATCAATTCTCCATATCCCCTAATGATCTTATTGGTAAAACGATTCTAGACGCAGGCTGTGGTCATGGAGAAGTGGAATTGGCTTTAAAGGATATGGATTCTGAAATATTTGCTGTTGATCTTTCATTTTCTGTTGATTATGTAAAAAATCAAATCGAGAAAAAGGAGTCGAATAGTAACGCAGTTTTTCATTTTATCCAGGCCAACATACATCAACTTCCCATTAAGAAGCACAATTTTGACTTAGTCCATTCCGCCGGAGTATTACATCACACTCCAGATACACATAAAGGCTTTACTATAATCTCCCAACGGACTAAGCCCGGTGGTCGATGTTTTATTGAAGTTTATTCTACTGACCATATGAATATGATAGAAAAATTTATTTTAATTATTCATAATTTCATTAGAATATTTTCCACAAAACTTCCTCATTCAATATTACATAGCATATGCTTTACACTTTCTCCTATCTTATGGTGTTTTTTTGAAGTAGTTAATCTCATAATGAAAGAAAATAAATATAACAGGAGAACTCTAAAAGAAGTGGAACTTTCTCTATTTGATGGATTGTCTCCTAAATTTCGATTCCAGCACACTACTGAAGAAGTGATTGATTGGTTTTCTTCAAATCATTATGAAGATATTCAAAAGACTTTCCACAACCACAATGGAATTGGGATTGTAGGAACGTTAAACATATGATATAAAATGATTTATTTTGAAAAATAATAACATAATAGTAATTCTGTGTGGAGGTAGAGGGAGAAGAATGGGACGTCTGTCAGAAAAAGTTCCTAAACCCCTAATGAAAATAAGAAATCAAACAATTTTAGAAATGAAAATTAGAAAATACATAGAGCAAGGGTTTAATAATTTTGTTTTGTGTATTGGTTACAAGGGGGACTTAATTAGAAAATTAATTTCGGATAAGGATTTTTCTAACAAGATTATATTTTCTGAGGCAGGAAGTAGAGCAGGAATTCTGAAAAGAATAATCTCAGCAAAAGATTTATTCAGCGATTATGTTCTTATAACATACGGTGATACCTACAGTAATATTGACTTGTCAGATTTAGCTGCATCTCATTGCAAAAACAATAATGAAGCTACTATTGTAGTTGCACCTATAAAGAGTCCGTTTGGATTGGTTGAATATGACAACAATTATAGAGTTACTTATTTTAAAGAAAAACCTGTTTTAAATTATTATATAGGATATGCTGCTATAAATAAAAATGCTCTGGAAGCAACTCCAAATAAAATAATAAATAAGCCGGATGGTGAGGGTCTTATAGAATTTTATAATATGATCATGTTAGCAAAAAAACTTGGAGTTTATTATCATGATGGTCTTCAGGTCACATTTAATACTGAAGATGAACTTACACTCGCTAAGGAAAGAATTATTAATTTCTACACATCCAGTTAATACTTATGAAAGAAAAAAGAGTTTTAGTTTCAGGCGGATCAGGTTTTATCGGTTCACATTTGGTTCGAATGCTACTGGATATAGGGGCTGAAGTTTCCGTTATTGTTAAATATAAAAGTATAATTGACAATCCACGATTAAGCTCAGTATGGGACAATTTAACAATTTATGAGGCAGATCTAAGGAATATTGATTCATTGAGACAATTTAATAATAAAAAATATGATTATATTTTCCATTTAGCTGCATATAATCATGTTGGCGATAGCTTTTTGCATGTAAATGAATCACTTCATTCTAACGCTATTGGTACAGCTAATTTTTTGGAATTTGCACCTGAGTATGAAAAATTTCTTTATATGTCTAGCTCAGAAGTTTATGGATTTCAAGAGAGTGTACCTTTTAATGAAAATTTTTCACCTTTTCCTATATCACCATATTCTGTTGGAAAATTAGCGGGTGAACTTTATTCTAAAATGAAAGGCCACCAAACAGGCAATCAAATAATTTGTGTTCGTGCTTTTAATACTTTTGGACCTTATCAGAGTGAACGAGCAATCATTCCTGAACTAATAATTAAATGCCTTAGAGGAATTCCGATTGCAACAACTAAAGGTAAACAGACTCGAGAATTTAATTATGTAATAAATATTGTAGATGGAGTAATCAAAGCAATGACCACCGAACCTTCCATAAAAAATGTTGTAAACATTGGATCAAACATAGAGATTTCTATAAAAGAGCTTACAAAATTAATTCACAAATTAACTAAATCCAAATCAGACCTAAGAATAGGAGCTCTACCTGATCGTCCTACCGAAATTTGGAGAATGTCCGCCGACAATAAAAAAGCTAAAGAAATCTTAAACTGGAGTCCTAGAATATCATTTGATGAGGGTTTGAAAAAAACAATTGATTGGTATAAAAAATATATAGAAATCTATTACTCTAAACATTCTTTACTAAACCAGCTTTAAATATATATTGTAATTCATTAAATCGTATTCGGTAATAATATCGGTATGACTAACGCTAGTACTATATCGAGTACTGATGGAAAAGTTTCCTAAGACACAACAAAGTTGAAATATTTTTAATGTATGAAGATTACTGACAAAAAATATAGAGCCCTAATTACAGGATCTGAAGGATTTATCGGGCATCACCTAAAAATGAGGTTAAATCATCTTGATTGGGAAGTCGTTTGTTGGGATATGATTAAATGGTCAAAAGATGTAAAAGAAATTGCTAGCTATAATGATAAAGTTGATGTTGTTTTTCATCTAGCCGGTATCACCGCTGATCAGAATTTTGAAAATAATTTAATTGACAGTTATGATGTAAATCTTACTGGAACACAAGCCGTGCTCAATTACTGTAAAAAATCAAATGCTAAATGTGTATTTGCTTCTACAAGTGGAATTTATTGTGAGAGCAATGATTTAATAAAAGAATCATCGCCCGTAAAACCATCGAGGCCTTATAGTGTAAGTAAATTGTTAGCTGAAAATTTGTGTTATCGTTTTTCAAAAGATTGGAATATACCTGTAATCTCATTGAGAATGTTTAATGTATTTGGAGAGAAACAAAGTGAGCCGTTTATTATTCCTTATTTGATCAATAAATTAATTAACAATGAGATAATTAAATTAAGAATGCCTGACGCTGTTAGAGATTTTATTTATATTTCGGATGTAGTTGAAGCCATGATTAATGCGGCGAATTTTGATAATAAGGGGTTCAGGATCTATAATATCGGAACAAGTAAACCAACAAAAATTATTAAACTCTTACATATGTTAGAAGAAATATTTGAAAAAAATGCAAAGATTAATTATATAGAATCAAATCCAGGAGAATTATCCATGATTGTATGTGATAATTCAAAGGCAATTAATGAATTAGGATGGAAGTTAAATTATGATTTACAATCTGGACTTATATCCATGAAAGCTTCATTGGAACGGAATAATAATTAAATGAACGTTTTGATTGTTTGTAGTGGCAATAGTAAAAAGGTAAGTGCATTTATCACAGAACAAGTCTCTTCCTTAAAAAAAAAAGGTATCAAAGCTGATTATTTCCTTATTAAGGGAAAACTTTCAGGATACTTAAAGAGCGTTTTTATGGTAAGAAAGCTATTAAAAAACTCAAAATATAATATAGTTCATGCTCATTTTGGATTGTCCGGCTTAGTCGCTGTTCAACAAAGAATATGTCCAGTTGTTATTTCTTTTATCGGTGAAATAAATTTTCCTATTCTCAGAATGATAGCCAAAATTTCAATTTGTTTTTCAACCTTTAATATTTTTGTAAGTGATGAATTAAGAAAGAAAGTGGCTGTCGTTAAGCGATTTGCAATTATTCCATATGGGGTGAATCTGAAAACTTTTCATCCCTTGAACAAGATAGAATGTCGTGATGCATTGAATTTGCCTCTTGATAAAAAGATTGTATTGTTCTCATCAACATTTGACCGTGATGAAAAAAATTATCCCTTAGCAAAAAAAGTAATTGAATCGATTGATGGTTTAATATTACTTGAATTGTCTAAGGGCTATAAACGGAATGAAATTAATCTTTTACTTAACGCATGTGACTTGCTACTCCTGACTTCTACTAAGGAAGGATCACCTCAAGTAATCAAAGAAGCAATGGCCTGTAATTGCTCCATAGTTTCTACGGATGTTGGGGATGTGAAAGAGATAATTGGTGATACTGAGGGCTGTTATATTACTTCTTTTCAAACAAATGATATTGCTGATAAAATAAAATTAGCCTTAGCATGTAACAAAAAAACTGATAGTAGGGAAAAAATTAGACATTTGGACAATAATGTCATTGCTGAAAAAGTGATATCAGTTTATAATAAGATTTTGTTTAATTGACATTTTATAATATTAATATCACTATATAATTGATGATTGAGGAAATAAAAAAATGCCGCATATGTGATAATACTGAACTTATACCAGTTGTTGACCTTGGAGGGCAATATTTAACGGGTATTTTCCCGAAATACAATCCAAATGAATCT
>Ga0187833_10003765_pt1 | contig 15141 bp, 14 predicted proteins | sample ETNtaG_37_FD_167968 | JGI IMG/M metagenome (GOLD analysis project Ga0187833, IMG submission 167968) | Marine microbial and viral communities from oxygen minimum zone, Eastern Pacific Ocean - ETNP2014_SV_400_PacBio MetaG (Illumina Assembly) | ecosystem: Environmental > Aquatic > Marine > Hypoxic...
AATTAGAAAAAGTTTTGTCTCTATTGCTTGTTGCTCCAAATTCCAGGGAAATACCTTGAAGATCAATATTTAAACATTCATAAATTTGTAAGACTCTCAATAAACTATTATTTTTTAAAACTAATTTTAAAAATTTAAAATAATTTTTGTTCATTAGATTAAACGCTGTCAAGATTAGAATATTATATATATATATTATGAAAAATTAATAAATTAATCTTTATGAAATATATATGTTAATTATTAAATGAATAGCTTAAAAAAATTAAATTTTGAGAGTTTTGTACATACTTTAGTATGAAAATTCTTAGAAAAATCATAAATACTTTTACACTAAACTATAAATTCTATCTTCGATGGGAATAAAAGGAAATTTATACTTTATTAATAACTTAAAATTGTAGTTATCTAAAAATTTTTCTAAATCATTTACGCTATAATTGCTGTACATATTAGATAAATGAAATTCTAGAAGGATATATTTAATTTTTTTTTCTTTAATCAAATTTAATGCACCTTCTAAAACTTGTTTTTCATGGCCTTCGGTATCAATTTTTAAAAGATCAATATTAGATATTTTATAATCATCACAAAAATCATCCAATTTTATAACATTTACTTTTTCTTCATCAATAAAAGATGTTTCGGTTGAACCCCTTAAAATAAAGGATTTGATTTTATACCATAAAGACAGATTATTTATTTCGGAAAATGTACTTGTTGAAGATTTTTTATTTATTTTTAAATTTTTAATAGCATTATCATTGCTTAAAGCCAAATTTAAACAAAAAATTTTATTTTCTATGCTTAACAAATTAAGTTTTTTATAAATTTTTTTTTGTGGTTCAAACGAATAAATTTTTTCAAAATTTATTATTTTTTTTATTGATTGAAGAAACTCCCCTTTATGTGCTCCTACATCTAAAATTATTTTTATATCAAAATCTTTTAGAAACTTGAAAATTTTTTTCTGATGATAATATTTGTCAATAACATCGATTAAGAATGAAATAGTTTTTTCCATCACCACTATATTTGCTAGTATTGTGTCTTTTATGCTACCACTTTTAAGCTATCAGAGTAATCATTTTAAATAATTTTTGTTTAAATTCCTGAAAAAATTGATAGTCAAAAATACATAAAATCCTGAAGATGTAAATATTATACGTTCCATGGTAGTTCTAACAAAATAGTCAATTTCAAAATCTCTTAATACGTATGCACAAAAAATAAATAAAATGTTAAAAATAAAATAATAATTTATTAGTTTTATATAATTATCAATTTTTTTTTGGATATTTAATGCTAATAAAATTATTAATCCGGAAATAAAAAAAACATTGCCAATGCCATAATAAAATAAAAAAGGCAAAATAATTTTTAATTTATGAAAAATAATATCAATATTCAAATTTGACATATAATCTAAATTATAAAAGGGTTGTCCATTTAAATTCATATCAAAATATTGGTAGATGATTATCTTGAAAAGAATTAGAAAAAAATAAAATAAACTTGAATAAACCTTAATTTTGTTGGAGATCTGATTACTAAAATTTATTAATAAAATTAAAATCGTTGCATAAGCTATTCCTTCAGCTTTGAACCAAATTACCAAGTTACAACCTAAAATTATAAAAAATATATAAAATATATTTTTAGAATTTTTCAATTGTGAAAAATATTTGGATAATAATGCCAAAAAGGAAAATATCAGAATCTCTTGCAAGCCAGAAAATCTTCCGTACGTATAAGTAATGGAAACTATGAGAATAAATATTATATTTCCCATAAACTTGTCTTTAAAATTATTATGGCAAACGTAAAATACGGAAAAACAGAATAGATAAACGTAAAATAATCTACCAAAATATTCTAATTTCATTGGCATTAAATTTGAAAAAAAGGCCCAATAAAAAGAACCAAGATGTGGGTGATAAGCATTATGAATAAAATTTTTTAAATCAGCAAAATTTTGATTTTCGATAAAAAATAATGCTTTGATGTAATAAAAATATTTTGCATCCCATCCAAGATTAAGTTCTCCAGCAACGTTGATTGAAATAATAAAAAATATAATAAAAAATATAAATATAAATTGAAAAAAATTTCTAAGTAAATTTAATTTACAATTTTTAAGGAAGTATAAGTAGATAAATATTAATAAATATAAAAGAATAAACAAAAAATTATATATTCTTAAAGAAATAGGTAAAATGGATATTAATAATAAAATATTACAATTTAATATTAAATTAAAAGAAGCAATATCTAAGCTAAAAAAATTTTTACTGATCAATATTTTTGAATTTAAAATATTAAAAGGCACAGTAATTATTAGTGAAAATAAAATAAAGCTTAAAAATATTTGCGACAGTTCAATCATTTTTATTTCACATAATAGCAATTATTAATTTGATCTATGATCTGAAATTTCTCTAAAATATATTTATTTTTTACATTCAAATGAATTTTTAAATCTTCGATTTTAACAAAATCTTTGCTTTTAATTTTAAAATATAATTTTTTTTTATTCAAATTTAGATTTTCATTAAGTATATCTAATGCGAATATTAATTTTTCATCTAAGAAATTTTCAATATTGAATTGTCCAATTATTTTTTCATCTTCAGATTCGTCAATCGTTAATACATCTAATTTCCAATTGATTTTTTTTAAATCTTTTGAATTATTTAATATTTCTAAACTATTAATTTGATCAAATTTATCAGAGAGAAAATAAAAATCTTTTAGCTGGAATAAATTATTACTAATTTTTATTAAATTTATTTTAAATTCTGGACCCGGATAATTGAGTAATATTATTTTTTTTGAGTTCTCATTTATTATTTTTGTATTAATAATTGCCCAATTTACATTTGGTGTGTGAATATAATTAATAATTTTAGGATTATCATTGATTTTATATTTTTTTTTCAGGTAAAATAAATATCCAATACTTTCATCAGAACAAAATCCATAAGTTTTGACTATTCGATTATCATATTTGAATAAGGTAACATCAGCCAGGTTTCTGAAGAAATTAGTGTTTATTGCGCAAACAATTATTAAAATAAGCAGTACTAGTAATTGTGATTTTTTATTATATCTAAACATCTATGTATACAATCTTTCTTTGATTTTCTCTGAAAGTCTAATTGCTAATTGAATAATTGTAAAAGTCGGATTTGTATAACCACTAGTTACAAAATTAGAACTACCGCTTATATAAAGGTTATTAATGTTATGTATCTTTAAATTTTTATCAACAACCGAATCAAACTTATTCACTCCAATCCTAGTACCTCCCATGTGATGATAAGCACCCATGGATTCAAATTCTTCCAAATTATAGATTTTCTTTTTAATTGCTATTCTTCCAAGATTTTCTTTTATACATAAATTTCCAAATTCTTCTAAAAATAATTTTGCGGTTCTAAGAGTTTCTTTAGATTTTTTATAAAATAATTTTATAGTTGGAATCTCAAATTTGTCTTTTTTATTATCTAAAACAATTTTATTATTTTCATTTGGATCTTCTTCAAGATGCATAAAAATATTTCCACATTTCAAATCTTTATTAAAAATCATACGAGCTATTTTTTTGCCATATTCTGGAGCTACACAAAGAATATCTTTTATTATCTCCTTATATATTTTTGTATCTTCTTTAGCATTCATGTATATTGCTGCGCTTAATATTTTTTTTTTAATTATTAACTCCCTTCTTGAAGAAAAATGAAGTGGACCATCATATTTTAAAAAATTATCTTTAAGTTTTTCTTCCATTTTTTTTTTATTAATTATTCCTGCTCCAGCCAATACCCATGGATGATTCATCCAATATTTTCCTATGGGTAAGCTATTATCAATGAATCCCGAATTTTTTTCCTTTGTCCAAAGTAAAAGTCTAGAGTTTTCAATACCTCCGCAGGCTAGAATAAAATATTTAGCTTTTATTCTCTTCCTTGATTTTTCAGCTATACATTCAGCATAATCTGTATTGTTATTATATCCAACTAGATGTGATAATTGGGTATTTAAAACTAATAATATATTATTCGTTTTTTTTATATGGTTTTTAAATTTGCTTGCGAATCTAACTTTTGAGTACTGAAATTCTATTTGATTAAAATACTCATTTAATGATGATTTTCTAAATTGATTATTGATATTTAGTATTTCACAAGTCCTTTTTAAATAAGGATTTAGATCTTGGGCTTTTAAAGGCCAAAGTTCCAAATTATAATGTTCCATAGGTTTCGACCAACCTCCCCAATGTCCCGAGGTTCCTCCAAATTGTCTTAATCTGCTTGATGATAAGTCTGTAATTGGATCTCCGATTGTTTTACCTTTAAAAAATTCTTGCGACGTTGCACTATAAACTTCATCTCCCGCTTCTACTATCAAACATTTAATATTTTTTTTTTCTAACTCCAATGCTGTTGTAATCCCAGCTGGACCACTTCCAAAAATAACTACAGGAAAATTATCTAAATTGACGTTATCTATATTTTTTAAAATCATTAATCATCATGACTTAAATACCAGACAAAACTTTTATTTTTTTTCAATTTTATTTTATTAAAATAGGGAAAAAAAAATTCAAATTTTGTAATGGATAAAATTGATAATAATGAAAAAGAAGTTTTTAAAAAATTTCTTCTAAATATCTTCATCTAATAATTTTTATCCAATTTTTTAAACAGTTCTTTTATATACATAAAGATTTAATTATATTAATTCCAATAATTGTAAAGTCGTTTTAATTATTTTGTATACCATTCAATTGTTTTGCAAAGGCCTGAATATAAATCATACTTCTTTTTAAATCCTAGTTTTTTTATTTTAATAATGTCGGGACATCTATTTTTTGTACTACCCGCTGCAATTTTTTTTTTATTTATTATAATTTTTTTATTAAAATATTTTGAAATCATGCGTGCAAGTAAGTCGATTTTTATTTTTTCTTCTGTTCCTATATTATAAACATTTAAATGTTTACCTTTCCTAAGAATCAGATCAAATGCATTTACAAAATCATCAATAAAAATAAAAGACCTAGTTTCCTTTCCTGTTCCGCGTATGCTAAAATTTTTATTTTTAAGTTTTTTGAATCTGCAAATAAATTCTGGGATCACATGATCATAACCCATATTTGGTCCATAAACATTATGGGGCCTGAAGATTATTAGTTTTTTAAAAAATTTTTTCCCATAATGAACTCCCATTAATTCTGTTAATATTTTTCCACCTCCATAAGAATATCTTGGATTATAAATATCAGGTATTTTTAGTGATTCTTTTTCATTTGTGGGAATTCTTTTGGGTGTTTGGTATACCTCTGAGCTTGAGGCTAGATAAAGTTCCTTTATATTGTTTTCAATGCAACATTCTAAAACATTTACTATGCCTTTGACCGCAATATCTAAAACTTTTACAGGTTCCTTATAGAAATTCATTGTACCATTGACATAGGCTAAATGAATGACAGCATTAGTTTTTTTGAGTGATTTGTTCAATAATTTTTTATTTCTTATATCACCTTTTATAAATGTTACTTTCTTTTTAAAACTTTTAATATTGCTGATACAACCTCTAGAATTATTATCAAAAACTTTTACGTTATAGTTTTTTTTAACTAGAAGTTTACTTATACTTGAACCAATAAATCCAGTTCCGCCAGTAACTAAAAAGGTTTTTGTTTTCATAAGAATAAAAAAATTTATATCTTTTTTTTAACATCTTGAGGGCTTTTTTTTAGCCATGTTGTTTCTAAACCATATAAATACCATTTTAAATATTCAGGTAACCATTTTAAAATCTTAAATCTACTTGATCCCTCACTTCTTTCCTCCCATTGAGATGGCACTTCGTGTATTTTTAATTTTAATCTATTACATTTTGCAAGCAATTCTAACGAATAAGCAAAACCAATTTTTGATTCAACATTTATAGTATTTAACAATTTTCTTGAAAATAATCTAAATCCATTGCTGGCATCTCTAACTGGTATACTGGAAAGCAGATACAAAGTTGAAGATGCTATTCTTACTAAAACTGATTTAATTATTGGACATCCTGTCATTGAACCTCCTTTCATAAAACGACTTGCAACAACAACATCGTTATTATTCTTAAAAGAAATATACATTTGATCTATAATTTTAATATTTAAAAAATCGTCTGCAGGATAAACGATTACACAATCAGAATTTCCATAGTACAATCCAGCTTTTACTGCTAAACATGGTCCTTTTGACGGATTTTTTACAAGTAGTACTTTAAAGTTAAATTTTTTAATACTATCTTGGTAATTAAAAATATTATCATCTTCCATATCATAACACAAAAGAACTCTAAATTGAGTTTTAATAAAAGTCTGGAACTGATCAAGTAATTTAATTACTTTATCTCCTTCATTATAAATTGGAATAACAATTTCCAATGGAATTTTTTCCATTATTTACTTTTAATTTTTTTAAATAGATTTAAATTCATAGAAGCATCTTTTGCAATTTCAAAATTTAAATCTTTGAGAATATCATTTCTACTGCAAGGCTTTATATTATGTTTAAATTTTTTGTAATTCAGAAAGTCTGATCTTCGTCTTTCTCCAATATTTACTAAACCGACGAAATTAGTTGAAGAAATATTCTTGATTTCTTTAACTAATTTATTAACTTCAATCATAGAAGTAAAAATATCCGTTGCTGCCGTTTCAAATCTTATTTTTGTTTTATCAAAAAATCTTGTTCTAATAATAATATATTTTTGTAACATCTTAACAATGTATTCTGAACAAAGCTTAGTCCAGCCATAAACATTATATGGTTTTAATGAACTATTTTCAGAATAATTGCCCTTGGTTGATGGATAAACGCCATCCGTTGAAATATGTATTAATTTAATTTTTTTTTTGGAAATAGCTTCATAACTCATTATTTCTTTTACCAAATTGAGTGTTCCAAAAACATTTACATTAATAGCTTTATTTGGATTTTTTTCACATTCTTTCATGCGCGCAATGGCAGCACAATTTATAATTAAATGATATTCTTCTTTAAGAGTTTTTTTGATACTTATTCTTTTAAGTAAGTTTAACTTTTTTTTTGGAGGTGCATCTAAATCCTTAAAAATTTTTAACTTAACTATTGAAGATCCAAGAGTACCACCCCCACCAATTAACAAAACTTTTTTATTAACTGTCAATTAAACCCCATATATCGACTAAAGTTTTATTTTTTCTTATTTTCAATTTTTTATAAGCTTTATGTGGGGTTGCTAAAATTATTATATCTGATTTCTCGACCAAATCTTTTTTGGATATATTTTTTTTGCTTTTATAAAATTCATCAGATTGCAATGTTTTGATTTTCCTTAACCGCAAAAGTTTAAGTAATTTAATAGATAAAGAATCCCTAATATCATCAGTTTCTGCTTTAAAAGTCAAACCAAGCACACCAACAGTTTTCTTTTTTAAATTAAATTTATTTTCTAATTTATTAATAATAAATTTGGGAATACCTTCGTTAATGTGCATTGCTGAATGCCCTAATAAAAACTTATGACTATAAAATGATGAAAGTTGCATCGTATCTTTTAATAAACATGGGCCAGCTGTAAATCCAGATATTGGTATATCGGCATTTCTCATATACCCTTCTCTCATGATATTTCTAATTTTAGAAAAATTCAAATTCTGATTTTGACAAATCATGTAAAATTGATTTGATATTGCAAAATTAATATACCTATAAGCATTAGAGAATAATTTTACAAGTTCTGCCTCTATAACTTTTGTATAGATTATTTTTTTACAGATTTTCTTAAAAAGTTTTCCAGATTCCAATATAGCTTTTTTACTTTTTCCTGAAACCAATTGAGGTAGATCAGGCAATTCCAAAATCAATTTACCTTGAACAATTCTTTCTGGGCAATAACTTAAATTTTTACATTTTTTCTTGATTATTTTATAAATTTTATCACAAATTCCTGGATATATTGAACTTCTAATTATTACAATTTGATTTTTTTTTAAAAATTTTTTCAGCTGATGAAAAAAATTAATAAAAGTTTTCAAATTTGGATTAAGCTGTGTAGTAATTGGGGTGCCAATGCAAATAACTATATATTTACTTTTTAATACTTCATTAAGCTGATCTGTTGCGTGAATCATTTTTTTTTTAATCATACTATTTAATAATTTTTCACTGTTTTCTTCCAAAAAAGGAATCTGTCCGTTATTAATTTTTTTAATATTAGTTTTATCTTTATCAATAAGAGAAACTTTAAAACCTTTAGAACTTAGAACGAGACCCAAGGGGAAACCAACATGTCCGGCTCCACCGATTATAGAAATATTTCTTTTAAAATTCATAAAAAAAAGTTATTACAATAAGCGTTTAATAATAGAAATATAAAATTATGGACCAAAAATCAAAAACTATAAATAGGTGCCAAATATCTGGTATTAAAGATTTAAAATCAATTTTATCACTAGGTTATTTGCCACCTGTTAACAAATTAAAGAAAATTAACAGCTCATTGCGTGAAGATATATTTTTTCCTTCAGAACTAGTTTTTTCTCTAAGTTCTAATTTGGTACAAATAAATACTGTAGTTAATAAAGAAATATTATTTCCAAGTGAATATCCTTACACAAGTAGTACAACAAAAATTTTGAGAGAAAATTTTAAAGAATTATACAAAGATTGTAAAAAAATTATCAATATTTCATCAAAAGAACTTGTAATTGATATAGGCTCCAATGACGGTAATTTATTAAATAATTTTAAAAATAGTCATCGAGTTTTAGGAATTACACCAGAAAAAATTGGAAACATAGCTATTCGAAATGGAATTCCTACCCTAATAAAATATTTTGATAAACCCACAACTAACCTAGTGCTAAAAAAATATGGAAAAGCAAAAATTATAACCGCGACTAATGTTTTTGCACACATAGAAAATGTTCATAAATTGATGAAAAATATTCTTAAAATATTGGATGAAGATGGAATATTTGTATCTGAATCTCACTATCTGGTGTCTTTAATCAAAACAGTTCAATATGACACTATATATCACGAACACCTAAGATATTATTCATTAAAAAGTTTAGAGTATTTATTTAAAAAATACAATATGGAAATAATTCATGCTAAAAAAATAAATACTCATGGCGGGTCAATTAGAGTCTATGCTGCAAGAAAAGAGAAATTTAAAATTAATAAAAATGTTAAAAAAATTTTAAATTTTGAAAAAAATTTTCTTAATTGGAAAACCTTCAATAATTTTAAAAAAAAGGTAATAGCTTCTAAGTTAAATCTTTACTCAATTTTAAAAAAACTTAAAGAAAAAAATAAAAAAATTTACGGAATAGGGGCTCCATCGCGAGCAACTACTCTAATAAATTACGTTGGTTTAGATGAAAATATTATCGATTGTGTACTAGAAATTGAAGGGTCTTATAAAATAGGAAATTATATTCCAGGTAAAAAAATACCAATACTATCTGAAAAAAAATTGTACAATGACCCACCCGATTTTGTAATATTATTTTCTTGGCATATAGCATCTGAATTAAAGTTAAACCTAAAAAAAAAAGGATTTAAAGGAAAATTTATTATTCCTTTACCTTACCCTAGAATAGAAAGTTAAATTTAAAAATTAATTCTATTACAGATTAAAAAATTATTTCTTTTTTAATAGATAATGATAAAAAGCTGAAATATGAGCCGCACTATTGAACTTATTTTTTATTATTAATTTAATAATTTTTTTTTCGTTGCAACAAATAATTTTAATACCTTTTTCAGGTTTTCCTACTTTAATAATTTGATCTGCATAATAACAAATAATATTATGACTCAATCTTCCTGGATCAGAATATAAAATCAATAATTTTTTAGGCGTTGTTAAAGATTTATAGCCAGTTTCTTCTAATAACTCTCTAGCAGCACTTTTAATGGGCTTCTCACCTTTATCAACCCAACCCATAGGAAATTCATAATTTTTTTTATTTATTGGTTCTCTTTTTTGATGAACTAAAATAAATTTTTTGTTTTTTAATATGGGTACAATAATAACGTTATTGGGGTCCTGAATATAATGATAAAGTTCGTTCTTTTTATATTTTTTATTAATAAGGAATATTCTTGAAGATAGATGTATTTTTTTTTTCACAATAAATTATTAAATTTTATTAAAAACAAAATTAGTATTGATTAAAAAAATATTTTCAAAAAATTTCTTCTGAACATCTTTATTTAATAATATGTACAATGTAAAATAAATTTAAGTCTACCAATTTAATCTTGAATGGAAGAAAATTTTCTTTTATTTGATTATTAAAATTATATCTTATTAGGTTAATTAAAGTAAAAATTGAATTTATATGTTCGACTGCATTAATATATTCATATTCTTCCTTGGAGACATTATATGTTCTCCTAACAATAAAATATTTAATGAACAATCTACCTAATCTCCAAAATAATCCCGGATCTGTTGGCAAAGATATTGAGAGCACCCCGCCTTTTTTTAATTTACTCACCATTTCAAATAAAAATTTTTCTGGTTCATTTACGTGCTCCAAACACTGTGAGATAATTATTCTATCAAAGAAATTATCTTCGAATGGCAAATTTACTCCATCGTAAGAATAAGCTTTAACATTTTTCATTCTTTTGTAAAATTCTAATGCAGCATTTGATGTTTCGGCTATGAAATATTCGTCATGCTCATGCTTTAAATAATCTATGTGGGGAGCACTGCCAGCTCCTACTTCCAAAACTTTAGAGTATTTTTTCTTTCCATTGAACTTTTCAAGTTCTCTATGAGAATATCTCATAGCAAATCCAAGCAAACCAGTATATAAATGAGTGTTATATTTTGCGTCTAGTTTTTTAAATTCATCTTTTTTATACATGAAGATTTGATTATATTAATTCAGATAATTGTAAAGTTATTTAATATGATAGAAAAAAAAATAAAATTTTTTTTATTATATATTTTTCAAGGTTTTCTGAACATATATATATCTTCTAAATCGAATAATTTATTCTTTACAAATTATTGTCTAGAATAATGATGAATAAATAAAAATGTTAAAAGATAAAAAAATTTTAATTACCTATATTTTTTTTGGTCTATTTTTAACAGTTTTTATTTTAGGTTTAAAAAACATATCTTTTACAGATAACAATTGGTTATCTTCAATTGATATGACCCAAGATCTTGTATCTTGGTATTATTTTAAAAACGATGTATGGAGGTTTCCAGTTGGAATGAATCCAAATTATGGTATTGATGTTGGCAATTCCATAGTCTTTACAGGGGCAGTTCCAATTTTAGCTATAGTTTTTAAAATATTTAAATTTATTTTACCTCAAGATTTTCACTTTTTTAATATTTGGTATTTTCTATGTTTTTTTCTTCAATCCTTCGTTTCATTTTGCATTGTAAAATATTTTACTAAAAACTCTACTTATGCATTTATTGCCAGTTTATTTTTTTTAACTTCACCAGTGTTTATTACTAAACTGGTTACGCATATGTCTCTGGCAGCACATTGGATCATTTTATTAAGTTTTTTTATTGAAATCGTAATTAAAAAGAAAAATAAATTAATTTATTGGACGCTATTAATTACATTATCATCATTGATTCACTTTTCATTAACAATAATTATTTCAATAATTTTTATTATTTTTTCTTTGGATCGTCTCATAGTATCAAAAAATATAAAATATTTTTTTTATGAAATCTTTTTTTCATTTTCAATTGTAATTTTCATAATGTATGTGTTTGGTTACTTTGAAATTCCTGTAATCGATAGTTTAGGTTATGGATACGGATACTATAAACTTAATTTAGCAAGTATTATTAACCCCCAAGTTTTTGTTCCTAAAGGATCTTTTTTATGGTCAAACTTTCTACCACCAATTCTAGTACATGCAGGAGAAAGTTTGGAAGGATTTAATTATCTAGGCTTAGGAGGAATACTCCTACTTTTTATTTTAATTTTTTTGGTAATATTTAATTATAAAAAAATAATTAAAACAAAATTAAGACCTTATTTGTTGATTTCTATTTTATTTACGATAATTGCCTTAACAAATAATATAAGTTTTTCGAACATTTCATTAATAGAATTGGAATTGCCAAAATATATTTATGGACCTTTAAGTCTTGTAAGAGCGTCAGGAAGACTATTTTGGCCAGTTTATTATTTAATTTTTATCGCATCAATTTTTGTTATTTATAGAAGGTTTTCTGAAAAAATTTCAATAAGTATTTTGTCTTTATTATTTTTTATCCAAATTATTGATATATCTATGGGACTTAAAAATATTTATAATGGAAATATTTTTTTGGAAGATCCAAAAAAGAATGATATTTTTTTTTGGAAACGGTTAGATAATCAATTTGATGTACTAAGAAGTGTGCATTTTAATAACAATTCATTTTTACTTTATAAATTTAGAAATGTAATAATTAATCAAAATTTTCAAAAAACAGATTTAATAAGACTTGCAAGATATAATAGAAAAGCAGCTTCGGAAAGTAGATCAAATTTAGTTTCTCTATTTAACAACAAATCTTTTGATAACAGAACTATTTATGTAATTGAAAATGAAAATCATTTAAGAAATATAAAATTTTTATATAAAAATAAAGATGTTGGTTTTTTTTTTGTTAATAACACATGGGTGATGGTACCTGGTTTGAAAAATGAAATGTCTGAAAAAGATATTGAAAAATTTGAAAACATTGGATTTTCAAAATTAAATCTAAATGAGAAAAAAATATTGAATTTTAAAGATAATAATAGCGTATTTGGTTTAGGTTGGTCTCACAATATGGGATCAGACGGTATTTGGTCAGAAGGAAATATGTCAACAATTCTATTTAATTTCAATAATTATAATAAGAAAAAATATATAGTTAAAATAAAGGTAAGATCAATTTCTACTAAAAAAAACGAAAGTTTAAATTTTCAAATATTTTTTAATAATAAAATCAAAAAACGCTATTCTTTGAAGAATATTGATGAATTAAATAATCATTTAATAACTTTCGAAGTAAAAGAAGGCAAATTAAGCAATGGCAATCATCTAATTAATTTTCTCATTAACAACCCCATATCTCCCTTAGAAAAATATCAAAGTCCCGATGGTAGAAAATTGGGTATTCTTTTAGAAAGCATTGAACTAGCAGAAATTATATAATTAACAAATATTAGATAATTACTTAAATATATGAACATTATAAAATAAATTTAGGTCAAAAATTTTTATTTTAAATGGAAGATATTGCTCAGTTATTTTTTTTTCATAATTAAATTTTATTATGTAATATAAGTTATAAACTGAATTGACATGATCTTTTGCATTTATGTAATCATATTTTTCAGGAGATATTTTTCTTTTTTTTATGATGTTAAAAAATTTACTATAAAGACGACCCAATCTCCAAAGCAAACCAGGATCCGTTGGTAATGCTATTGAAAGAACGCCTCCTTTTCTTAATTTTGACATAGCTTCAAAAATAAATTCTTCTGGATTTACTATATGCTCCAAAACATGGGACATTATTATTCTATCAAAAAAATTTTTTCTGAAAGGAATTTTATTAGACGTATTAATTTTAACAATAACTTTTTTATAATTTAATTTTTTTAAGTGGGTTGCTATTTTTTTCGTTCTTTCAAGAACATAATATTTTTTATAACTGTGATTTATATATTTAATATGCGGGTGTGGCCCGGGTCCTATCTCTAATATTTTTTTATAATTACCCTCTGGTAAATTACTTTCAAGCTTTGTGTGACATAGTTTCATTAATAAACCAATTAAACCACCATATTGATAATCAGAATAAACATCCCAATCTTCATAGGACATGGAAACTTTAGATTTTTTCCTGATCAAATAATTATTCATAGAAAGTATTTAAAATATTTTTGGGCTACATAAAATTTTTATTTCAAATAATAAAAATTTTTACTGATAGCAACACCCCAAAATACTCATGAAATTTTAAAAACATCATTATTTATATATTATTATTTTAAGTCAAGAACATAAAACAAATAAAATCATTTAAAGATGCCAATGATTCTAAAAAAAAAATTTTGAATAATAATTACACTTAAAAAATAAATAACTTTATAATTTAATTTACTACTTCCTCCTGAACGGCTATCAAAATTAATATCTACGTCTAAAATTTTTAAATCTTCTTTAGAAGAATAAATTAAATCTAATAAGATTTTATAACCCTTATTAAACAAATATTTTTTTTTTTTTAAATAAACTTCTTTTTTAAATATAAAAAAACCGCTCATTGGATCTTCGGTCTTAAAACCCAGCAAAACATTAACGATTATAATTAATAATATTGAAGAAACTAATCTATAATACTTTAACCCTTTATTTTTCTTTCTAAACAAATTTCTACTACCAACAACAATATCGCAATTTTTTTTCGAAAAGACTGAGTAAAGTTTACTTATATCTTTTGGCTTATGTTGAAGATCACCATCCATAACAAGTATATTTGCATATTTACTTTTGTTAAATCCCAAAACACATGATTTGGATAAATCTCTAGGTTTAGTTTTTCTTGAAATATATTTTAAATTTTTGAAAAGTAACAACATTTTTTTTAGCAGTTGCCTTGTTCCATCATTAGAGTCGTCATCTACAATAAGAATTTCAAATTTTTTAACTTTTATTATTGAATAAATTTTTGGAATTAAAATTTTTAAATTTTCTTTTTCATTGTAAGTTGGTATTATAATTGAGAGGCCGTGCATTTATTTCAATCTATTTTTATTAAGAAAAATATTAAATCCAAGTTTTTTTCTTACCTCTAGACCATCAATTCCACCTACGCAAGGCGTCTTTGTTGCCCAACATGCGTCAATATTTTTTGGAATATAAAGAATTATATCTTCATTCAAATTAATTAATTCAGAATCTCCTTTTGGAACATAAAAAAATGGGAAACTACTAGAATTATATACTTTTATTTCTTTATCTATTCTTATTATATTCCTTGCATTAAAAATTAACAAAGAAGTTATTACTAATGTAGCAATTATTTTTTTTTTTGTTTTTTTATTAATAGGAG
>Ga0187833_10003767_pt1 | contig 15141 bp, 9 predicted proteins | sample ETNtaG_37_FD_167968 | JGI IMG/M metagenome (GOLD analysis project Ga0187833, IMG submission 167968) | Marine microbial and viral communities from oxygen minimum zone, Eastern Pacific Ocean - ETNP2014_SV_400_PacBio MetaG (Illumina Assembly) | ecosystem: Environmental > Aquatic > Marine > Hypoxic...
GGAAGAACTCAACTAGTTTTTGATGATTTTGGCCTGAAAATGGCCTATTTCCAGCCAAAACCAGAAAACAAAAAGGGTGAAAAAGGGTATTAAATGAACATATGCCCCCTATATCCCCATCTCGTTGATAAAAAAATCCCTATAAATCCGGATGAAAATCACAAATCGACCCATAAAAAGGTCACAACCTGTGGACCCGGAAGGGATTAAGCATTTGCCGAACATTATCCGGAAGATCTGCTTTACTGTTGATCTCCAATAAAAGCCGCGATTCCCCGGTTTCAAACTGACGGGTTTTAAGTGACTAATAATATTTCACCGTATCGGCCAGGGCCTCCCCGAGAATAGCGGGAACATCTCCTCGACATAGATGTTGAGCAAAGAAAGGTCTGGGCCCAGAGCCCGCACAAGAGGTAAGCGCCCGATGCGCATCGAGCGGGTTGGCCGGACCTCAGCCCGGTACAGATTTGTAATCAGAGTCAACCAAAGAGGAGGAGAGTTACAAAATTATTTTTGGAATAAAACTTTTGTTAATTAGGCAGTTAACATAGAGGGAAAATTTTTGCGCGTTTTAACAGTTGCAAACGAACCATTCGTTTTATATTATGCCAAAATTCCCTACTACACCATGTGATACCCCTTGCTCAAGCTGAAGATTATGGAATCAAAAGAAATTCTTTGGAAAAAGTGTCTTTTGAAAATCGAGGAGCAGGTGCCGTCCGAGAGTTACTCCGCCTGGTTTTCACCGACCTATCCTCATGTGTTGACGGAGGATAGTCTGATCGTGGCTGTCCCTAATAATTTTTACAAAGAGTGCCTTCAGGAAAACTATCACGAGCTCATGGGATCCATTTTGAATTCGTTGACCGACACACCTGTCGACCTTCAATTTAAAACAGAAGCAGAATGCTGCCCCGGTGAAAAAAAAGAAGAGGCGCCTGCTTTAAAACAATCCGAACCACAATTAAAAGTAGAGTTTACAAACCCCGTTTTAAGCTCTATCAATCCCAAATATAATTTTTCCAACTTTATCGTCGGTTCCAGCAACCAGTTTGCGCATGCCGCGGCCTCGTCCGTTGCCAATAATCCGGCGCTGACCTATAACCCATTATTCATATACGGCGGCGTTGGCCTGGGTAAAACTCATTTGCTCCACGCCATTGGAAACGCTATGTTAAAAAGAGACCCGCGCTCACGAATCCGCTATCTTTCCGCCGAAAGTTTTACTGTTGACCTCATAGAATCTCTCAAGCGAGACGATATGCCATCTTTCAGAAACAGATATCGTCCGCTTGATGTTTTATTTATTGATGATATTCAGTTTCTAGCGGGGAAAGATCGTACGCAGGAGGAGTTTTTCTACACATTCAACGCGCTTTACGAATCACATAAACAGGTAGTTCTTTCGAGCGATAAATATCCGAAAGACATGATGAGTATTGAGGAAAGGCTGCGCTCACGTTTCGAGTCGGGATTAGTTGCTGATATAGAGATCCCGGACTTGGAAACGAAAGTTGCTATCATTTATAAAAAAGCGGAAGCCCACAACAAGTCCATACCTCAGGACGTTGCTATTTTCATCGCAAGCAATATTAAGACGAATATTAGAGAGCTGGAGGGATTCCTTCTGCGTATCATCGCGTTTGCTTCATTCACTCATCGAGAAATCAACCTAGAGCTAACGCAAGACGTCCTAAAAGAATTTACTTATGACAAAAATAAAAACTTTACAGTCCCAACGATCATTAAAATCGTGGCCTCTTATTTCAATATTAAAGTCTCTGATATGAAGTCCAAAAAGCGCTCCCGGGAGATCTCCATTCCGCGCCAGATTGCCATGTATTTATGCCGCGAATATACCAAGTTTTCCCTTCCCGATATAGGCCGTCAGTTTGGGGGTAAAGACCACACGACCGTCATATTTTCCCACAAAAAGCTAACGAAAATCATCAATGAAAATGGGAGCTTAGGAAAAAGTGTCAAAGAAATCATCGATTTAATCGAGAGTGGAAAAACCTCCTAAAACCTGTCTAAAAAGTGTAAAGAAACCAACTAAATTAGGATATAATAGATCCCTATTTGGTTATCCTTCCAAAAGACCAGATTTTTCGCTTTAAACAACGAACCTGCATCACGGTTTTTGCTTTAGATTCGATAGGTTCCGTGGTTTTTCCACATATTAACAGGCCCTACTACTACTACTAAGTTTATAAACTAACTTTATCTTATAATAATAGTAAAAAGAGACTCCACACTAAATGACCCAACCACAAAAAGCTTACGACTCTACTAATATAAAAATTTTAGAGGGGCTGGAAGCGGTTAGAAAACGTCCTGCTATGTACATCGGCGGAACCGGTGTTGATGGACTTAACCATTTAGTTTTTGAATTGGTAGATAATAGTGTTGATGAAGCAATAGCGGGTCATTGTTCAGAAGTGGAAGTGATCATACATATAGACAATAGTGTAACCGTATCAGATAACGGTCGCGGCATACCTGTTGATATTCATCCTGATAGGAAAATTTCTGCCGCAGAAGTGGTAATGACCGTGCTACATGCAGGAGGTAAGTTTGATAAAGATACTTATCAGGTATCAGCAGGGTTGCATGGAGTGGGCGTTTCCGTAGTGAACGCGCTGTCAGAGCAATTGTCCCTAGAAATAAAACGGGATGGTCAGACACATACCCAAAAATATTCCAAAGGAAAACCACTGACCTCATTGGAAATAACAGGAAAATGTGAAACTACAGGGACAAAGATAACATTCATACCCGATCCAACTATCTTCAGTGAATTGAATTTTGGTTATGATGTGCTTTCCAATCGATTGAGAGAGCTTTCATTTCTTAATAAAGGATTAAGAATACATATTCATGATGAGCGAAGCGGCAGCGACAATGATTTTTATTACGAAGGAGGGATCGTTTCCTTTTTAAAACATCTAAGTGAAAATAAAAAAGTATTACATCCCGAGCCTATATATATTCACAGAGAAAAAGAAGACGGTCTTTTGGAATTAGCATTGATTTATAATGATGGATACAGCGAAGAAGTTTTTACATATGTAAATAATGTCAATACGCGTGATGGAGGAACCCATTTAAGTGGTTTTCGCTCAGCACTTACCCGCACAATCAATAGTTATGCAGTACAAAACGGAATGCTTAAAAATATTAATGTTAACCTGACGGGAGACGATGTCCGCGAGGGTTTGATAGCTGTTTTGAGTATAAAAATCCCGGAACCGCAATTTGAAGGCCAAACGAAGGGTAAGCTGGGAAATACGGAAGTAAAGGGGATGGTAGAGCAAATAGTTAATGATCGGCTCGGGAAACTATTTGAAGAACAACCCAGTATTGCTAAATCAATAGTCTCCAAGGCCATAAGTGCTGCTTTAGCACGAGAAGCGGCGAAAAAAGCGAAAGACTTAGTCCGCCGTAAGAACGCGTTAGAAATCAGCGCTCTACCAGGGAAGCTGGCCGACTGTTCGGAGCGAGACCCAGCCCTCTGCGAAGTCTATATCGTAGAGGGGGATTCGGCTGGTGGTTCTGCAAAGCAAGGTAGAGATAGAAAGTATCAGGCGATTTTACCGATAAAGGGTAAGATTCTTAATGTCGAAAAAGCTCGTTATGACAAAATGCTAGCCAGCGATGAAATTAGAACCCTTATCACGGCTCTGGGAACAGGTATAGGAAAATCAGATTTTAGTCCTGAAAAGCTCCGGTATCATAAAATAATAATAATGACAGACGCAGATGTCGATGGAGCCCATATACGGACACTGCTCCTGACATTCTTTTTTCGTCAGATGAACGAACTGATAGAGAGAGGTAACCTATACATTGCTCAGCCCCCTCTTTTTAAAGTTAAAAAAGGAAAAAAAGAAACCTACCTGAAAAACGAAAAAGGATTACTCCGGTATTTAGTGGAACATGGCACCGAGAAAATGGAAGTTCATGTTGGAGGAAATGGGCAAAAATCATACACCGGCACAGAGCTTGTAAATTTAGTTAATGACTTATTCCGCTATGAGGATCGTTTTATTCAAGTGGTTAAAAATAATATTCCAAAAAGAATTCTTAATGGCTTGGTAAAACTCCGAATGGAAAGCGAATGTTTCAGGTCCCTTGAAAGTATGATAGAGACCATTACTAAACTTTTCGATGAAGTAATCAATGAGGAAAATAAAAAGAAGATAGATTACAACGGAGCCTCGCTGAACCTGCCTATCCAATTCCTTAAAGCCGATAAAATCAAATGGGACGTAGAGAACAAATTAAAGCGCTTCAAGTTAGAGCTGGATCATTCTGACGAAGATAATATTGTTGCCAAAACAACACACGGCAAAACCAAAATCGATTTAAATTCTAAAGTTAAAGACGTCTCTTTACAGGTGGATTATGACTCCGAAAACGATCTATTTAAATTCATTATCCAGGGCCAAAACCAAGGCCGAGAATTCAAAATTAAGCTGGATGCCGATTTTTTAGATTCAGTAATTATTCAAAAAATCCTCGAAGTATATGAACCCTTGAGAAAAATGGACCATCCGCCTTTTAAATTGGTTAATGGATCGGAGACAGTGTCGGCGGATACCAAGCATGGCCTCTTAGAAGCAATATTGGAAGTCGCCAAAAAGGGAATAGTAATTCAACGCTATAAAGGCTTGGGAGAAATGAATCCAACCCAGCTTTGGGAAACTACGATGGACCCGGAAGAAAGGGTTTTATTGCAGGTGCGGGCGGAGGACATAGTTGCGTCGGAAACATTGTTCACCACTCTCATGGGAGATTCCGTGGAACCGAGAAGGAAATTTATCCAGGAAAACGCTTTAGAAGCCAGAAATATAGATATTTAACCAAAGCCTCTCCGTGGGAAATGCGAACTATTTGCGCCCCTCACCCACGATTTGTATCTGACAATTCAAGGTTAAATAAAACAAAAGAAAATTTTCAAAAGGAAGAGAGATGCCAGGGACGATTGAGCCGATAAATATAAACGAGGAGATGAAAACATCTTATCTCGATTACGCAATGAGCGTAATAATCGGACGGGCGTTACCCGATGTAAGGGACGGATTAAAACCCGTTCACCGCCGCATCCTGTATGCGATGCAAACGGTAAACAACGCCCACAATAAACCTTATAAAAAATCCGCCCGCATAGTTGGTGACGTGATGGGTAAGTATCATCCCCACGGAGATAACGCCATTTATGACACCATGGTCAGGCTGGCGCAGGAATTTTCACTAAGGTATCCGGTGGTCGATGGTCAGGGAAACTTTGGATCCATAGACGGCGACTCCGCGGCCGCGATGAGGTATACAGAGGTTCGCATGGCCGAGATCGCACAGGAGCTATTGCGAGACCTGGAGAAAGACACCGTCCGGTTCACCCCAAACTATGACGAGTCCCTCACCGAGCCATCCGTATTGCCGTCAGCATTTCCACAACTGTTAGCTAATGGCGCCTCGGGGATCGCAGTTGGAATGGCTACCAATATTCCACCCCACAACCTTAGAGAAATAGTTGATGCCGCTATTCACCTGACTGGAAACCCGGATTGCACAATTCAAGAACTTATGGATATTGTGCCTGGTCCAGATTTCCCTACTAGCGGAATCATTAACGGAACCTCAGGCATTCGATCCGCCTACCTGAGGGGTAGAGGAATCATCAAAGTACGGGGTCGGGTGAATGTTGAGCCCATGGAAAAAGGAGACCGCGAACGTATCGTGGTTCAGGAATTGCCTTATCAGGTGAATAAATCTCGTCTGGTTGAAAAAATTGCCGAGCTCGTTCGTGAAAAAAGACTGGAAGGAATTTCAGACCTGCGGGACGAATCAGATCGTGATGGAATTCGTGTGGTGATGGAATTAAAAAAGGGAACCATCGCCCAGATCGTAATAAACAACCTGTATAAAAATACTCAGCTTCAAGATACTTTTGGGATCATCATGCTGGCATTGGTGAATCAGCAACCCAAAGTCCTTAACCTGAAAGAAATGCTTCATCACTTCGTTATGTTTCGTAAAGAAGTGGTGACCCAGCGAACCGAATATGATTTAAAAAAAGCGCAGGAAAAAGAACATATATACCTTGGTCTTAAAATTGCCATCGATAATATGGACGCGGTCGTTGCTTTGATCCGCGCGGCGGCAGACCCGGCAGAAGCACTTACCGGCCTAATGGAAAAATTTGCGCTTTCAGAGATCCAAAGCAAAGCCATACTTGAAATGAGACTCCAGCGTTTAACAGGGCTCGAGCGGCAAAAAATAGTTGATGAATTAAAAGCAATCATAGAACTGATTAAAGAGCTGAAAAACATTCTGGCCAATGATGACGTAAAATTGCAGATCATTCGCGATGAACTGACCAGCATAAGAGGTAAATACGGAGACGAGCGCCGTACCGAAATTATTCCCAGCGAAGCCGACGATATCGATATTGAAGACATGATCGCCGATGAAGATGTTGTTGTCAGTTATTCACGCGGCGGGTATATCAAACGCCAGAGTACAGACAACTATCGAGCACAACGTCGAGGCGGTAAAGGAATCAAGGGAATGAAGGTGAACGAAGAAGACGTTGTGGAAAATATATTTATTGCATCGACCCTTGACAGCCTTATGGTTTTTACCAACCTTGGTAAAGTTCACCAGCTTAAAGTCTACACAATTCCTGATGTGCTTCGAACATCCAAAGGAAAATCTATTGCCAACCTGCTTCCCCTTAAACCCGATGAAAGTATAGCTGGAATTCTATCGGTCAAAAAATTTGAAGAGGGGAAAAATGTTCTGGTTATTACAGAAAGAGGAGTGGTTAAAAAAACGTCTCTGATGGCCTACAGCAAACCCCGCCAGGGAGGAATCATCGGTTTGACCATTGATGAAGATGACCGGGTTATAGCGGTAGGGATAACAGGTGGCAATCAGGATGTCCTGATGGTGACGCAAAATGGACATTCTATTCGATTTTCAGAAGATGAAGTCCGGCCCATCGGGCGAACCGGTCGTGGCGTGCGGGGAATACGCTTGAAAGAAGACGATCACGTTGTGGGAGCTTGCGTTGTTGAGCCGGGAACCGCAATTCTAACAGTGACTGATAAAGGTTATGGCAAGAGAACGGAATTGAGCGAATACCCGGTGCAAGGTCGTGGTGGTATGGGTGTCATAACTATCAAGTGCAATGAGAAAATAGGATCCGTGATAGGCGTTGAACAAGTGACAACAAATGATCAGGTCCTTGTTATCACGTCCGATGGAAACATCGTCCGCATGCGTGTAGACGAAATCTCTATCATAGGCAGGAACACCCAGGGTGTCCGCGTAGTAGGATTAAAAGACGACAACCGAGTGGTTTGCATAGAAAAACTAATGGAAGAGTCAGACACAATAAAGCCAGACGGCACCCCCTGATAACCCTAACCTAATTCCCATTTTTTGCATTTAAATTTCCGGTTGGCGAGTTCATGAAAACTTTACTTAGGTTGATTTTATTAATCCTCCTGATTTCTACCTTATCAGCGTGTGGAAAAAGCGGGGGAGATAAACTTGTACTTAAAGCCAACGATGAGTGGATTAAAGGCCGTAACCACGGCGCTATTGAAATACTTAAATCCGTTCTAAAAAAATATCCATCAGGCAGGTCCGCCGAAGAAGCCTTATTTCGCCTTGGAGAGATTTATCATTTCAGTTTAAACAACAGCGCTCAGGCAATCAGCTACTTTCAGGAAATCATGGAGCTGAACAAAAAAAGTCCATTTAGTTTCGATGCCCAAAAGTATATTGCTGAGATAATGGAGTTTACCTTTAAAGACCTTGATCAGGCGATTATTGAGTACCAGAATTTAATAAACGAATTCGATCGACCGCAAACGAATGGCAATCATCAGTATCGAATCGCACAAATATATTTTAAAAAACAAAATTATGAGCAGGCACTGGCAGAATTCGAAGTCCTTCTGGGAGAATATCCTAAAAGCAAATGGGCCGAAGAAACCCAGTTTAAAATCCTGGAGATCCAGTATACTCTGAACCGCTGTCCGGATGTCCAAAGCCATTACGATAAATTCCTTGATAGCTATCTAGGAAGCAAATACCAGAATGAAATGAAATTTATCGTCGCCTCCTGTCTTGAGGAAGAAGGAATGTTGCAAGAAGCTTTCGACATGTTTCAGTCCCTGAAAAATAACTATACTTATCCAGCCCTGCTTAAGATGAAAATCGAGGGCATCGAAAAAAGGATAAAAAAGAAAAGATAACGAATTCCCAAAAATAATTTGTTTTCAAAGTGATAACCGGTTCTTGACATTTTGGTGGAACTGGATAATTATTAAAAAACACAAAGGAGGGATGGCCGAGTGGTTTAAGGCGGCGGTCTTGAAAACCGTTGTACGAAAGTACCGTGGGTTCGAATCCTACTCCCTCCGCCACTTTTTAAATACTTGTCGATTTGTGGCGCCTGGGTCTGTAACCCTTTGTTTTATAACATAAATTGACAGCTAACGAATAAGGAGAGGTGGCCGAGTTGGCTTAAGGCGCACGCCTGCTAAGTGTGTGTAGGCTTAACCCCTACCGAGGGTTCGAATCCCTCCCTCTCCGCCACACTAAATTGATTAAACGATGAAACAGAGTCCTGACAAATTGAACCCGTTGAACCCGGGGAAAAAGATTTTAAACTTTTCTCTGATACTTATTCTGGGCGGAGCAGTGAGTTGCTCGGTGGGCACCGATAAGAGTACCCCTCTGCCTGAAAAACCCTTAAGTGAGCTAAAACTCAGTTCAGAAGGATCATCGTTCAAATCAGAAAATAGAGTTCCGTCAGCAGAGGCGGTCCTGGCCGAAAGATCTCAAGGGGCCGAGGCAGATGGCCATCCACAGGTCAACGATCAGGTGGTTCCAAGAGAAATCATTGTTCCATCGGACGTAAAAGGCCGCTGGAAGGCCGTAAGGATCCTGTTCCGGAATAAAAAAGATCCAGAAAGCGGGAAAATGCAAATCGCAGATCTAGGCACCAGCTTTATCCCACAAGATTCAGGGCTTAAAGTGACTGTAGGGCCATTTCTGCCAAACTTTGTGATGAATAAGACGTCCTACACCTCCAAAGGAAACGATGAACTTAATCCGGCGGTGCAACTCATAGTTGAAGAAAACGGAAAAATTATTTATAAAGGGTGGGCTTTCAAAAAATTCCCCACGATGTACGCATTTGAGCACGACAACTATTCCCTTGAGTTAATGGGGGCTGTTCCTGCTGTTGTCTCATAGAGAAGACCGAGGACGTCGGCGGAGATGGAAAAAGATTGAGCAAGAAAAGCAGACAAAACGGCTTGAGAAAGCAAGCCGTTTTTTATATTTATACGCATAATGCGCCCGTAGCTCAGCTGGATAGAGCGATGGTTTGCGGAACCATAGGTCGGAGGTTCAAGTCCTCTCGGGCGCACTTTTTAAATCCGTTCCACTCTTCCCTGCCCAGGGTTTCAGAAAGAGACCCAGGCTGTACAGACGCTAAAATGCTTTGCAGGCATGGAGAGGTGGCCGAGTGGTCGAAGGCGATTGATTCGAAATCAATTGTGCCCGTGAGGGTACCGGGGGTTCGAATCCCTCCCTCTCTGTTTGTGCCAGAAGAGACGGATAATAATAGAATTTTCCCCGCATAGAGAATAAAGTATGGGAGAGGTGGCCGAGCGGTTTAAGGCGCACGCTTGGAAAGCGTGTGTAGGCTTATACCCTACCGAGGGTTCGAATCCCTCCCTCTCCGTTTAAATTAAAAAAATTTGGTAGTTTGCTGGGCCTCACGCAACATGGTTTTGCGAAACCCGTCAGGTCCGGAAGGAAGCAGCGGTAGCAACATTCCTTGTGTGCTGTGAGATCACCCAGTAAACTACCTTTAATATTTGGTTTCCTTTCCCGGCCCGGTTCCTTTTACTTAAAGTGGCGGTACATCCAATGGACTTTCAAGTATCAGCACGCAAATGGCGCCCCCAAAAGTTCAGTGAGCTGATCGGACAAGAACACATCGTCCGCACCCTGACCAATGCCATCGAGCTGGATAGGGTATCCCACGCTTATTTATTTTCCGGTACCCGCGGCGTAGGAAAAACGACCACTGCGCGGATTCTCGCCAAGGCAATCAACTGCGAAAAAGGACCCAGCCCCGAGCCTTGCGACCAATGTGATTTCTGTGAAGAGATTAAATCAGGAAACTGTATCGATGTCCGGGAAATAGATGGAGCATCCAACAACAGCGTTGCTGAAGCACGCGAGTTGATAGAAACCATCCAGTACGCCGCATCAGCCAGCCGGTATAAAGTGTACATTATTGATGAAGTGCACATGCTGTCAAAAAGTGCCTTCAACGCGTTGCTTAAAACGCTGGAGGAACCGCCACCCAAAGTCGTGTTCCTGTTTGCAACCACCGAGCTTACCAAAATTCCAGAAACCATTCTTTCCCGCTGCCAGTGTTTCGAATTCAAACCCCTGTCGCATAAGCAAATCGTAAAGCAGTTGGAACTCATCTGTGGACAAGAAGGCATTCAGGCCGATGGCCTCAGCCTGGAAGAAATTGCCAAAACAGGTGCCGGGAGTATGCGGGATGCCCAAAGCCTGCTCGACCAGGTCATCGCCTACTGCGGGAAAAAAATGGAAAGCGGTTCCGTCGAAGAAGTTCTGGGAATCGTCGGCAAGCAAACTCTGGCAGAATTTGTGGAACACTTGAGAAAAAGAGATTCCGCCAGCCTCATGGCAAGTGTTCAGGAAATAGCCGCAGATGGCAAAGATTTGAATTTTTTCTGCTGCGACTTGGCAGAGTACCTGCGTAATATTTTGATGGTCAAACTATCCGATAAACCCGAAACACTTTTGGACACCCAAGTCTGTAACCTGGAAGTTTTGCAAGATCAGGCCGAAGCATTTCATGTCGATGAACTGCAACAAATGTTCACCGTACTGGCCCGAACAGAGTCAGAAATGAAGCGCAGTTCACTGGCGCAGATAATATTTGAAATGTCTATATTGCGTCTGGCGGATATCCGTCCCTTTCAGCATATAGACGATATGATCAAAACCATTAATACCCTGGAAGCGGGAACGTTCCCTTTAGCAGGAGAAGCCGGGCCAATGGTTTCTCCAGTGAAGTCCTCTAACATACCAGAGGCCGCCACGGTGACCGCAGAGCCAGCGGCAGCACCATCGAAACAATCATCAAGTCCCGGCACGGATTGGGGGCGGATCCAGCAGGAAATTTGCGCACGTAAATCAATTTTTAACATGTATCTTTCACAATGCAGGGTCATCGCTTTTGATGAATCGAATTTAAGCCTTAGTTTTCAAGATGCAAATACACTGGGTCTGGTGCAAGACCCAGAAAACTTACAACTGGTTAAAGATGCCGTTAAATCAGTTTGTAACCGGGAAGTGACAGTAAAATTGTTATTGAATGAAAAGGCGGGCGCTGGCACAGCAAGTGCTTACAGCGGTAACCCTGCGAATAACGAGGAAAAAAAAAAGATAAAATCGTATAATGAGAATCGCCAGAAAACCGAAGCCGAAATTATTCAAGATGCCTTGGATGTCTTTGGCGGAATTGTTCTCAGATAGGCAGTAAACTCAATTATGAAGCATGATTGTAGATCACAACCTTCACCTATTGAAAAAATATGTCACTAAAAGATTTAGGGGGCCTTTTTAAACAGGCTCAGGAAATGCAGTCGAAAATGGCCGAAGTTCAGCGCGACCTGGCGGAAAAGAGAGTAGAAGTTTCCACCGGTGGCGGTATGGTTAAAATTACGGCCAATGGTGTCAATGAAATTCTTTCAATTCACATAGATGATGAACTCATCAACATGAACGACCGGGAAGTGCTTGAAGACCTGATAATGGGGGCGGTAAATGAAGTGCATCGAAAAGTGAAAGACCTGGCTCAGGAAGAAATGACCCGGTTCACCGGCGGTGTCAAAATCCCCGGTCTATTTTCTTAAAACCGGAAACCCCCTTCGTTAATGAAACGTCCACCCGCAGTCACTGAATTAATAGACGAGCTGAAACGTATGCCCGGAATCGGGCAGAAAACTGCCGAGCGGTTGTCCTTCTTTGTAATGCGAGGAACCACTCAACGGGCTAACAAACTGGCAGATGCCGTCCGTAACATTAAAGAAAAAATAATTCTCTGTTCCCAGTGCCATGGCATAACCGAGATCAACCCCTGCGAAATTTGCCGTGACCCCAAACGAGACCCCTCTTTTGTCTGCGTTGTGGAAGAACCTCATGACGTTTACGCAATGGAAAATATGGGGCATTTCAGAGGCGTATACCATGTTCTAATGGGAGTGATCTCCCCCCTTGACGGTATTGGACCCTCAGAACTGACCATAGAGGCCCTTAAAGAGAGAGTTTTTAAAGATAAAATTCAGGAAGTGGTATTGGCGACCAATCCAGACATGGAAGGAGAATCCACAGCAGTATATATCGCCAAAATACTAAAACCCGCCAATATCAAAATCACTCGAATCGCAAGAGGGCTCCCCGTAGGCGGAGATATCGAGTATGCCGATGAGGTAACCCTGTTGAAATCGCTCGAAGGCCGCACAGAAATGAAATGAATGCCGATGGGGCTTGACAAGAAGGCTAAAATGGTTAAACTACAGGGCTTTCAAGCACATTGGTTCTTAGTTTTCAGGTTTCAAAAGATACTAACGAATTCAGATACTCCCATTCCGGTGTGGCGCAATGGTAGCGCACTCGACTGTTAATCGAGTTGTTATAGGTTCGAGTCCTATCACCGGAGCCAGTTTTTACGAGAACCCCCTTGACTTATCAGGGGGTTTTCTTTTGGGCTATTTCTAGCCCCACGCCCAGCCCCACATTATGTCGCTACTTGAACAGATGCATTTCTCTGGTAGAAAATTTGCAACAAAATACAAAGGATCCAGCTATCAACGATGTTCCCAACAGAGACATAGGTTAAAGCTCAGATATTTTGCAGAGTTCCTACCTTACGTTTTTTTCCTGAAGAAAATCAAATTTATGCAGTAAATGCTAATTCCGTTGTGGCTCTCTCTGTTTGTGGTATAGAATCCAAGAGATAATATTCAATAAATTAAAGGAAGTATTGTGGTTAAGATTCCAGAATTATTGTGTCCGGCAGGCAGTCCGGAAAAATTAAGATATGCTCTGGCTTATGGAGCTGATGCTGTATATGCGGGAATACCGCGATTTTCTTTACGAGCTAAGGAGAACCCGTACAACAATAATTCATTAAAAGAGGATATCGAATATTGTCATAGTATGGATAAAAAGATGTATGTTACGGCAAATATTTTACCCCCCAACCGTAAACTTGAATCCTTCAAAAAATCCATAGCGACTATTGCCGAGGCAGAGCCCGATGGGGTTATCATGTCAGATCCCGGAATGATCCAATATGTAAGAAAAGAATTTCCAGGCTTAGCCGTTCATCTTTCCGTGCAAACCAATACGATCAACTGGATGTCGGTGGCGTTCTGGAGAGATCATGGTATTAAACGCATCATCCTTTCACGGGAATTATCCATTCAAGAATTACAGGAAATTCATACGCAAGTTCCAGACATGGAGCTGGAGTCGTTTGTCCACGGCTCGATTTGTATTGCCTATTCGGGGCGATGCCTTCTGTCGAATTATTTCAATCATCGCGATGCCAATCAGGGAACATGCACCAATAGTTGCCGATGGGAATACAATGTGCAACAGGAAGTACCCGAAGGAGAACAGAAAACAAAAAGCCCCGAGGGAAATTTTTTTATAGAGGAAAAAGGTCGCGGCGGAGACCTTATGCCCATTGATGAAGACGAACATGGGACCTATATCATGAACTCAAAAGACCTTCGAGCGATTGAGCATATTGATGAATTGTGGAATGCAGGAGTGGAATCGTTCAAGATCGAAGGTCGTACGAAATCGATATATTACCTGTCACTGATAACAAAGACCTACCGCAAAGCAATAGACAGCATGGTTGCAAGCAAACCCTTTGATCCCGAGTTGCTGAGAGAGACTGAAAAAACAGCCAACCGAGGGTTTACCACAGCGTTTTTACTTTCCGGAGCTTCACGAGCTACCGAGCGTTTCGATTCACCGCAAGAAGAAAATCTTCCACAGATTTATGCCGGACAGATTATTAATGAACGTGCGGGAAACTGGATCGAAGTGGATGTCAAAAACCGGATTGAAATTGGGTGCGAAATGGAATACATCTCGCCGCAGAATAATTATCGTTTTCGTATAACTTCAATGGAAAGCGACAGTGGGATGGCGCTGAAAGTGGCACACGGTGGTAACGGAAGCGTGTGGATGAAAATGGAAGGTCCCGTTGATCCGTTTGCTCTATTGAGCCGAGTCGTCGATTCGCCCGTTCCTTCGTCAGTGTCCTGAGAGAACCTCGTGTTTTTCTTTCATTCCTGATAATTTCCCCCACCTCATAGAAAAAACCAGGTCCTTCATTCACATCACTTTGGGTTGTTTTTATTTTCGTTGTTTCTGGTAGTTTCCGGCCATGCAATAACTGTGAAAATACCAAAAACAAGAATCAGGGTCGCCCATTTTGAGAAGGAATCGAGGCGGTAATCGAAAATATCATGAGTCAATGTCCCATCAATAAAGATGGCGAAGGTGGCTATAATAAGAAGTAGAAAGATTTTTTTCACAACCTGTTCTCTGAAACGGGTTTTCTAATTGGGTCGAACGTAAATGGGGACCAAGTAAAAAATATACCAAACTGTATAAAGGTTTCCACTCATGCGATATAGGGTTTGCAACTTGCGCAAACTCCAATATAATGAACGGTTTCTATTAGATTTTATCAATAAATACAACCAGCGCAATCCAAATATATAGAGGTTTCATGCCAATTCCGTTAATGCAGGCGATAAAAGTAGGCACATATGTAATGCGGCAGAAAGTCAAAGGCCGGAAACGATATCCTTTGGTATTGATGCTGGAGCCATTGTTTCGCTGTAACCTTGAATGCATTGGTTGTGGAAAAATTCAAAAACCCAACGAAATTCTAAACAAAAACCTCACGCCTGATGAATGTTTTCAAGCAGCCAGAGAATGCGGAGCGCCCGTAGTTTCAATTGCCGGAGGGGAGCCTTTGATGCA
>Ga0187833_10003768_pt1 | contig 15141 bp, 16 predicted proteins | sample ETNtaG_37_FD_167968 | JGI IMG/M metagenome (GOLD analysis project Ga0187833, IMG submission 167968) | Marine microbial and viral communities from oxygen minimum zone, Eastern Pacific Ocean - ETNP2014_SV_400_PacBio MetaG (Illumina Assembly) | ecosystem: Environmental > Aquatic > Marine > Hypoxic...
TACCTGTACCATTACCTCCTCCAGTTAATCCACAAGATATGAAGCCACTCGAGGATCCCACACCTTTGCTACGTCTTTTTGCAAAAGAGCTCGTAATGCAAGAAATGTCTGCTGAACGCTGGATAAAAATACCTGATGAGGTATATGATGCTTACCAACGATTACCTAGACCAACACCGCTTGTAAGAGCAAAACGGCTTGAAGATTATCTCAAGACTCCCGCAGAAATTTATTACAAAAGTGAATACTTAAGTCCTGCAGGAAGTCACAAACCCAATACCGCCATTCCCCAAGCATATTACAATAAAGCCCAAGGTATTGAAAGGATTGTAACAGAAACAGGAGCAGGTCAATGGGGATCTGCACTCTCTATGGCTACAAATATTTTTGATCTAAAATGTCGTGTATACATGGTTTCTGGAAGCTACAAAACAAAGCCAGGCCGTAAAACTATGATGGAAATTTGGGGTGCTGAAGTATTTTCTTCTCCAAGTAACCAAACAAAATTTGGACAGAAAATACTAAATGAGAACCCCGAACATAATGGATCCCTTGGAATAGCGATAAGTGAAGCTATAGAAGATACGCTTACCGATGATAACACAAGATATTGTCTAGGATCAGTTTTAAACCATGTCTTACTTCATCAAACAGTCGTAGGATTAGAAGCAAAGAAGCAGTTCGAAATGATTGATGTATATCCTGACATTATTTGTGGATGCATTGGTGGAGGATCAAACTTTGCAGGATTTGCATACCCATTCATGATGGATAAACTTCAAGGCAAAACAGAAACTGAGTTTATATCTTGTGAACCTAAAGCCGTTCCATCAACAACAAAAGGTACCTACACCTACGACTTTGGAGACACAGCGGAGACTACACCGCTATTAAAAATGTACACCATAGGACATAATTATGTTCCACCGCCAATTCACTCAGGAGGTTTACGGTACCATGGAAAAGCACCAAGCCTCTCACTACTCATAAATCAAAACCTCATTAAACCAGTGGCTTTCCACCAAACTGAAATATTTGAAGCTGCCCAAATATTTGCTAGGACAGAAGGGATAATCCCAGCTCCTGAAACCTCTCATAATATCAAATATGCTATAGATGAAGCATTAAGATGTAAGAAAACAGGTGAAAAGAAGGTAATAGCATTCAATAACTGCGGACATGGTCTCCTCGATCTACAAGCTTACGAAAACTTCTTGTCAGGAAATCTAAAAAATTGGGAACCAACTGAAATAAAAGCTCCAAATTATTTGTAAGTGGTATGTGAAGACTTATCGCACTCATGGATTCATTGTTCAATACGTTTTTCGTAACAGGAATTCCAATTATCGCCTTACTCTTTGGTTCATTACATTGGTTAGCTTCAGCACATAACACACAATTGGGATATTCAATGGAGAAGATGTCAAAACAAGAAATCCGAAATGGTACTTTAGAATTTGCAAACAATAAACTACGTACTAGAAAATCAAATTTAAGATTTCCGTAAACGGTTTAAATAATCGATTAAATAAATCTTAAAGATAGATTTGTCATCAGATAAACGTTCTAAGCTCTTTAATCGTTCAACATTAACACAGTTTTCTCTGGTGATATTGATAGTGATACTTTCAGGATTGATACTTTTTAGCTACCCTGACCCGTATGCACCGCTTCGCCCTCAGGAAGAATACAGTCTTTTTGCCCGAACGGTGCTTGTTACAGACGCAGATGGTTTGGGAAATAATATTACATATCTGGTTGGTGGAGTGGAAATAAAAATAGATCTTGTAACATCAAGTGGTCTACGTCACGCATTAAGCGTAGAAACGAACTCATCTGGTGTAGCTGTAATTAACATGACCTCCGGGTACTATCGAATATCAGTTTCTGATTGGTGGAGCGGATATATGTTGTTCAATAAACAAACCAAACTGAATATCACAAAACATGATTTTACACAACAACCTTCATCCTTGGATATATTTTCATTATCTAGAAACTGGACAATCTCTAAAGGTGATATACTTGAAGCATCATACGAGAATAAAGCAGGAATTCCAATTACAATAGATTCTGTAATCATCGCAAATGAACAGACTTTCAGACCACATCAAGAGGTCGAACCAGCATCTGAGTGGCAAGGTACATACACAGTCCCACGTAATGTATCTGTCCCATGGTCTGCAGCTAACAAATCTCGGGTGGTAACCCTGAAGATATCATACACTGAGGTGAGCATCTATGATTGATCCAGTAGGTCTAACAACACTACTGAAACCATACCTTCCAATCCTAGTCTTCATCATATCTGCAATATTAGTAACAGAAGTTATTCTACTTAAAACCGATATTTTTAGCAGAAGGTGGCATGGCTCCCACGTAGGTTGGAAATCTAAACAGAACAAAAAAGTTAATCGAACTTTAACATGGATCATATTGATCTATAACTCCCTCGGGTTCACCTTCAAATCCTCTAGTACTATTCGGGAGGTCATAAGTGACATCGTGCCCAATCTCCCAAGCCAGAGTGAAAACCTCAATTTTATCTTACATTCTCTAGAAGATCACATCTATGGAGGTTCAAAAATAGGTCGCGATGACTTTATCTATCACAAAAAATGGGTTATGTTTGCAAAAACACATACTAAATCAAGATAGGAGATATTTTCACCAAATGACAATAAAAAAAATCGGAGATATACAAAAGCTCTCTGAAGATATAAAGACTGAAATTCGCCGATTTGTAGTTGGATACGAAGATATATCTAATGATCTCATAATTACACTTCTTTGTGGAGGACATGTTCTCTTAGAAGGAATCCCAGGTATAGCTAAAACATATCTTGCAAAGGCCTTTTCAGGATCCTTAAACCTATCTATGAGACGAATTCAAGCTACACCAGATCTTATGCCCGCCGATATAGTCGGGACCAGAATCTATAATCCAAAAACCTTGGAATTCGAATTTAGACATGGCCCAATATTCTCAAACTTAGCAGTTGTAGACGAAATAAGTAGAGCCCCCCCGAAAACTCAATCAGCTCTTCTTGAAGCAATGCAAGAGAGACAAGTTACAGTCGATGGTTTCACCTTAGAGCTAAAAGAACCGTTTATGGTAATCGCCACAAAGAACCCAATTGAATTTGAGGGAACTTTCCCTCTGCCCGAAGCACAACTCGACAGGTTTCTCATGAGGCCCCTGATGACCTATCCTGGAAAGAAGGAGGAAGTCGAGATTCTTAGCCGGAAGAATATTGAGGGTGATGTGATGGATGTGAAACCTGTTGCAGAATCTTCTGCAATACTTTCGGCTCAAAAACTAATGCATGACGATGTACAGGTTAGTGATGGAATCCTCGAATACATCGCCGAAATAGTCCGTAACACAAGAGAGCATACGAAAGTTATGCTTGGTGGCAGTCCTCGTGGCTCGGTAGCACTACTTTATGCAGCGAAAGGATATGCAATAATCACTGAAGGAAGATCTTTTGTTGTCCCAGATGACGTGAAAGCTGTAGCCTTCAATGTGCTCAATCACAGATTGATAGTCAGACCGGATATCCTCATCGAATCGCCCGAAGTTAATGAAGGATGGAGTTACAAAATTCTTCAAGAAATTATTCACGAGGCGATCGATCAAGCAGTAGTTCCAGTATGATTAGAAGTTGAAAAAACATCTAAAAATCTTGATAAGTCTAATATTATTGTTACTAGTTTCAAGCTTCACTCTTTTACCTGAAATCACTTTGGCCGTTCTCGCTGTTTACCTTGCGGTGGTTCTAGATATCTTGATCTTCAGATTTACCGGGCCATTAAGACGATTCACAGTCAATCGCAAAGTTGGAAAACACCAGTTAATGGTGGGTGAAAATGTTTCAGTATCCCTTCAAGTGAAATATGAAGGTTCTTTACCAATTATAGGCTCCCTGGGTTTTGAATGCAAAAGCCTAGGGCTTAACTTTGGTACAGGCCTGATGGCCTTCAAATCTTCTGAAGAAAACACCCATCATAACTCCTTTACAGCTAAACGAAGAGGAGCACACATTATTTCACCAACTGAACTCAATATTAAAGATTGGCTGATGTTATCGGACCAAAAAGTCAATACAACAAATCAAGATGAGGTCCTAGTTTTACCTAAAATTTATCCAATACGTTCCAATGTTTTAGGAACATCAGGAGCACGAGTTCGAGGACTAACCACCTCAGGGAATGAGGGACGGAGTAGCGAGATATGGGGTATGCGTGAATATCAGCCATGGGACGAATACAAAATGATATCCTGGAAGTCTATGGCTAAACATCCAGATCAAACTCCCATGACTAAGATCACCGTGGGAGAGGTTGGGTCACCTGTTACGGTTATTGTCGACGTAGGGAACGATATGAATACTCCTAACGGTGAATTTGAGAATCTAGATGTTGCTGCAGACTTGGCTGCATCAATTTGTTACAGTCTGATAAATGGGGGCACTAAAACCGGATTAATATTTTACGATAACAGATTATCAAAAGTTATTAAACCAGATAGAAACACAAATCACCTAACATCAATTCTCCATCATCTTGCACTGGTAAAATCTTCGAAAAGAAGCTTTCACATGACAAACCTTGTGAAAGAGAATCTTCCAACAGATTTCGGTAAGACCTTCGTATTGATACTTGGACGAATCGAGGGCAGGACAGAGATATTCGCCAATGCACTTTCTAAGTTGAAACAGCATCACCAAATAATCATTATAATGATTCATGACAAAGACTCTAAATCTTACGTCGAAAAGCTCAAACTTGCATCTGAACAAGTAGGTATCCCCACTTTTCTAGCCACATCTACAACAATCCCTGAAACTCTACTTACATTGGAGAAGACAGTTGTTGCCCCAATTTAGTGATCCCCGAGACTTCCTTCCAGGTATCGCAATAATCCCTATAATGCTTATCGTTACCAATCAGACTGTTGCAACAAGCCTACTTAACACAGCAGAAACTATGTCATTCCAAATCTGGTTAGCGCTAATAGGCTCATATCTTATAATACGAAAAGGTAACTACATAACAAAGATCAAGTGGGTTTTAATCCAGGAAATACTTGAAATATCACTTCTAGGGCTGCCTTTTGTATACCCAATCTACCTAATCGCAACAGAAGCTAATCCAATCGAATTCGAAGGAGTTTTCCTAGCATACATCACTTTTGCTTTACTTACATCGATTTACATGCTCCTTGCACGAAAAAGTCTAGGAGGGGTAGGGAAAATAGGTGCTTTTCTCTTTGCATACATATTCGCTTTGATGATTTATGCAGGTGCTGTAGCAGGTCAACAGATCGGTGTACCATTCCTTGTTACCGTTGCTATTGACCAACTTTTCAGAGTAGCTATAATAACAGGTTACCCAGCATATGTTGTTTTGCCTCCAGCAGAAATCTATATCAGAGCATCTATGACTCTAGCGATTCCTGTGATGATATTTCTGTCACTGTCATCAGAATTAGCTAAATCAAATGCAAAAGAAACAGCACAAAAAAGTGATGTAAACCTTATCTCGGATCTTAGACCAGCTATGCTTCTACTCACGTTTGCAGCAATATTGGCCTTGGCTCTAACTCTGCCCCTATCTCTTTGGCTCGTTACATCGAATAGACAGATGATTACAATAATACCTGCATTGAGCATCGCAGCAATAGTTATGCTAATCGTTCTTATCTCGGAGGGAAGGGAGAATAAAATCCGTTAACATTATTCTTATGATGTTTTCGTTGACCATCATTTTACCTCTTTTGAATGCGCAAATAGACCAACCTATAGCAGAAAAGACAGTAGATGTACTTGGTCTTATAGGATTTAAACGAGGAGAAGAGGTGATACCTATCAATGGAACATCAATACCGCTAAATGCGAATGATACAATCTGGCTATTAGCATTAAGCGATTTATCATTGGAATATGGCCCAATGGATAGAAACATAATGAACAATGTTCAAGTCTCTGCAGGAAACGAGATATCTCTTAGGCCAGAGGTGATAAAATGTTGCGATACCGCTGTAAAGTACCGAATAAAAATTACATCCCAATCAACACTTCATTTTGGAAGCTTCGAGGAAGCCAGCTTACTATATGTCGGCAACGATGAGATTCGGATTGTAACTCCTTCTTTATCATTAGGATCAGATTCGGTTCGGATAAAACTAGATGGTTTACCGCAGGGATCTTCAACCCAATTAGCTTTACTGAAACCAGGAACAGAGAAAAATAATGCGTCAGGACGATACGGCGTAATTCAATACCCAAGTGTAGTGAAACCACAATCCACGTTGCAAATAATGTATGATCCGAATATCATTGGAGGTGGAATTGAATCAACAATACACTTCATGCTGATAAGCTCAAGGACGTTTATGAGTGAAACTATTGATTCTGAGAACATAATGAGAATGTATAGAGATGGTATAGTTGCTTCAACCAAAGTGAAGGTCAATAGGACCGCTAACGTTACTATACCCGTTAATATTGACCTCTCCTTATTGGGTGAACCAGGGACTGGAGGAGATACTCCGCTTCAACTTGGTTTACATTTTCTATATGTCCATATTGAAGGTGAAAAAATATCTCCAAGAGAGCAAGGTGAAAATATGGGAGCAGATAACGCTGCTAGTAATTATCTGGGAATTGGTGGAGGGGTTACCGCCACAACTGAAGTGTTCCTCCCAATATATGTCCTGAAAAACGATGGATATACTCTAATTGATCAGATGCAGTCTTCTGAAAGAGTGATAACCCTCTCTTTTTCAAAAGTAATTCAGGACAAGATAATTGCAGTAGCTACCTCAATAATACATGGAGTTACATCATTACTCTATTCAGCTGAATTGATGATACAAATGACGGAAATAACATTTTACGACGGAGGTCAATTGGTCAGTAATTATGAACTCATCTTTGAATCCAACCTACCGTCAACTCAATTCGGGGGAATAACTTACGTATTGGGCGAAACTTTAGGTGACACCGCACTTCTCACCCAAGTAAAAGTATTCAATTTCACGTTACCCAGCTACGAAATCAATGGAGAAGACCGTAATGAAATAGGTTTCTCAGAAATTCTCAATTTAACCTCTAAACTCAACCAAGTTTCAGTGTCCCCCATAAACGACCTTGGAGAACCCCTGTCAAATGGATGGGTAACTATGGAAAAAGGACATGAACAATATAGGTACTTAGCAGATTCCTCTAAAATATTAAGAATCCCATCTGGAACCTATACTATCAAACTTATCGTAGGGGAAAACATTGAAGAAGAGAAAACCATTACAATTGACTCTTCTCAAACAATAACTCTGACTGCAAACACTATTAAGACATTGGACGTAATTCTTCTTGCTATATTATTGATTGAAATACCTGTCGCAGCTATACTTGGAATAATGATTATCCGAAGTAATAATCACCCGTAGATATTTTTAGTATAATGTTTATTTTCAAGATCAAATATTATCTGATTTTGGATACTGGAGATTACCCATTCCAATTGAAATAGGATGAGAAAAAACGATGTTTGAACAAATAGTCAAAACCATAATGAGTGAAATTCCATGAAGTAAAGTAATAATCAGATTAATCAATGATGCAGATTTGTTTTATTTCGTCATAATTTAAAATAAATAGAATTACGCATAAATCTTAATAAGATTTAAGGGTAAAGTCTGCGGTAGAATTGGAGAACATCTTCGCTGAGAAGGTTGGAAATTATGTATTGAGACGATGTACTATGGAAGACCTAGGAAAAGTAATCTCGATAAACCTCATTACTCTGCCAGAACATTACTCGGATTATTTTTTCGAAGATCTACTGAAATCTTCTCCAGAAAGCTTCATTGTGGCAGAGAAGGATGATGAAATTGTTGGATATATAATGTGCAGAATTGAGTATGGTTTCTCTAATTTTAAGCGATTCAATCTTAGTAGAAAAGGACATATTGTTTCTTTGGCAGTCCTTGAAAACCATAGAGGAAATAGACTAGGGAAATCTCTCATAATCTCTGCTGTCAATGCTCTAAAACTTAAAGGATGTAACGAAGTTTATCTAGAAGTAAGAGCTACAAACGATGAAGCTGTAGCAATATACAAGCAACTTGGATTCAAAATAACATCTGTAATAAGTGGCTATTATCGAGATAATGAAAAAGCAAATCTGATGGGAATACAACTTACCTAACAAAAATAATGTTACTTGAAATCTCAAGTTTTGTTTTCCCGATTTTTTTTGTTATATCGGGATAATCTGTTACATGGTGAATTTCAAAATCGGGTAACATTTTTTTGAATTAATATTGGATATCAAAAGTCTTTATATCAAGAATATTTTTTTGTATTCACGTGTTCATAATGCCAAAATGTGATGTATGTGGCAAAAATGTGAAGAACTTAGCTAAACATAAACGAAGAAAAAGATGTAACGCAAAGAAATATCCTACTCCTACTTTGGATCAACTTAGAAATAGAATATCTCATGGTTGGTAATATCGGTTCATTCCTTTTCCTGTTTTTGTGTAGATAAGCTTTAATTACCGGATAAGTATCGCCAAGTCGCAAGGGTGATATGTAGATGATCCCACGAAAAATAGAAAATTCTCCAAATATTATGGAGGCAATGAATTAATGTCTAAACCGTTCTTTGTGAAGTTTGAAACGCCAAAAGAGATAGCTGAAGCAGGATATGAAGCATTAAGACAGGCTAGACAGACTGGTAAGATTCGAAAAGGCACCAATGAAACTACAAAGGCAATAGAGCGCAACCTAGCTAAGCTCGTTATTATCGCTGAGGACATTGAACCACCCGAGATAGTGGCTCATTTACCTATTCTCTGCGACGAGAGAAATATACCTTTTGTGTATGTTCCAACTAAGTCCCAGATGGGACCCGCATTGGGAATAGATTTAGGTGCAGCTGCGGCTTGCATTATCGAACCAGGTGAATCTGAAGGCCTCATAGAACAGATAGTGAATGCTATCAAAAAGATCAGAAACGGTTAACTGCAGGAAGCGAGCTCAAGAATGTCTGAGGAGAGGATAACTCCAGCTGAAGTGATACAGATTGTTGGAAGAACTGGGGTAGCTGGTGAAATAACTCAGGTTCGTGTTAAACTCCTTGAAGGATCAGAAAAAGGTAGAATCTTAACAAGGAATGTAAAGGGCCCAATTCGTCTGGAAGATATACTTATGTTGAGAGAAACAGAACGAGAGGCTAAAAAAATAAAGTAGGTCTAAAGAATGTTCAGCGAAAAAAAATGCACATTCTGTGGAGCCGATATACCTCCGTCTCGTGGAATAACCTACATAAGAAATGATGGCGTTACACAACATTTTTGCTCATCCAAATGCCGGAAAAACACCCTTAAGTTAAAGAGGGATCCTAGAAAATATAAATGGACTGCTGCTTACAAAAAACCTAAGAGTAAGAAATAAGATTGGAACAGACTCTTATTGTCATAAAGCCTGACGGTGTAGAACGGAATCTGGTTGGAGCTATCTTATCTAGATTCGAAAAAAGAGAGTTTGCTATTTTTAAGATGAAGATGTTCAAATTTACAAAAGGACAAGCTGAAGAATTCTACTTGCCACATCAAGAAAAACACTTCTTTTCCAGCTTAGTTCAATTCATAATATCCGGCCCAGTTGTTGCGGTAATACTGGAAGGGAGCACTGCAGTCGAGGTTGTGCGAAAAATGATTGGAGCAACGAAATCACACGAAGCTGTACCAGGTACTATCCGTGGAGATTTCGGTCTCGGTCTACAGGATAACGTCATACATGCCTCAGACTCAAAAGAAAGTTTTGAAAGAGAATCTAAAATAATCTTCTAAACCCGCCCAATATTCTCTTACAATGAGTATGGTGTTTTGTTAAAAGAGATACCGAAGATTTAATCAATATCCTTTATACCCCTCATATCTCCTCGTTACCCTATTTGAGAGTGAATCAATTGAATAATGCGATAAGACAACCGGTTGTAGTAGTCCTTGGACACGTAGATTCAGGAAAAACCTCATTGTTGGATAAAATAAGAGGAACAGGCGTACAATTTCGCGAAGCTGGAGGAATAACCCAACATATCGGTGCGAGTTTCTTCCCCACTAAGACTCTCAAAGATGTATGTGGTCCTCTCCTTAAACAGGTGGGTGGAGAGATTGCGGTTCCGGGGCTTCTTGTTATTGACACGCCAGGCCACGAAGTCTTTACCAATCTTAGGAGTAGAGGCGGTTCAGCGGCAGATATCGCTATTTTAGTGGTAGACTCTGCCAGAGGTTTCGAAGTTCAAACCTTTGAAAGTATAGACATTCTTAAGAATAGAAAAGTTCCATTCGTTCTTGCACTAAACAAGATAGACATGATATCTGGTTGGCGCCCAGGAGTCAATATGTTTATGGGGACCTCTCTGAAAAACCAATCTAAACCTGTTATTGAAGAAATAGATAATCGGGTTTATACGGTTATGGGGACTCTCTCAGAACAAGGTTTTGAATCCGAAGCATTCTATCGAATAAAAGATTTCAAAAGAGAAATAGCTATTGTCCCTGTCAGTGCTAGAACAGGTGAAGGCATTCCTGAGCTTCTTGCAGTTCTGGTAGGGTTGACTCAGCAATACTTGGCAAAACGACTAAAGATATCCAGTGGGAAACCGCGTGGAATAGTACTGGAAATAAAGGAAGAACCTGGTCTTGGAGCAACCGCCAATGTGGTTCTATTGGACGGTGTCTTGAAAACTGGTGATAAAATCGTTATGGGTAAACGTGACGAGGCAATAGTAACTCGCCTGAAGGCTATATTTATGCCTAAACCATTGGACGAGATGAGAGATCCAAGGGATAAGTTTTCTTCGGTAGACAAGGTTGGGGCTGCTTCCGGTGTGAAAATTATGACTCCTGATTTAGATGGAGTTTTACCGGGTTCTCCTTTTATTGGAGTTGAATCGCATGATAAAGTTGAGGAACTAGCAAAAGTTGTTTATGGAGAAATACGTCGGGCGTTTATCAGTACTGATCAAAGTGGAATAGTTCTGAAGGCAGATACTCTTGGCAGTCTTGAAGCTCTTGTTGAAATGTTGAGGGGAAAAAATGTCCCTATTCGGATAGCTGACATAGGACCTGTTTCTAGGCGTGATGTTGTAGAAGCAAAGACAGTGGCTGATGAAGATCTTTATCATGGTGTGATACTAGCTTTTAATGTAAAAATTCTCCCTGATGCTGAGAAGGAGATTGAAAATAGAAACATCAAAATCTTCTCTAATCCTGTAATATATAGTATAATTGAAGAGTACTCAAGCTGGGTTGAATTAGAGAGAGAATCAGCTGAAAAAGCTAAATTCAAATCTTTAACTCCCCCTTGTTCCTTCAAAGTGATGAAGGGCTATATATTCCGGCGAAGTGGCCCAGCTGTATTTGGTGTAGAAGTCTTAACTGGTAGATTGAGGCAGAAATCAGAGGTTATGAATTCTTCAGGAAAAATGGTTGGGGTCATTCAGCAACTTCAGGAGAAAGGAGAAAATATGGATGAGGCTCCACAAGGATCTGAAGTATCTGTATCTATGAATGAACCAATTATAGATAGGCATATCCATGAAGGGGATGATCTTTTTACGGTTCCCAAGAGTGGTGAGGCAAAATTTCTGCTCGAGAAGTTCTCTCCTAGATTAACAACAAATGAAGTTGAAACACTGAAAAGAATAGTGGAGATTAAGAGACAAATTAACCCGCTTTATGCTTTTTAACCGGTGAGGCTCTTTGCTGAACTTATTGTATTTTTAAGAAGCATACCTCTTGTCATGATGCCCGTGCTTCCAGTATTTGGAGTTATATATCCAGCCTTATCTTTCACATCTTCAAAGTCAACATCAAATACAAGTTTGCCTGTGGCAGGATCTCTTCTTACACCTATGCTGATCACAATTACTCCTTCTTTCACCATATCTGCGGAAAGTCGGAAAGCGTTTTCTTGGTACAGTTCTGGAGGCCTTCCAGCAGCCGCTACAACGATGTCTGCTTTCTTCAGTCTTTCGAGTAGGTTTTTGGTCTTTCTATGAGTGCAAGTGACAGTCGCATTTCTATCTTGAAGTAGTTTTCGGAGAGGTTCGCCCACGAGGGCGCTTCGACCAACAATGATTGCGTCTTTTCCAGCTACATCAATACCAAAATGATCTAATATTGCCAACGATCCTTTTGGGGTACACGGTATTAAACCATTTTCCATGCTATATTCGCCGAGAAGAAGCTTACCCATATTGTGTGGTGTAAGCCCATCTGCGTCCTTTTGTGGAGAAAGTGTTTCAAAGACTTTCTCTTTATCGACGAAATTTGGAAAAGGCAATTGGATAAGTATCCCATGTGTTTCAGGGTCATTGTTTAACTTCATAATAAGATCTAACACTTTCTTATTCCTTGTTTCAGGGGGATGATCAAACATCTTGTGTACTGTAGATTTTATTCCTACTTTTCCGCAGTCTTTTTCCTTTAATGATACATAGACCTGAGAAACAGGATCATCTCCTACAAGAATTGCCGCTAATCCAGGGGTTACACCCTTTTCTTCTTGGAGAATCTTTACATCTTGCCTAACTTCGTCTAAAAGCTGTTGAAACAGTTCTTTGGCACTCATTATCACGGTCAAGAAACATACCTCATAACGTTCAATGCCCCCTTAAACCATCTATTATCTTGTGTTTAAATTATCTCTTGTGCAAAAAATGGTATTCAAATTTTTTCCACATTATCATTTACATCTTGAAAAATGCTATGCCAGTAATCAAAGTTGAGAACAATATCTCGATTACTCTGTTTATTCCAATAGATACCGATATCCAACGTGAAAATGTCTGCTTCCAGTAGTTCAAATTAAGTGTAATTTTTACATACTCAATCAAACAAGTTATTATGGTAAAAGTTATTAGTTTTATATTAAACTGGAATGTTTAACATTTTGAAAAAAAGATTTATCATATTAATTATTGCTGTACCCATAGTGGCCATAAGTATTCCAGTAATAATGCAACTGCAGCTCTATTCGCCAATCACTAATACCCTTATAATTACCGATACAACCACTAAAACTTCCACAACGATCCTAATCAATACTACTACCGTAACATTAACTTCAATTACTACTATTACTCCACAAAATTCACAATCTTCTTCTGAGGTGGTGTCTATTAATTTAGTCTCTGCTGAGGATAACAAGGCAGCTTCATGGAATCATACTCATCTTAAGATTCTTATTAATCTCCAAGAAACATTGAATATTGATACTGATTATCTTGTAGTCGATGCGGTCAATGGAGCTATCGATCAATGGCAAAGATCAATTTCAGAGTTCATTAATATTCATCCCGAATATGCATATCTGGCAGAAATAACTTTTTCCGTTTATGTTCAGGGTGTAAATGACACTTTGTTGCAAGGTGATCCAGAAGTTGAGATTAACTTTGCAAAGAATCTTCCCTCCTCGCTACTAGGCGAAACGAAATTATTGATATCAAGTTTCAATTCTATTAGCACGGCAAAAATCGACATTGCATTGTCGGATCTTAGTTTATTAGGATTGCATAATGTGATAACTCATGAACTAGGACATGTTCTTGGGTTGGAACATAGTTTAATTGAGAGTGATCTAATGTATTATGAAAGAGAAAAAAGCGAAGTTAAAGAACAAAACCTTTGCCCCTCAACGCTCGACATTTATGCACTCGCGCTTCTATATCATTGGATTGAAACCCCATCTTATCATCCATATTACACAACGTCTGTTACGTTACCAGATTCTATTAATCACGTAGTCTTAGCATGTACAAAATAAAATTTGTTTGAATAACATTAAAAATTATTATTATGGTGCGTATCTTGAATAATGAGAAATGTTTAGGTTTTTTCGTTTCTCCTATTACTGCTAACATTGGGCATCATTTTTTATGATCGAGATTCAACAGATCGATCTAATGTTGAGTGGAACGATCAAGAAAATGAGCGAAGTGAGGAAGAATGTTTACAAAAGAATGCTGATCTGCAGAAAAGATACTTTTTAGTGAAGTGGAATACTGTCTTAACAAAAGAGTGGCTCCAGTAATTCTCCTAGAACTTAAAATCAAGTACACCTCAAAAGTGCAACGACTAGTTTGACCCCGGTCAAAAGTAGATTATTCATTCTAAATTCAAAAATAGACCAGACACAATTGAAAAATATTTATTAGCTGAACAAATAACTTAGTGCGGTCGACTTCACGTGGTTAAATCTAAACTAATAGTTGCAGATCCAATAAATGGTAAATCAACAATGTATGAACTGAATGATGACCAGTTCCGAATCTTTAAGGGCTTAAAGATAGGTAGTAAAATAGATGGCTCATCTGTAAATGTTGAAGGGGAGCTAACGATAACTGGCGGCAGTGACCACGGGGGCTTCCCAATGAGAAGTGATGTCTTAGGTGGGGTTAAGAAGTATGTTCTCCTTACAAAAGGAGTTGGATTTAGGTCAAATCAGAAAGGATTAAAACGAAGAAAATTGGTTAGAGGAAACACTATAACAGAAGAAATTTATCAGATAAATACGCTTCTTACAAACAAATCTCAACTGAAGCCTCCAACAACAAAAAAAGAGGTACCTTCTGACATAGATTTAACTTCAAAAGAAAATGAGGCAAAAACTACTAAAAAAGAAGACATATCAAAAATAGAAACAAAGGAAAAACAGGAGAATGAATTGTCTGAAAAAAAATCTAAAACCGTTTCTAAAGATGAAGCAGAGAAAGCTAAACCTACCACTGATGAAGTGAACCCCCCAGTTGTGGAGGCTGGAAAATCTTTAGACAAAAAATCTGTGCCCCCGACCAAAAAGAAAATGAAGACAACCAAGAATCCTGAGAAAACACTTCCTCAAAACGAAAAAGAGAAGTAGATTCCGCAATATTAAATACCCCCTTCTCCTCGTCGTTAATAGATGACCACCAAGGCAAGCACCTCACTTCAAAAAAATAGATTACCCCATCAACCTGAAGTTAATGTTGGTGCCATAGGTCACGTGGATCATGGAAAAACTACACTAGTTGAAGGAATAACAGGGGTCTGGACATCTGCGCATAGTGAAGAATTGCGGCGTG
>Ga0187833_10003772_pt1 | contig 15138 bp, 17 predicted proteins | sample ETNtaG_37_FD_167968 | JGI IMG/M metagenome (GOLD analysis project Ga0187833, IMG submission 167968) | Marine microbial and viral communities from oxygen minimum zone, Eastern Pacific Ocean - ETNP2014_SV_400_PacBio MetaG (Illumina Assembly) | ecosystem: Environmental > Aquatic > Marine > Hypoxic...
GATTTGAACGGTACTATCAAGGCCACCGCCGACAACGGCGGCTGGCTCGACCTTAAGATGCGCCCCGAGCGCCACAACAAGGTCAAGGTGCTGCTGTTCCTCGACGTCGGCGGCTCCATGAACGTGCATGCGCGTACCTGCGAGGAGCTGTTTTCGGCCGCCAGCGGCGAGTTCAAGAACCTGGAATATTTCTATTTCCACAACTGCCCTTACGAGAGCGTCTGGCGCGACAATATGCGCCGCCACGCGCAACGCACGCCGACTTGGGAGATGCTGCATACCTATCCCGCCGACTACAAGCTTATCTTCGTCGGCGATGCCAGCATGTCGCCTTACGAGATCACCTATCCCGGCGGCAGTGTCGAGCACTGGAACGAGGAAGCGGGCGGCATTTGGCTGCAGCGCATGCTCGAAATCTATTCGTCCGCCATTTGGCTGAATCCCGAGCCGCGCGAGCACTGGGAATATACCCACTCGATCCAGATGATCCGCGAGCTGATGGGGGAGCGCATGTTCCCGCTTACCATCAAGGGTCTGGAAGAGGGCATGCGGCTGCTGGGAAGGGGCTGATATGGGTTAAGGCTTTGCCGCGACTGATGCGACACCGTCACCGGAGGAGGTTGCCATAAAATACGAGGAACCGGGATGCGCCTATTGTCCGCCCAACGTCCGTGCCTGTCGAGTTGGCGAGTCGGACGAGCGCGGGCCGGGATTTTGCCCGAGCAAGGTCGATGGCAAGGCACTCGATGACGCTTGGTCGCGCTACGATGATCCCGAGCTGCGGCACATAGCCCAGGTCTCAGCCGAGGTCGAATCACAGGGCTATTGCAAGTGGACGCGGGTCGAAGAGATCTGTCGTTTTGCGCGCAACATGGGCTTCAAGCGCATAGGCATCGCCACCTGCATTAGCTTCGTCGACCATGCCAAGACCTTGAGCGGCATCCTCGAAAGCCACGGCTTCGAAGTCGCGTCCGTGGCCTGCAAGAGCGGTGGCGTGGACAAACAGGATCTCGGTCTGCGGGAAGATCAGAAGATATTTCCTGGCAGCCACGAGTCCATATGCAATCCAGTGGCCCAGGCGGAATTTCTCAACCGTGCCGGCTGCCAGCTCAACGTAGTGTTGGGCCTTTGTGTTGGCCATGACGGCCTGTTCTTCCGCCACGCTGAGGGGCTGACCACGGTGCTCGTTGCCAAGGACCGAGTGCTCGCCCACAATCCCATCGGCGCGCTCAATCTCGCCGATACCTATTACGACAAGGTATGGGGGCCGGAACGCCCCGAAAAGCCGCCCAAGCTACCGGCCGCGGGACGCAGGCAGGACTGATCAATCGCGACAGCCGGAAGCGGCGGGTTGCTCGGGTACGCCATCATCACCGAAGACCTCTATCTGGCCATGGCTGTGGAAAGTCTCCCAGGGGATGCCGCTGGGGTCGGTGACCCAGGCCTTGTCGGACTTGGCGTAGCAGCAGGCGGCGTCGGTCTGGTCCGCGACGGCATTGCCGGCTGCTACCAGACGGTCGCGGATATCGTCGAGCTCGTTATTTTCGTCGACTTGGAAGCCGAGATGGCTGAGAGCATCGCCGCCGCCGCTGCGTGAGGAGATTGCAATGTTGACGGCGGGGTTGTCGAGCATCCACTTGGCGTAGTCGGGCTTGATCACTACCGGATCGCTGCCGAACAGGGTGGCATAAAACTTCGTCGATTTATCGAGCTCAGCGACCAAGATATGGACATGCAGGCGTTTCATGAGGCGAAAGTCTCCCTTTCCTGGGCTGCGGGCGCAGGGCGCCGGCACCAGTTTTTCGTCATATAGTCGATCGGAAACGCTGCGGCATCATAGTCGGCGGCGTAGAACAGCGAGCGCTTGTTCTTGCGCAGCAACACTAGTACAGCGTCATGTAACTCCTTGAAATAGAAAGAGAGCGTGAGGCCGGCGGGTCCCAACCCCACCAGATTTCGGAACACAGCAAGGCGGTTCTCCTGCGCTAGTGCTGACAAGGCGATAACCACAGTTTTTCCATAGTTCCGGAAAGATAGAATTATGTAACCCCTGTCAGCCCCATACCGCCAGTCCGTCACCGATAAGCTTGATGCCTAGGATGACCATGAAGCCGTGGCACAGTCGATAAAACAACAGCGTATCGAGGTTACGGTGGACTTTGAGCCCGAGCCAGATGGCGATCGGCACCAACCAAATCAGTGCCAGCGCGGTGGTCATGTTCTCGGTAGAGAACTGGCCTAGCCAGGCGTAGGGCAGCAACTTCATGTAGTTGATGGCGGCGAACAGCACTGCGGTGGTGCCCACGAACAAGGACTTTTCTAGCGCCTGGGGCAGCAAGTAGACATTGATAGGCGGGCTGCCAGCGTGGGCGAGGAAGCTGGTGAAGCCGGAGACACCGCTCCAGAACGTGCCCTTGCCGCGGTTTGCGGTCGCCGGCTCGCTACGGCTCGGAGTTAGAAAATAGCGAGCGCCGAAAACCACAGCGATGAAGCCCACCAGCAGTTCCACGTGGCGCTCTTCGAGGTGACTGACAGATGCCGTGCCGATGGCGATGCCGAGTGCCGCGCCGGGGATCATAATAGCCAGGTTGCGCGCGTCCCAACTGCGCCGAAAGGCCCAACAGGTCATCAGGTCCATTAGGCAGAGGATGGGCAGGAGGATTGCCGCCGCCTGAAAGACAGGCATGCCGAGCGCCATCAGTGGCACCGCCATACCGCCGAGCCCGGTACCGAAGCCGGCTTTTGATATGCCCAGCAACAGAACGGCCGGAATGGCGACCGCATAGAATATCGGGTCGGTGCTAATTGGCGGTAGACTATTCAGCATCTAGGACGGGGCGATTGATGCCAACGAAGTCTGCGGTCTCTAGCAGCGAGCGCCAGGTGGTGTCCTCGAGCGGAATACCGTCGGCCTCGTAGGCGCGGCGTTTTCTGCGCTCCGGGTCGCCCGGCATCATCAACGGCGCGCCGGGATTGATCGGCTTGGCGCTGCGGGCGAAGTCGAGATAGCGCTTGACCTCTTCGGCAAAACCGCCCCCCGCATCAAAGGTCGCCACGTCCATGTAAATGGATAGCATGCCGTTCGAGAGCTGCTCGATACCTGGCCTGGCGGCGCCGCTGGTGGACAGCGCACCGGCCAGCAACTCGCACATGATGGACAGTCCGGAGCCTTTATGTTCACCCATGGCACGGATGGCGCCGGTGCCGCCGCGGCTGTTCAACGGGCGCTCCTCGGTGATCGGCCCGTAGATCACCGACTGGTCGGTGGTCAGATTGCCTTCCTCGTCGACCAGGGCGTCTTCCGGGAGCGGTTTGCCGCCGTCGACAGAGACCATGACCTTGCCCTCGGCGACGATCGAGGTGGCGAAGTCGAGGATCACCGGCTCTTCGCCTTGCACGGGCACGCCGACGGCAAAGGGATTGGTGGACATGCGCCGCTCGGCCGCACCGAAGGGCGCCACCAGTAGGCCAATGCCGGAGGTGTTGACGAAATGGATCGAGACCATGCCTGCATTCGCCGCACGGATGGGCCAATCACCTATGCGTCCGAGATGGCTGACATTGGTGATGCCGACCACTGAGACACCATGCTTTCTGGCCTTCTCGATGCCCAAATCCACGGCTTGTTCGCCGATGGTCTGTCCAAAACCGAAATGGCCGTCGACGATGGCAATGGCGTCAGTATCGTTGACCACGGTGATCTTCTGTCCGGGATTCACCTTGCCAGCTCGTATTGCGCCGACGTAGCGGGGCACGCGGATCACGCCGTGGCTCGGATGGCCGGCAAGATTGGCGCCGACGAGATAATCGGCTATGCGCTCCCCTTCCTCACGGTCGCAACCGGCGGCGGTGAAGATGTCTGCGGTAAAACCGCGCAGCTGATCGGCAGTGATATCCATGGTCTAGGAACCCTTTACACGTTTCGCCCGGCGAGGCGGGCGATTTCGGCATTGTTGATGCCGACCTTGCCGGCGGTCTCGGAAAGCTGCGCCCAGGTTTTGTCATCGAGTGGGATGCCGCCGGCCATGCGCTCGGCCTTGGTGCGTAGCTCGGGATCTCCAGGCATGAGGATTTCGCCGCCTTCCTCAGCCTTAGGTGAGCTCTTTACCCAATCGGTCAAAATTTTCACTTCGTCAGCAAAGTTGTCGCTCGCTATCGTATTTGGATCAATGTAGATAGAGCACATGCCATTGACAATCTTCTTGGCGGTAGGATTGTCGGGATTCGAGCAGCCGCTGCCTGTGATTGCACCTGCCATCACTTCGCAAAGTACGGAAAGCACATAGCCTTTGTGCGCACCGATGGTGAGAATGGCACCGGGGGGATCGGCATAGAATGCTTCCGGGTCGGTGGTTGGCTCGCCGTTGCCGTCGAGAATGGCGTTATCCGGCACAGGCACGCCCTTGTTGCGCGCAACACGGATCTTGCCTTCCGCAATGACGCAGGTTGAGAGGTCGGCGATGATCGGCTCACCACCCGCAACGGGAATGCCAGCAGCGATGGGGTTCGCTGACAGCCGACGTTCGATGCCGCCGAACGGAGCCACCAATATGCCGCCGCCCGAGGTATTGACGAAATGCAGAGACACTAGCTCCTGCGCCGCGGCGCGGATGGCCCAATCGCCGACGCGTCCCACATGACCCGCATTGCGCAGACCCACGAGCGCCAGCCCGGACTTACGGCATTTCTCGATGCCAAGGTCCACCGCCTGCTCCCCGATGCTTTGGCCAAAGCCGAAATTGCCGTCGACGATCGCCATGGAGTCGTTCTCGAAAACGACCGTGATCGTCTGGTTGGGTATCAGCTTTCCTTCCTCCACCCACTGCACGTAGGCGGGCGCGCGGATAACGCCGTGGCTGTCATGGCCAACTAGATTAGCCTCGACGAGGTGGCGCGCGATGGTGTTGGCCTCGTCGTCAGAACTTCCCGCGTGGCGAAATATTGCCGCGGTTAGCGCGGCTAGTTTGTCATGTTGTACGCTCACGAATCCCCCTTTATCCGATACCGTCGCGGCCGGCACCGCAGATTAGGCTGCAGACATGCTTGCCGGCGATGTCGCTGATCTTGCCGTTGAGCAGCGCGGCAGTTGCCGCGGCGCCGCCGAGCTCGGCCGCGATTCCGAACTCGCGCCACAGCCAGCGCGAGGCAGCCAGCATGTCGTCGTCACTCACCAGCACGATGTCCTCGACGTGATCGGTGACGATATCGAGCACGGTCTGGTCCGTGGTCAAGGCCGCCAGCACACCGACTTGCGTCGAGATACTGTCGAGGGAGACGAGGCCACCAGCTTTGACACACGCTTGCAAGGTTGGTGCACCTGCGGGCTCTACGCCGATGATGCGCGTCTCCGGACTCAGCGCCTTGACCGCTACCGCAACGCCGGCGATGAGGCCGCCACCGCCGATGGCTACCACCAGCACGTCGAGATGGGGCAACTGTCCAAGGATCTCCATGCCGAGGGTGCCTTGTCCGGCCACGACGAGATCGTCGGCAAAGGGATGGACATAGGTGAGCCCGTCTGCTTCTGCGGCGGCGAGCGCGGCGGTGTTGGCGTCATCCCAGACCTTGCCGTGCGTCACGACCTCGGCGTTCCAGGCGGCGAGCAGATCGTACTTGGCTTGTGGTGTGTCCTCCGGGAGGAAGACACGCACGGGTGCGCCGGCCCGCCAGCCGGCGTAGGCGACGCCGCTGCCGTGATTGCCCCCTGACGCCGTGACCAGGCCTTTCGCAAACTTCGCCTCGTCGAGGCAGGCGACCATGTTGGTGGCACCGCGCGCTTTGAAGGAGCCGGAAATCTGCTGGCATTCGAGCTTCAACCAGAGCTCGGCATCAGCGACGGTGGGCTCGCGCATGGGCCCAGCTTGCATGATCGGAGTGCGCCGTACCTTGCCCTCGATGCGTTGCTGCGCAGCCTCGATATCGGAAAGCCCTATCATGCCATGGCCTTTCGCGTGCGGCTGGCGATCCGTTTGGCTATGGCCCAGCGGTGCACTTCCGAAGGACCATCATAAATGCGGAAGGGGCGGATCTCGCGCCACAGCCGCTCGACCAGCGTGTCATCAGTGACTCCCATGCCACCGAGAATCTGCATGCAGCGGTCGACAACGCGGAACAAGGCCTCTGAGCTAATAACTTTGGCCATAGAGGATTCGGAGCGTGCCTCGCCGTCATTGTCCATCACCCAGCAAGCCCGCCAGGTGGCGAGACGGGTGATATGCATGTCCATCTCATTGTCTGCGAGCTTGAAGCCGACCCCTTCGTGCTCGGCCAGCGGTTTGCCGAACGCCTGGCGCTCCACCGCATAGCGGCTAGCGATGTCGTGCGCACGCTGTGCCGCACCGAGCCAACGCATGCAGTGGGTAAGGCGGGCAGGGGCAAGTCGCACTTGGGCATAGCGGTAGCCTTCGCCAATCTCGCCAAGCACTTGGTCGGGTGTCACTTTGAGGCCCTGAAAGCGAATCTCACAATGTCCGCCCGCGAAGCTCGTTTCCATGGTGTCCTGTACGCGCACACGCTCGATCGCCGGATCATCGTTTTCGATCAGGAACATGGTCGCACCCTTGCCGAGCTCGATAGCATCCGCGGTGCGCGCCATGATGATGTTGAGCTTGGCACCATCAAAGCCAGTGATGAACCATTTATGGCCATCAATCACCCAATGATTGCCGTCCTGGCGCGCGGTGGTTGCCAGCATGTTGGGATCGGAGCCGGCACCGCCTTGTGGCTCGGTCATCGAGAAGCAGGAGCGGATCTCACCAGACGCGAGTGGACGCAGCCACTGCTCCTTCTGCGCCTCGCTTGCTACCTCCTCGAGCAGATGCATGTTGCCTTCGTCGGGCGCCGAGCAATTGAGTGCCTGCGGCCCTAGCAGAGAATACCCCGCCGCTTCGAACACCACTGCCATCTCGCGCATGTTGAGTCCGAGGCCGCCATAGTCCTTCCCAACATGGGGACTGAGCAAGTTGGCTTCGCGCGCCTTCTTAATGAGCTCTCTGCGTAAGGAGTCTTCCGGGCCGTGCGCGGTCTCGCGCGGGTCGCCCTCGTACGGAATCACCACGTCACGGATAAAGGCTTCCGTGCGCGCCTTTAGATCTTCGAGCTCTCGGCTCAGGGAAAAGTCGATCATCTATACCTCGTCACTCGGCGCGGCCGCGCGCCACCTGGTGGGCCATTTCCATGATTCCCCAGCCCGCGTCAGCAAAGGGAGCATAGCGGGGGTTGTCGACCGTGCCGCGGCGATATTGCGCATGTAGCTGCACGAATACCACCGCCAGCTTAAACATGGCCAATACGCGGTAAAAGCGGAACTCGGAGAGGTCGCGGCCGCTGATGCCAGCATAGAGGTCTCGCCCCTCACCGCGGGTCATGGAGCCCGGCGCCCCAGTCGGCATCTGGTCGATGATGGTCATACAGTCCGGGTCGCCCGGCTCGGCCCAGTAGCTGAGCAGGGTGGCGAGGTCGAAAAGCGGATCGCCGCGCGTCGCCTGGTCCCAGTCGATCATGGCCACAGCCTTCGTGCGGTCCGAGCAGTCGAGCAGCAGGTTGTCGAGCTTGAAGTCGTTGTGCAGCAGGGTGGCGTCGCCCGTACCCGGCACGTTCGCGGCAAGCCAATCCGCAACCTCACCCGACGGGGCAGGCGGCTCGCTATCGCTGGCTAATTTGAGGCGCTTGTCCCAGCCCCTGATGGCGCGGCCGAGAAAGCCATCCGGCTTGCCGAAGTTGCCGAGGTCGATGGCGGCCAGATTGACAGCATGCAACTCGGCGAGGCTATTCACCAGCAGGGCGCAGATAGCGTGGCGGTCGGCCTTGCTCAGATTCGTCGGCCAAGTGCCGCCCTGGATAGCAGTGCCGTTGCGGTATTCCATGATCAGGAAATGGGCACCGAGCACGGACTCGTCCTCACAATAGAGCAGGCTTTGTGGGGCCAGCGAAAAGGAACGCCGAAGACGGCTCAGCACGCGGTGCTCGCGCGCCATGTCGTTAGCGCCGGGGGGGATGGGCCCGAGCGGCGGGCGGCGTAGCACACAGGGCTTGCTATCGAATTGGATGAGATAGTTGAGATTGCCCATGCCGCCAGCGAACTGGCGTGGCGGCAGGCGCAGGTCTAGCTCATGGCCCGCGTCAGCCAGATAGGCCTCCAGCTGCTGCCAGGGCAGTGCCGTGATGTCGTCCGTACTTCGAAAGTTCTGGCTCATCGCCGGGCCGGTGTACGGCGCCGTGGCCAGGATTGCAATTTTCCTCGGCTTCGGCGAGTGTGCCCGCGCCACTTCACTGGGAGGATAACATGGCCGGACGGTTGCAGGACAAGGTTGCCTTGGTCACGGGCGCGGGCTCGGGCTTCGGCGAGGGAATTGTTAAGCGTTTCGCGGCCGAGGGCGCCAAGGTCGTCGTCGCCGATATCGATGCGGAGAACGGTCAGCGTGTCACCGATGAGATCGTGACGGCAAACGGCACCGCCACTTTTGTTGTGGCCGATGTTGCTAACAGTGCTGCCTCGCAAGCTATGTTCGACGCCACGCGAGACGCTTACGGCAATCTCGACGTCTCTGTCCTCAACGCCGCCATAGGCATGAAGCCGTGTCCTCTGGCAGAGACCGAGGATGAGTTTTTCGATCACATTTTCCACATTAACGTGCGCAGCGTTTTCCTCGGCCTCAAGCACTCGGTGCACGCCATGGAGGGCAAGGGTGGCTCCATTATTGTCACCGTCTCCACCGCGGCCATCCGGCCGCGCCCTAATCTGGCGGTCTACAACTCGACGAAGGGTGCCCTTGTGCCCATGTGCAAGGCCCTGGCGCTTGAGGTCGCCGACCAGGGAATCCGCGTCAACGGCATCTGCCCGGTGGCCGGAGAGACGCCAATGCTGGAGGTCTTCCTGGGCGATGCCGACCCCGTCGATGGCCGCACCACCTTCAAGAACACGGTGCCGCTTGGGCGCCTGAGCACGCCGGTGGATATCGCCAACGCGGCGCTGTTCTTCGCCGACGACGAAAGCTCGTTGGTCACCGGCACCATGCTCGAAATCGACGGCGGGCGCTGTATCTAGCTATATGAGCATCGTCTCCCCCTGCGTCGGGGTCTGCATCATTGATTCCCGCAGCGGTTATTGCCGGGGTTGTAAGCGTACGCTGACGGAGGTGGCCGAGTGGCTGCTCTACACCGACGATGAGAAGCGCGCGATTCAGGCCGAGTTGAAAAAGCGCGATGTCAGCGCCGCTTGATCGCCAGCGTTAGGGCGTCGCCCATGCGCAGCAGGCTCATGGTGACACATCGGTCGGCAGGCACCATGGCATTGAAGTCCTGCAGCACCACGGTGTCCCCCCTGGTCTTCTCCGGGTTAGCTAGTAAGTCGCCCCAAAGCACATTGTCCACCACCCCAAGCCGCCGGACCTAAGCAAGGTCAGCGTTTTCTCGTGATAATCGGCGTAGGGCGTCTTGTCGGTATCGATAAAGGCAAAGTCGAAGAGGCCGGGGTGGCTCCGCCGCGGCCTGGCCGAGACGGCACCGAATCTCAGTCATGGGCACGGAATGCCGGCACAGGTAGCAGTAAAGTTCAGGTGACAGCTCGGTATATTTTACGCCAAAACCTCCTTCCGAAGGGGTAAATGTTAGCACCTTCTCAGGTTTGGTGTAGGCCTGATACTCTGTGCCTCGGCTTCATGAAAGGCGGCGGCAATGGACGACGGCAAGAAATCCGCCAGCGGCATGCGCAGCGGGCTCACCCATTACGGCGACACGGGTTTTTCCTTCTTTCTGCGCAAAAGCTTCGCTAAGGCGATGGGCTATTCCGATTCGGATCTAGATCGCCCCATCATCGGCATTGCAGACACCGGCTCTGGGTTCAACAGCTGCCACCAGACCGTGCCGCAGCTTGTCAATGCCGTGAGCCGCGGCGTGATGCTGGCGGGTGGCCTGCCGGTGACCTTTCCCACCATATCGCTCGGCGAGCCCTATCTGACGCCGACCAGCATGCTGTTCCGCAACCTCATGGCCATCGATACTGAAGAGATGGTCCGCGCCCAGCCGATGGATGCGGTGGTGCTGATCGGCGGCTGCGACAAGACCGTGCCGGCACAGCTGATGGCCGCGGCAAGCACGGGCATACCAGCGATACAGCTCGTCACGGGACCGATGCTCACCGGCTCATGGCGCGGCGAGCGCCTCGGCGCCTGCACCGACTGCCGACACCAATGGGCACGCTACCGCGCCGGCGAACTCGACGACGCGCAGATTGAGGAAGTGAGTAGCGAACTCTCGACCACCGGCGGCACCTGCATGGTCATGGGCACCGCCAGCACCATGGCGCTGATGACCGAGACCCTCGGCATGATGTTACCGGGTAGCGCCACGGTGCCGGCTGTGCATGCCGAGCGTGGGCGGATCGCCGAAGCCACGGGTATGCGCGCCGTTGTCATGGCCGCCGAAAGTTTGACACCCGACCGGATCATGACACCCGCCGCCTTCGCCAACGCGTTGCGCTTGCTTCTCGCGGTCGGGGGCTCGACCAACGGGCTTGTGCATATGGCCGCTATCGCCGGGCGCTGCGGCATTACCGTCGATCTTGAAGCATTTGACCGCATGAGCCGCGAGACACCGGTGCTGGTCGACCTCAAGCCGTCCGGCGCCCACTATATGGAAGACCTGTTCAAGGCGGGCGGATTGGCACCGGTCCTGCGCGAGTTGGGTCCTTTGCTCAACCTGGACTGCCTCACCGTCACCGGCCGCACCCTGGGTGAGGAGCTGAACGCGGGGCCCTCGCCGTGGGAGCAGGCCGTAGTGCGGCCGTTCTCGGACCCCTTGTCCGCGGAGGGTGGCATCGCCGTTTTGCGCGGCAATCTTGCGCCCGATGGTGCTATCATCAAGCAATCGGCGGCATCACCCGAGCTTATGTGTCACGAGGGTAGGGCGGTGGTATTTGATGGCCTGGAGGACATGGCAAACCGCATCGATTCTCCCGATCTCGATGTTGCTGCGGACGATGTGCTAGTGTTGCGCAATGCTGGGCCCAAGGGCGCACCAGGTATGCCCGAGTCCGGCTACATCCCGATCCCGTGCAAGCTGGCGCAAGCCGGCGTCAAGGATATGCTGCGCGTATCGGACGCGCGCATGAGCGGCACGGCCTTCGGCGCCATCGTCTTGCACGCGACACCAGAAGCCGCGATCGGGGGGCCGCTGGCGCTGGTCGAGACCGGCGACCGCATCAGGCTTGATGTCGATGCCCGTAGCCTGGAATTGCTGGTCGACGACGCTACGCTAACGAACCGGCGCGAAGTCTGGGCTCCGCCACCGGCGCATCCTGGCGCCGAGCGCGGTTGGCTAAAGCTATACCTCGCCGAGGTAGAGCAGGCCGACAAGGGCTGCGATCTCGCCTTTCTGAAGCCCCAACAGACGGCAAGCACGCCATGAGCAAACGCATTGTCACCGGCCACAATGCTGTTGGCCGCTCCATCATCGAGATTCAGGACGGCGGCATCCGTGGCCTCGGTAATCTCTCCGAGCTTTGGGTGACTGACGCAACACCCTTCGACAATACGGTTGCGGGCGATGCGACTGATCGGCCCGTGAGCCTTACGCCACCAGATGGCGGCACCGTGTTCCGCACTTTCCGTGTGCTGCCCCAAAGCGCATCAGACGGCGTGGACCCGAGCGCGCGCGCGGCGCTGGTGCGCGAGCGTTTCGCCGCCATGAACGCGTCCGATGCACTGGTGGACACGACACGTCACCCAGCCATGCATAAGACCCGCACGGTCGACTACATCATTCTGCTCTCCGGGCGCGTCACGCTGCTGCTCGACGATGACGAGGTAGACCTCGAACCCTTCGATGTGGTCGTGCAACGTGGCACCAACCATGCCTGGGTCAATCACGGTGAAGAGGCAGCGCTGCTCATCGGCGTTCTGATTGATGCCGAAGAGCTGTAGCACATTGTTCTCAGGGCGAGTGTGCCCTATGGTTCGCGACCGAAACGGCCAGCGGCGACGTCATCATGAATTTTGATCTCAAGTCCCACGAGGCCATCCAGGATCCTTACGCGCTTTTCGCCGAGATGCGCGAGACTGCGCCGGTGCATTGGAATCCCTCGGTTAAGGCCTGGGTAGTGACGCGCCACGTGGACGCCAAGACCGTGCTCACCGATACGCGTTTTTCGGTCGAGAAGCTCAATCCTCTAGTCGATCACCTGTCGGGTAAGAACAAGAGCAAGGTGGGTGAGATCGCACGCGTGCTCGGCGACTGGATGGTGTTCCGCGACCCGCCGTCACACACGCGCCTACGCCGTGTGTTGCAAGGTGCCTTCAAGCCGCGCAAATTGCGGAAGCAACGGCGCATGGTCGAGCGTGTTGCCGAGGAGTTGCTCGATACGCTGGAAGACCGTGGACAGATTGACTTTTTGCATGATTTTGCCTGGCCGTTTCCTGCTTTCGTTATCGCCGACCTCATGGGTATCGACCGCGTACACGTGCCCAAGCTCAAGGAATGGGCGGTGGAGATCGGCAAGTTCGTGCTTATCGCGCGCTCGACCCCCGACAAGTACGACCGCGCGGCCAAGGCCATTCGCGAGATCACCGTTTTCTACCAAGAGGTCGTGGATGACCATCGGCGAAACCCGCGCGACGACCTAATTGGTTTGATGATCAGGGGCGGCGATGACGGTAGCGATTTCATGAGCGACGACGAGATCGTTTCGACCATGGTTCTGATGCTCTTCGCGGGGCATGAGACGACCACCAATTTGATAGCTAACGGCATGCTCAACTTACTGCGCCGCCCGGAGCAGATGGCGCTGATCGGCCAGAAGCCGGCGCTGATCCCGTTGGCGGTGGAGGAGTTTCTGCGCTACGAGAGCTCGGTGCAGATGGTGGCGCGCATCGCCGTTGACGAGATCGAGCTTGGTGGTGAGACCATCGCCAAGGGCGACCGCGTTTACGCTCTCACGGCCGCCGCTAACCGTGACCCAGAGTGTTTCGAGAATGCTGAACACTTCGATGTCACGCGCAGCCAGAACCCGCATTACGCCTTCGGTCTCGGCATCCATCTCTGCCTCGGCGCACCGCTCGCGCGTATCGAGGCACAGGTTGCCTTCGCCGCACTGTTCCGCCGCTTCAGCGACTTCAAGCTCGAGGCCGATACCGTGGAGTGGTCCGACGAATTCGTCACTCGGGCCCTAAAGGCATTGCCCATCTCCTTCCGCAAGCGGCGCTGATATCGATGCAGAAGTGGGTCTGCCTGTCCTGCGAATGGGTGTATGACCCGGATGAAGGCTGCCCCGAAGATGATATTTCTCCCGCCACCCCCTTCGAAGACCTCCCCGGCAACTGGACCTGCTCCGAATGCGGTACGCCGAAGAGCAACTTTGCGTCGCTAGAAGTGGATCGAGTGCAAGGCCTCGCCCGACCGCGTACCGAGAACGGAAACACGGAATATGACTGATACTATCGACTCCGCGACGAGCGCCGCCTCTGAGCCCGGATTTCCCAGATAGATCACATGTTCAGCGACCCGGGGAGGCGATTCTGATATAAGAATCAGTATCTTGTAGTTGCCTTGGGGATCGGTCATGGCGTACCCGATGGGTGAAGCGTAATTCGAGCCTCTCCGGGTCGATTTCGACCGGCGCCTCAAACTGGAATTCCATGGCAGTGACATCTCATCCGACGCCGGTCTGCTCTCTTATCGTGAATTGGATGACGCCCTTGGACTGACCGAGCTGGGCGGAGAGGTACTGTCGGAGACACGGCGTGGCAAGAACACCCGACATCTCCTGGTGGGACTTCTTCGGCAATCGGTGTTCGGCCGTCTTGCCGGCTATGAGGACGTGAACGATGCCCAGCGCCTCTCGCACGATCCTGTCATGCGCGCCATCGTGGACCGTAAGGGCCTTGATCGGATGGCCGCCTCGACCAGCCAGATGGGAAGGTTCGAGACGGAATGGCTAACGACCAATTCCAACCTTGCTGCGCTAAGCGACCTGTCCGGCGTTTGGATCGACCGGGTGCACGACCGCCGCCCGCCGAAGCTGATCATCCTCGACATGGACTCAAGCGTCAGCCCCACGTACGGCGACCAGGAGGGCTCAGCCTACAATGGTCACTTTGGCTGCACGTGCTATCACCCGCTGTTCTGCTTCAACCAGTTCGGCGATCTGGAACGGTGCGCCCTACGTCCCGGCAACGTGCATAGCGCCGATGGCTGGCGCGAGGTGCTGGAGCCGGTCGTCAGCAGACACCGAGACCGGAAGCTGCGGCGCTACTTCCGCGCCGATGCCGCCTTCGCCTCGCCGGAGGTGTACGAGTTCCTGGAGGCTGAGGGCTTCCTGTACGCGATCCGCCTTCCTGCCAATCGAGTGCTGCGGGAAAACATCGCGCACCTGCTCACGCGGCCCATTGGCCGACCGCCGAAGTATGTCCGGCGCTACTACGCCAGCTTCAGCTACCGGGCCAAGAGCTGGGACAAGGCCCGCCGCGTCGTGGGCAAGGTGGAGTGGCACCCCGGCGAGCTGTTTCCCCGTGTCGGGTTCATCGTCACCAATCTCAGCCGGCCTGCCGAGCGGGTGGTGGCCTTCTACAATTAGCGCGGTACGGCGGAGCAGCACATCAAGGAGGGCAAGAACGCGATCAACTGGACCCGTCTGTCCTGCCATAGCTTCCGCAACAACGAGGTTCGGCTCCAGCTTCATGCTCTGGCCTACAACCTGGGCAACTTCCTGCGCACGCTCGCCTTGCCCGAGGCAGTGGAGCATTGGTCGCTGACGACGCTTCGAGAGAAACTAATCAAGATTGGAGCCAAGGTTGTGCGCCATGGTCGCTATATCACGTTCCAACTTGCCGAGGTCGCAATCCCGAGAAGCCTGTTCGCCAACATCCTGCGCCTGATTGACGGCCTGCGACCGGCCCCTCTACCGCCATGACAGCGGCCGATCCAGTAGCATCCAGATTGCTCGACAGGACAGGTGTGTGCGGCGCGCGCCGGGGTACGCTCTCACAGCGCGAAAAGGTCACTGGCAGGGCTTTTGATCGCCAAATCGGCTCGACGAAGAGGGGAGATCGCTATGCAGACTTCCGGATCAGGACCGGATTCTCCTTCGACCGCCATATTCGCTACGCTACCGGTGACGGCAAGTGGTCATCCGGGGAATCTCGG
>Ga0187833_10003774_pt1 | contig 15136 bp, 23 predicted proteins | sample ETNtaG_37_FD_167968 | JGI IMG/M metagenome (GOLD analysis project Ga0187833, IMG submission 167968) | Marine microbial and viral communities from oxygen minimum zone, Eastern Pacific Ocean - ETNP2014_SV_400_PacBio MetaG (Illumina Assembly) | ecosystem: Environmental > Aquatic > Marine > Hypoxic...
GATATTTTATTTCTTGCAGAAGTTCAAGGAGGAACTTACATAAGAAAATTAATTTCTGATTTAGGAGATTATATGGAAATTGGAATGCATATGTTGGAATTAAGAAGGATAAGGGCTTGTATCTTTGAAGAAAATTCGAAAAATTATCCTTCTGTAAATTTATATGATTTTCAAAATGCTGTTGATGAATATAAAAAAGGAAATGAAAAATTTCTTAGAGAAATTTTAATTCCTGCAGAAATTGTTTCAAAGATTTATCCTTTTATTGAAGTTAAAAAAGAAAGTTTAGAAAAACTTTTTACAGGAAAGTCAATACTTAAAGAAGATTTAAAAAAACATGAAAAATTTGAAGATAATAAAATTATTTGTGTTTTCTCAGAAGAAAAATTCATTGGCATGTATGAAATTATAAATGAAAGCCATGTTTTTGCAAAGCCAAAATTTGTTTTACAACCGATTAAAAATTAACAGTTATCACGCATACCAAATCTTAATATAACACTCTCAGCTATTCTATCTTGCCTTTCCATATCACCTACATTAGATCTTATTCTTGAGGTATTTGATAAATCAAGAACATAACCTACAACACCTTTTAATCTTTAGGTGGTTTTTTGATAAATCTTACTTTTTTTACGAAGTTTATTTCTAACTTTATATTCCCTATACATTCTAGTAATTTCTTCATCAGAAGGATTTGTTGTGAATTGATTTAATCCAAAAGCTATAAGATATTTTCCCAACCTACTTTTTTCACCTAATTCAAAAGAATGTTTTCCTAAATGCCATCTTTGAGCATCTAAATCCTCTTCAGTAGTAATTCCTATTATATTTAATTAAATTAGTTGACCTTTAAAAATATTTATATAAAAATTTAAATAATTAATTTGATTGATTAATATATGTCATTAAAAGATATTCAAAAACAAGTTGATGAATGGGCTAAACAATTTAAATTTCCTTATTGGAAACCTCATGAAATCCTTGCAAGACTGACAGAAGAAACAGGGGAATTAGCAAGAGAAATAAACCATATTTATGGTCCTAAAAAAAAGAAATCAACAGAAGAACTAAAAGAAATGGGTGATGAAATGGCAGACATAATATTTACTTTATGTTGTTTAGCTAATTCCCAGAATATTGATTTAGATGAAGCTTTCAAAAATGTCATGGATAAGTGCTATGGAAGAGATAAAGATAGGTATGAGAAAAAATGAGGCATTTTGTTTATTTTTCGAAAAAGGCAAGGACTTCTGGAAATTTTGATTTGAATAATTTAATGAAAGCTGGAAGAATGGATATTGCATGTCAAGTAGTTATTATGGCTTTTTTTGTTTCTCATCATACAAGAGAAGATGTAAAATTACATCTTGTTTTTTCTGGAGGTCCTGATCCTGTAAAACATTTAGAAATGTTTCCTGGAAAAAATTTTATGGCTGATGATAAAAAAAGAATTGATATTAGTAAAAAAGATATTGCTGGATTAATTAAAAAAATGCTATATAAATATAAAAAAGGAGAAAAAAGGGAAGTTGCTCCAGGATATTTTATTGAAAAAAAGAATTTTATTGATCTTATTGAAGAATTACAAGAAGAATTGGCACCCAACCAAGTAGGTCTTGGGGAGGGTGTACCCTCTGAAGAGGGCAAAATCTTTATTCTTGATAAACGTGGAGAAGATATAAGAAAATTTAGAGATTCTGAATTGAAAAATGCTGTTTTTATTATTGGTGATCAAGATGGAATTCCTAAAAAAGAATTAAAATATCTTAAAAAAATTGCAGAAAAAATAAGTGTTGGAAATCAAATGTATTTTGCAAGTCAAACAGTTACAATTGTCAATAATGAACTTGACAAAAGAGAAATTTAATCAATACAAATAGTTATTTCTTTCTTAATTCTTAAAAAAATCAAATATTCAATCTCTCTGCACTTAACACCAAGCTTTTGCAAAATTTCAAACTCATTTTCAAATTCTTCTGGAGCTTCTTGAATAGAAGATTCGCAAAAAAATTCTGTAATTTTATTCACCATCTTTATTATAAGCCCCCTTTAAAAGAGGGCGGAAGTTGGACAAAGGGTTTTACAAACTTGCTTTGTGAGTATGAACCCTCTTCAATTTTAAAGAGGGTTGGAAGGAAGTAAACGATGTTAATTTTTCAAAATTACTAATAATTCACCTTATAAGTCAATTGTGAAAAAATGCTACAGAACAAATATATAGAATTTTGTTTCACAAGTCTTTTAAATGAAAATAATCTTTTTTTCAGATGAAGATTGTCTTCACTCCTGACTGGTTTCTTAATAATGATATATTAATTGGAGTTGTAAGTTTTATGGTTTTATTTTTGTTTTTTCTTTTTGCGGTCAAAAGTTATACATTAAATAAGAAAAAAAGTATTTTATATCTCGGCATTGGTTTTCTTTTAATTGCTCTTGGAGAACTTTCAACAATCTTGACAAAATTAATTCTTTATTATGATTCTGGAATTATACAAGAAATAGGGCAAGCTGTAATAACTTCTCAAATTGTAAATACAGTTGATATTTTTTATTATGTTGGTTTTTTCTTTAACCGATTTCTAACCCTTTTAGGACTTTACCTAATATATATGATTCCTTCAAGCAGGAAACGTTCAATTGATTTTTTCTTTAAAACATATTTAATATTCATTGTAGCATTGCTAAGTCATAATTTATATTATTTTTATCATCTAACTGCTTTGATTTTATTGGTTTTAATAATAAATAATTATTACAAAGTATATCGAAAAGAAAAAATAATTAATACTAAAATTTTAATTGCTGCCTTTTCATTATTAGCAATAAGTCAGGCAATATTTTTATTCTCAAAGTTAAATTATCTTTATGTTACGGCACAAAGTATTCAATTAGTAAGTTATATAATCTTATTCGCACTTATAATAAAAATATTGAAAAATGGAAAGAAAACGAAGCAGGATGGACATAATGCATGATATGCTAAAAATTACTCGAGAGAAAGGCGGCAAAATTAAAAAAACTCATTTAATGTACAAAGCAAATTTATCCCATAAACAAATGAAATCATACCTTGATGAGTTAATCAAAAATAAACTTTTTGAGAGTAAATCTTCTGGAAACAGGCATTTGATTTGCATAACAAAAAAAGGTCAAAATTTTTCTGTTAAATACACGCAAATCAAGGAATTTGAAAGAACATTTGGGTTGTAATTCTATAAAAATTCTTAATGAAAAAATTTAAAAAACAATCTGGTAAACTAATAAGATGGAACAAACAGAAAAAATAGGGACAATGTATATTTTAGGAATGATGTTAGAACATATTGCTGATGGAGATAGAAATCCTCCTTTTACAAAAAATGTATATGGGATGGCTATGGAAGCTTTTAAAGAAGTTTTGAATTTAGAAGATGAGACATTACCTGAAGATGATAGAACATATCATTCAATGACTTTAGAATATATTAAAAGGATAGAAGGAAAACTAAGAGTTAAAGGAACATTTGGGTTGTAATTCCATAAAAATATAAAAACTCTTTTTTATTCTGATTTATATGAAAAAATCTGTAAGGCTTTATATTACTGGAACTGTGCAAGGAGTTTTTTTTAGAAGTTTTATTAAAGAAAACGCCGAGAGATATAATGTAAAAGGTTTTACAAGGAATCTTGAAGATGGAAGAATTGAAATTTTTCTAGAAGGTGATAGTGATGATGTAAATAAAATGATTGAACTCTGCAAAAAAGGTCCAAAACATTCTCAAATTAAAAATGTGGAAATAAAGCCAGAAACTTTTCAAAGTTTAAAGAGCTTTAAGGTTTTGCATATCTGAATTATTGGAAGAATTATTTATTAGCCTCAAAAAGTTTATATATTTTTTAGACCTGTATAAATTATACATAATGCAGAAACTATGAGGGACATTAGAAGTTTTGAATATTATTTAGGAATTTATTCAAATATATCATATTCTGATAGACATTCAAGAGTTAGAAGGCCTGTACATCCTAGAAATCTACAACCACCAAGTGAAGAAAGAGTTACAGGACGTCTTCGATATAATTTAACAACAAGAGAAATTGCGTTTGAAAAATCTCCAAAATCAACTGATTCTAAAACTCGCGAATAATTGGATTTAACATACTTTTAACAAACTCCTTTAATTTTGTTTATAATAAAATATAAAAAAGTGTTTTAATTAATTTTACAAGATGATATATACAAATTCTGATGGAGGTTCAAGAGGAAATCCAGGACAAGGAGCAATTGGTGTTTTAGTCAGAGAAAATGAAAGCATTATTACAATGCACAGCGAAAAAATTGGTAATGTAACAAATAATATTGCTGAATATAGATCCCTAATAAAGGCTCTTGAATTAGCTTCAAAACATACAAAAACAGAGTTAACTTGTTTTCTTGATTCTGAATTAGTGGTGAAACAGCTTTTAGGAAAATACAGAGTTAAAAATAAAAAACTCCTTCAACTTTTTTTAGAGGTTCAAAGACTTCAGGAAAATTTTAAAAAAATAAAATATATTCATGTTAGAAGAAATGATAATTTTCAGCAAATTGTTGATTCTTTGTTAAATACTGAGTTAGATAAAAAATGAAAGATAAAAAAGAAAAGTTTTTTTGGGCAGATCAAATTGCAGATCAAATAATTAAGGAAAAGAAAAAAAATATTTATGTCTGTGCTTCAGGAATAACCCCTTCAGGAACAATTCATATTGGAAATTTTCGTGAAGTGATTACAACAGATTTGGTTGTAAGAGCATTAAAAAATAAAGGTAAAAAAGTAAAATTTATTTATTCATGGGATGATTTTGATAGATTTAGAAAAGTTCCAAAAAATGTTAAAAAAGAATTTGAGAAATATATTGGGATGCCTGTAAGTGATGTGCATTCACCTTTTGGAAAAGGTAGTTATGCAGAATATTTTGAAAAAGAGTTTGAGGAATCTTTAAAAAATGTTGGGATTAATCCAAGATTTATTCGGCAGAGTGTTATGAATAAAAAACGCAAATATGCCAAGTTGATAAAATTAGCAATTGAAAAAAGAAAAGAAATTATGGGAATTCTAAATAGATATAGAAAAGAACCATTAAAAAAAGATTGGTTTCCATTAACAGTTTATTGTGAAAAATGTAAAAAAGATTTTACAAAAATAATTTCTGCTAAGGACTATTTTGTTGAATATGAATGCAAATGTGGATTTAAAAACAAAATAGATTTCAGAAAAAAAGGAATTGTTAAATTATCATGGAGGGTTGACTGGCCTGCTCGTTGGTTTTATGAAAAAATTGATTATGAACCTGGAGGAATTGATCATAGTGCTCCAGGAGGAAGTTTTACAACAGCTAAAGAAATATCAAAAGAAATTTTTAATTATAGCCCTCCAATTTATACATTTTATGATTGGATAAGGATTAAAGGAGGGACAGAATTCTCAAGTTCTAGTGGGAATGCCTTAAAATTAAAAGATGTTCTAGAAATATATGAACCAGAAATTCTAAGATATCTTTTTGTAAGCACTCGTCCAAATAAAGGTTTTCAAATAAGTTTTGATAATGATGTGATAAAAATTTATGAGGATTTTGATTCTTTAGAAAACAAATATTATGAGAAATTAGTTAATTCTAAAGAAAAAAGAATTTATGAATTATCAAAATTAAAAATTACTAAAGAAAAACCAAAAAGGATTAGTTTCAGACATTTGATAACTTTGATTCAAACAGGAAAAATTGGGAAATTAAAAGGAACTGAAAAAACAAGAGCAGAAAAAGTTGAAAATTGGCTTGGAAAATATGCAAGTGATGATATGAAATTTGAGATACAAGACAAGGTTAATGTTGATTTAACTGAAAAACAAAAACAAGCTTTAATAGCATTGAAAGAATCTCTTGCTGTTAGGGATTTTAATGAAGATGAACTTTTTAATGAGTTTTACAATATATGCAAAGCAGTTGGAATTGAAGGAAAAGAATTTTTTAAAACAGCATATAATATTATTATAAATAAAAACAAAGGTCCGAGATTGGCAAGTTTAATTTTAGTTATTGGAAAAGAAAAAATTATTAAATTGTTAAATCAAATAAAATAAATGGCACTAATTGTAAAAAGTAATATTAAGAAAGTTGTAAAAGAACTTGATAAAGAAGATTCTGTTTCAAGTGTTGCAGAAGAAGTTGGGATGGCTTTAGAGAGAAAAGTTGAAGAAATTTTAACAGAGGGGATAAAAAGAGCAAAGGCAAATGGGAGAAGAACCTTGCAGGCGAGAGATCTTTAAAATTTAAATAGTTCTTGTAACTAATTTTTCTATGAAGAAAATTCCAAAAGAAAATAAAGAAAAAATTATGGAAATGATTGAAAAAGCAGGAAGTGAAGAATATGAAACTTCTTGGAATAAAGCGGGGAAATTTTCTACTTCTAAGAAAAAATCTGAAGTTAAAAAAGGGAGAATATCAAGAGCAAGAGGAGCAAGATTTGAGTTAAAAGTTCGGGAAAATTTAGAAAGTAAAGGAAGAATTGTTGATAAATGGAATAATAATATTGATTTAGATAAAAATAAATTAATTATTGCAAAAAAGAAATTTAATCCTTTTTCAAAAGCTATGACACTTGGAACTGGTTTTCCTGACTTTATTTCGATTAAACATGTTCATAGTGAAATGTATAGTGTTATTGGTGTTGAAGTTAAAATGAATGGAATTCTTTCAAAAATAGAAAAAGAAAAATGTGCATGGTATTTGAAGAATAAAATTTTTTCTCAAATTTGGATTGCTAAAAAAGGAGCACCCAAGGGTGTACCTCGAGACATTCCTAAAGAAAAGTCTACAAGAGGCAAAAAACGTGGACAAATTGAGTATGATGACTTTCTAGAAAAGTATGGGAAAAAATATAACAAAATTTAAAACAAATTTTTTCTTTGGTTTGTAATGAAATGGAATTTTTTAAAATTACTTTTAATAATTTTTATTATTCAAAATATTTCTGCTTTATGTGGTGAAAATCAAATTAATATAAATACTGCAACAGAAGAAGGATTAGATGCTTTGAAGGGAATTGGACCTGCAAAAGCAGAAGCAATAATTAATTCAAGACCCTTTAATTCTGTTGACGAATTAATTAATGTTAAAGGTATTGGAGAAGTAACGTTGAATAATATAAATGAACAAGGATTAGCTTGTGTTAATGATGAAGAAACAGAAGTTAATAATGAATCTGAAATTATTTCAGAAAATAGTGAACCTGAAGTTATTTCAGAAATAGATGATAGTTCTGAAGAAAATAATGTTGAAGAAAAAGAACAAATTTTAAATCAAGAATTAAGTGAATCAAGATCAGAAGAAATAATTAATCAAAAAATTGAAAATTCAGTCATAAAATTAACCCCAAAAACTATAAAAAGCGAAGAAAATATTGAAACTTTGAACAAGAATAATTATGCAATTTATGGTTTTGTGGTTTTTTGTATTTTACTTGCATTTTTATTTTTATTAAAAAGAAAAAAATTCAAAAATGAATTCAATTGAAGAAACAAAGGGAATGCATGTAGTAATAATTGTTGAAGTTATAGGTAAACCTCCTGAACATCTTACAGAAACTTTAGAAAATATAACAAAACAAATTGATGAGGAAAAGGGAGTTGTTGTTAAAGGGAAAAAAATCAATGAGCCAAAATTAATGAAAGATAATAAGGAGTTTTATACAAGTTTTGCTGAGATTGAATTAGAAGTTGAAGAAATTGTTCAATTAGTAATTTTAATGTTCAAATATATGCCTGCGCATGTCGAGATTATTTCTCCAGAATTAATTGCATTGACAAATAATAGTTGGAGTGATATTTTAAGTGAACTTTCCAGGAGGCTTCATGGCTATGATGAAGTAGCAAGAGTTGTTCAAGTAGAAAAAGGAATTTTAGAAAAAAAACTTAGAGAAGTTTTAGAAGGTAAAAAAATTCCTAAAGAAAAAAAGAAGGTTGATAAGAAGAAAAATTCTAGTAGAAAAGACGAATAAAAAATTTAATATGATGGTTGGAGAACTGGTTCAAAATCTGGAAATAGTGAATTTGTCCTATCAACCAAAGGATTTTTTGCTTTTCTAGGGGTGAATTTGTTTTTTGTAATTTCCACAACAAATGGCAATTCTCCTTCATAAGAATGTCGAATTATTAATCGATATACCCAATCCTTAACTTTTAATTCTCCTTCGTCTAACATTTGAAAATATGATTTCTCAGCAGGGAATGGTTTTCCTGGATTTGTCCAATACATTATAGCAGAACCACTTTCATCATGAACTTTGACAAAATCTTCAATCAATTCCTCTTTCTCTAAAATTCCATCTATACCAATATTATGAAAAACAACTAATGCATAAATATCAGCTGATGACAAAGGATTTTTTTGAACCATGGAGGAATAATTAATGATTTGTTCTTTTGATAATCTGCAATATTTTCAGCTCTATACAACTCTGATTCAATAAACTCCCTTATCCTATCATTAAATGGAACCATCTATGCAATCCATTATCTTAATTTTTCTAACATGTTTCAGACCTCTTATAAAAGATTCTTTTTGAATAGTTCCCGAACTTATTTGATCCATAATTGCCCTAGAAATTAGATCTGGCACTTCAACAGACATATCAATTTTATATTTTTCTATATATCTTTTCCATTCTGTTCTTAAATTACATATTTCATCAAAAATTCTTCCATGTAAGGGAGGATTTGGATTATTTTTAATTAATTCGCCAAGAGAATTTGTTTTTTCATTTAAAATTAATGTTTTTAGGTATTGGGAAAAACCTCTTTCCGTTTCTACGTATTGGGAAAAATCTCTTTCCGTTTCTACGTATTGGAAAAAATCTCTTTCCCCACTCCGAGACAAAGCAGGACTTATTATAGATGTGTAAAAAAATACTGCTCCTGTAATTGTTCTTAATGTATTTTTGATTGCCATAATTAAGGGTTAAAATTAATACTATATAAACATTTCTATTAGGTTACTACTTAGTAATTAATAAATTAATCTTAGAAATTTTTATCACTTCTTCAAAATCTTCATTAAATCATTTACACTTTCTACTTTTTTGTATTTCTTCAAATAAAACCATGCAATAAAAATAATAATTATAAAAAGTAAGAACCACCCAATTATTTTTCCTGTTGAACTTTCTTTTTCTTCCTGACAAGTTCCAAGACAACAAACACCATCTGTTGTATAGTTAATATTTCCTTCACACTTTTGATTCTCTACACATATAACACCATTTAATTCTGAACAATTTTTAGAATCAATAGAATCTTCTTCATCTAAATGAATATAATCTTTTAAGAAATTCAAAAAAACAGAGGTATAGGCATATAATTCATCATCAGATGTTTTTGCAGTTATTTGACCTTCAATTGATTTTTCTTCAGCATCTGAAAAAATGTAAAGTTCGATTTTTTTGCTAAAATTTTCATTAAGTTCACCTATTTTATCTATTGAAAGAGAAACATAAGGAAGTAATGAATCTGAGATTTTCAAGGATATATTTTCAATTTCAGTTTCTCCAATATTACGAAGATAAATAATTCTTGTTTTGTTTGAATTTATTACTGTAGAAATATTAAGTTCAGAAGGTTCAAATCTAAAATTTGTTTGTTTTTCTTTTTCTTCTTTTGAAAAAACATAAACAAGAATTTCATATTTTAAATTTTCGGTGCTTAACTCAATTATGCTTGATTCTTCAAAATCATCAACTTTAAAATCTATTTTTTTAATTTCTCCAGGATTTAAGATAATTGAGTTTAAATTTTCAGAAGTTTTTTTCTCGCCAAATAAAGATGCAAAAAAACCTTCCCCTTCATTATACTCGACTGCCCCTAGATTAATTGTAATTTCATAATCCTGTAGATTTTGAATTTCAATAAAAAAATCTTCTTCTGCTATAACAAATCCTTTATCTATTGAAAAATCAGCAAAGTTTTCATTTATTAAGAAATTTTTTGTAATGTCTTCTTCAATAATTTGGCTTCTCTGATAATATTTTGCATCTTCTATAACAATTGAATAATTTTCAGGAGACTTGTCAAAAAGATTTGCATAAATATAAAATTCATTATTTATTTTTGCGACAAAAGGAATAATTGAAGTTCTGACATGCCCTCTATAAAAAATCACATTTTCTTCTGAAATTGCTTCAAAAAAATTCCCTGAGATTTTTGCAATCAATGTTTCTCCTTGATTAAAATTATCTTTCATATCAATTTCAATTGCAGATATTATTGGAAATAAAAACAAAGCTAAAAAGATAATTAATATTTTTTTCATAAACAGACAAAGAAAAAGATGTTTAAAAATTTTATTTAAAATTACTTACCCATTTCCTTCAGTTTTTTAAGAACTTCATCAACTTCTGGTTTAGATTTAGCTCTTGGCATTTTTCTTAATGGTTTTTTTTCAGCACGATGAATCATTCTTCGTGGCATTACTCTTCTTAATTGAGGTCTTGTTGGAGGATGTGTCCCAGGACCGGGCACCATAGGGGGATTAGAATCTGAAAATTTTGATTTTATCCTAAACCAAAAAGGTCTTAACTTATCTCTAAAGATTATTCCTAAAATAACTAAAACAATTAATATTGATAATAATATCCAAATCCATAAAAAATTTCCTTTTTCAACTATTTTTTGAACACAACAAATATCACCATAATTACAGGATTCAAAATTATTTTCTTCACCATCTAAACATTCACTAATCCTGCATGCCCCTCCAGATGATTCACAGCTTGAAACTGTTACTTGTGGTTCTTGGCAAGTTCCGCTAGTACAACATATTTGTCCAGCACTTAATTCAGATGAGTCAACCCTTATTGAATCAGTACCAACACAATTTTGATTTGAATTACAGATTTCTCCTCCTTGTTCAGAACATGTTTCTAAAATTACTTCTTCACTACAACATACAAATGCTCCTGAACAATCATAACCTGAAAGAACCTCCCCTAAACAATTTATTTGAGAAGAACAAAAAAAACCTGCGCCTTCGCAGTCAACACTTCCACTATTAACTAAAACAGCTCTGGGGGAAATTGAATGTAAAATAAATGCAGTGTTTCTTATATTTCCAGAATCCCAACAACCATCTTCTTCTTGTGCATCATTCAAAAGCCAATTAATAGAATCTTTTTTTTGTAAAGGTTCTTCATATTGCAAAGGATATAATGCTAAAGCAGTTCCAAAATATCTATCATCTGAAGACACCCACCATTTGCTATTTATCTGTTTATTCAACAGTTGATTTTTGAAATCAATATTTCCTGTTAAAGAATATAAAAAAGCTTCTGAAAGAATATCTTCATTTTCTCTTTTATTTTTCATCGTTATTAAATAAGGAAGATAAGGGGTAACATCTTCTTTAAGCACATTTAAGGCAAGTGAAGCCCACAATGTTGCTTCATAATTGCAACTATCTTCCCCAAAACATAAAGAATTAACTTTTTCTTCTGTTGTTCCTTCAGCTGATGATGAACTTGTTTTTTTTGAAATATGGATTGTATCTGAATCTCGTTCTTTATATAAGAGAGTTGTTAAAAATTGCCCATCGCAAGAAATTATAAATTTTTCATCATAACAATTAGGATCAACTTCAATCCAATACTTACTTGATGATAAACTTAAACAACTTCCACCTGTTACAGAACCGATTGTTTTATCTTCATTAATAATAATATCATTTGAATTTGAATAACTTACTGTGCATGTTGCCGAGTTAGGAGTTTCGATTTCCAAAAACCAATTAATTCCAATTGAAGTTCTGTTTTTTTCGAAAAGCCATGATTTTGCATTATTTGAACCTGCTATAATTGCTTGTGCAGTATATTTTATATCGGACCTATATTTTGGATCCTCGGCAACTTCATTCTTACATTTTCCCACTGCTAATAAAGAAAAAACTTTTTCTTCAGGGGATATATTATCACAACCTTTATTTTGTATTTCATCTTTAAGACAAGAATATGCTTTGTCAATTCTGCAATCATCACCTTCACAAACAACATCTTCTTCTGCAATTACAAAAGATGCAAAAAACATCATCATAAAAATACCAAATAAAAACACCTTTTTCATTTAATAATAAACTAATCCTTGTTTTTAAAATTTCTTATTTTCTTCTTAGGTTTTAATATTCTCTTAATAATATAATTTACAGGATTTTTATATCTTAATTCTTCTCCAGTTGGAATAACGCCAATACCTTTGTAATAATCTTTGTCAAAATTTGGAGGAGGGATTACCTTATTTCTGTAACTCCATAAAAGCTGAGAGGTTACATAACCTTGTTTTAATGGTGGCTTATTTTTTTTATTCCATTCATTGATTCTTTTTTCTAATTCATCTTTATCCATTCCAACAGAACGAAATAAATTTAGGATGATGAATAAAGCTCTTTTTCTTCCATCATTTAAACCCTTAAGAATCTTTTGAATACTTGGAGGAAAATTTTTATCTGATAAATTTTCTAATTTAATTGGTTTAAAGTCAAATTTTTTTTCATAATCTTTTTTATCATCTTCTTTATACCAATCAAGAGCCTGTACCAAAAGTTCAAAAGATTCTCCTTCTTTAGAATTTGGCATAAAATCCCTAATTTCTACTTTTACAGGATTTGCATCCTTAGGCTGAAAATCAGAAATTTCTTCAGGGGATAAAACAACACTTGCAAGTGCAGTTTTTTCATGCAAAGAATAAGGTGTTCTAAATAAATGCCTTGGAGAAACTAAAATAATATCTAACCCCATTAAATCATATAAATCAATTTCGACTGATTTTGAAAAATTGTCTGAATTTTTTTCTGAAGTGATTTTACATTTTGAGCATTCGTAAACAATTTTTTGATCTTTTATATTAAATTTTGATGGACAATTAGGGCATTTGAATTCTTGCTTATTTCCAATTTCAAGTTTTCTTTGCTCTCCAATATTACATTTATTGCAAAAAAAATCTATTAAATTATATTCTCTTGATATTTCATTACACTCATTGCATTTGATTCCTCTTTTTATATTCACATTTTTAAATTGTTTATAAAAATCATCTGGAAGAGATTCTTTCAAAATTTTTTCTGATTCAAATCTAATATAGGATATCACTTTTCTTGGAAGTTCGGGAAACAAATCTTTTGTTTTAACTCCATTTAACTCTTTTGGAAAAGCTTTCCAAGGAATCAAAATATGCCAACCTTTAGAACCTGAAAATTTTAATCCTATGTTTTTTATTCCATGATTATTAATTACTTCAATAACTGCTTTGGCAGCTAATTTGCTATAATCAAACCATTTACAATCAATATCAATTAACAAATCCCAGCCAGTTCTTAATTCATTTAATTGTTTTTCATTCATTCCAGTCTTAATATTTAAAGGATTCTCCCAAAGTTCTTCTGAACAATGAAATGAAGTTGCTCCTTTTTTTACAAGTTCGAAAATATCTCCCTTATACTGAAAAAGATCCGGTCTTTTTCCAAAACCTTCAAAATATCTTGGGCAAATTTCCCTATCTTGAGAAAATTCAAAAATTGCCTTTTGAACATCTGGTCTTGAATAATATAGGTGTGTTATCTTCCTAATTCGGTCTTCTTTTATGGATTTTTGTTCCATAAAAAATAATAAAGTGAAATATTTATATAATTTCCTTATACTCTAAGATAGTAATACTTAAAAGTAAATTCATTTTTTATCTACTATGCTTGTAAAATTAGAAAATCCAGTGTTATTAACAAAAATTGTGGAAATCATTTCAGAATTAGTTACAGAAGTAAGGATAAAAATTAACGATAAGGAAATGAGTATAAATGCTATGGATCCTGCTAATGTTGCGATGGTTAATTTTAAAATTTCAAAAGATGCATTTTCGCAATATGAAGTTGGTAATGAAGTTTTAGGAATTAACCTAGAAAATCTAAAGCAAATTTTAAAGAGATGTAGTGCAGGAAGTTCATTAATTTTAGAAAAAAAAGAAAATTTGCTGAAAATTCAGATTTATGATAGAATAAAAAGAAATTTTACATTAAATCTTATTGATATTGAAAGCGAAGATATAAACTTTGAAGAAAAAATATCAAACATGGAATTTAGCTCTTTAGTTGAATTGAGTTCTAATGATTTAATTGCATCAATTGAAGATTGCGGGATTGTTGCTGATTCCTGCTCTTTTATAATTAAAGAAGGAAAATTTATAATTGAAGCAAAATCATTAAACTCTGCAATGTCAGAATTTTCAGGAGATGAAGCAAAAATACAGGCAGAAAACTGCAAAGCAAAATATAGTTTGGAATACTTGCAAAAATTTATGAAAGGTGCAAAACTTTCTGAAAAATCAATTTTAAATTTTGCAGAAGATCATCCCTTGAAAATTAATTTTAAAAATCAAGATATAGAACTTAGTTTTATTTTAGCTCCAAGAGTTGAAAATGAAGATTGAAAAACTTTAATTTATTTCTAATAAATTTTATAAACTATAGTTCCCCTATAGAATAATGATTACAACAATTCAACTTAATGACGACGTAAAAAAAGCTCTTAATAGAATGAAAGAAACAGGAAAAGAAACTTATGAAGAAATTATTGTGAAAATGATGCAAACTATTGAAGAAGAAAAAAGAAATCAAACAAAATTATTAATTGAAGGATGTAAAGAAATGGCAAATGAAAGCCTGAAAATAGCCAAGGAATGGGAAGGGGCTTTAATGGATGGATTAAACAAAAATGAAAAATGGTAGAAATTAAAAGAGGAGATATTTTCTTAGCAGATTTAGAACCTGTTAAAGGAAGTGAACAAAGAGGAATAAGACCTGCCTTGATTATACAAAATAATGTTCATAATCAATATTCTCCTGTCACAATTATCGCGGCAATAACTTCAAAAAATTTTACAAAAGAATTTCCAACAAATGTTTTTCTTAGGAAAGAAGATTCCAGATTAAAAAAAGATTCCACTATATTGTTAAATCAAATAAGAACAATTGATAAGAAAAGAATTTTCAAAAAAGTTAGTGTATTAGATAAAGAAATTATGGAAAAAGTAAATTTAGCGATTAAGATAAGTTTGGATTTAAATTAATTTCAAAAATCAAGATATGG
>Ga0187833_10003775_pt1 | contig 15136 bp, 7 predicted proteins | sample ETNtaG_37_FD_167968 | JGI IMG/M metagenome (GOLD analysis project Ga0187833, IMG submission 167968) | Marine microbial and viral communities from oxygen minimum zone, Eastern Pacific Ocean - ETNP2014_SV_400_PacBio MetaG (Illumina Assembly) | ecosystem: Environmental > Aquatic > Marine > Hypoxic...
AACGGTGTGTGAGAGTGGGCACAGGCTCTATTCCCCAACCCAAAAGTAACTCCAAGAAACCTAAAGAAAGTACCGATTGAAGCCAAAATCAAGAGATTAAGCATTCACAACAGGTAAACCCCCCCCCGCTGCTCGTTTTAGCCAAATATTGAGGGGTTCGGTGCATACTTTTTCGGGATCAGGGCCTTTCCTTTGAACGATGGCAAAATGGCATCAATACTGAATTGTCGCCATAGACTCAGGAGAACCAGACGATGAGTAATCGTAACAACCAAGACACTAGTACCCGATCTATTGTCGCATTGAGCCAGTTCATTCAGTCAACACGTGACTCCGGGTATAAAAGCACGGTAAGTGCCGTATCAGAACTCGTCGACAACGCTCTACAGGCCAAAGCAGGGAACGTCGACATAGCATTTGTGCAGACCAAGGCTAACGGCGTCTCTAACGGATTGGAAGTTATTGTCACAGATGACGGTACGGGGATGAACAAGGCTGAGCTTCAACATGCCCTGCGATTCGGCGGTTCATCGAGATTCAACGACCGAAGCGGTCTCGGCCGCTATGGTATGGGCCTGCCAAACGCTTCCCTTAGTCAATGCCGGCGGGTTGAGGTCTGGTCTTGGAAAAAATCCAAGTCCAAATGCCTGTACAGCTATCTCGATGTCGACGATGTGGTATCAGGTAAGCAATCCGATATTCGGGTCTCACGGCCAATCAAACTGAAGCACAAGCTGTTTCCAATGTTTAGCTCTTCGGGAACATTGGTCCACTGGAAGAACTGTGATCGAGTGGACTTTCAACGTATCTCAACACTCACTCGGAAATTGGACACGGCCCTCGGCAGAATGTTCCGCCATTTTCTATGGTCTGGCGTTAACATTCGCGTGAACGGCCACGCTCTTACTGGGCGGGACCCGCTCTACTTGCAACCCAATGACAAACTGAACTCCGCGACACTATTCAACGAACCTCTAGAACTCGAGATAAGAAGCAACTTCGATGACATTGATATTGCCGACAAGGGTATTGTCCGTGTGCAATTTTCCGAGCTGCCAATCTCCAAATGGCAGGGGCTACCCAATGCTGAGAAAAGAAAGATGGGCATTGTCAATGGAGCGGGTGTCTCGATTGTTCGTAACCAACGGGAAATTGACTATGGCTGGTTCTTCATGGGCAAACGCAAAGAGAACTACGACGACTGGTGGCGCTGTGAAATCCAGTTCGAACCTATCCTCGATGATGTCTTCGGCATCACCCATACAAAGCAACAGATTCACCCTCATCCGGAACTGCGGGAGCTATTGGAAGCTTACCTGTCTCCCACAGCGAACGCATTAAATGCCCGGGCACGCGATAAGCACCGAACAGAGAAACTTAAAAGTTACAGCACTGACAGCGAAACACTTGCCTACCGCGTCGATTCTAAACTCAAGCCAGTCCCAAAACGAACTGGCCGCATCACTGACCGGGAGAAACGGGCACTCGAGGTTGCGACTGAAGCGCTCGGCATATCTACTAATCACGAAGAAGCCACGAACTATCGAATTGTAGATGGAGATCCTTCGGATCCTGCTTTTTTCACACCAATTATCGACGGCAATCGGGTCATCATTGTCATCAATCGTCAGCACCGGTTTTATAAAACCACGTACTTACCGCTAATAAACGGTGATCTGTCAATCGAACAATGTCAATTGGCGGTACAGAAATTGCTTATCGCGTCAGCTAGAGCCGAACTGCAAGCCACAAGCACCGCGGCAAAAAAAGAACTGGTGCGTTATCGGGATGACTGGAGCGAGGCCTTAGGCGCTTACCTGTGATTGTGTCAAAAAGACAGTTAAGCAATTCATGCTGGCAAACAGTTCAGCTCAAAAAGATTAGCCCATCGTCAATAGAGCATCTCCAAAATTTTATAACCAACATATCTCGACTCCAGAAGACCTTCACCGATGAAGAACTTCTAGAGGAGATCGAGTTTCTACGCCGCACTGCAGTGGGAAACAATCCAATTTCTCAAGGCAAGGGCCGACTAAGATTAGATGCTTTAATTTGCACAGTCTCGGATCTTTCTAAGGTAGGCTGGCAGTTCCGATACAAAGATTCACTGGCCTATCAAAGAATTCACCCGGACAATATCGAAGCAGATGAACTGAGTGATTCCCAAAAAAGAAGTGTCTCCAGGGCAGCCCGATATAACAACCTCCTGAAGCCTTCGACTCAAAAACGCGTCGCCAAATTGGAATCAGCTAGATATTTTGGGAGGAAACAAGTTTCAATCTTCTCGCTGATGCGTGATGGGCATGACCTTGCCTTGCAACTTAAAAAAATGACTGCCGATCCTCATTTCGACATAAAAGAAGTTATCGACCCCTACATTCAGGTTGTGGAACGAGGTGCTCTCTGTGAGTACACCGGGCTCGATCTCAATGAAATTTTTTGGTACTTCAGGCAGACATGGGCAATACCCGACGGCAGTACACCGGGGCGCACACTTCAGCTTCTTATTCGTGACCGAACGACAGAACACCACAGCATTATTGGCATCGGTGCTTTAACCAGTGCAGCGGCTAACTTTGGTATTCGCGATCAATTTATTGGCTGGGACAGTAAGGGAATGCAGGCTTATATTGAGACTAAACCAACAATGCGGTATTGCCGCTGGATCAATAATGCCTTGAATCAGATGATTGATTCTGTCTACAAAACCGACTTCATCGCTGACAAAGTCTTGTCAGCCAAGCTGGTCCAACACCCCACGCCGGAATTAATCGATCGGTTAAAGGCAATAGAGGTGCACGAGAGAAAGCTTCATGACCAAAACCGCAAACGAACAAAGTCCAAATTAAAAGGGGCAGATCTTGAAAGCGATGCTTTATGGATTTATGAAACAAGGAGCCCCTTATTTAGAGCTAAAAGAGCCGGACTACTTGCGCAGTTGTTCGCTTGTCGTCTTGCATTGAATGATTTCGGGCTCCACAAAAATTCACGTAAAGCGTTAATTGATGCACTAAAGTCATCTAAAGGTCGTCAAGCGATTCAAACTGTTATTCTTAAAAGCAAAGAGCGCACTGTGGGCACGGCAATCGCTGAGATCTCCGTATGCGGAGCGATTCAACCCTACAGCACGATTCTTGGTGGGAAACTTGTATCCCTCATGATGGTGAGCCCCGAAGCCATAAAGACCTATAAGCAGAAATACAGTGGGCACATCAGCATTATCGACTCATCAAGCGCAGGCAAGGTGGTTAGAAAGGCAGCCGATCTTGCATTTTTGTCCACTTCGAGCCTTTATGGACGACCAAACCAATACACTCGGTTGTCGCTCCCCCTTTCTGAAATAGGCGGTAAATCGAATCGTCGACTTAAGTATCAATATTTAGGCAAAACAAAAGGAACCGGCACGTTGCAATTTTCAGGGGCGACAATGGATGCCTTCCGCCGTTTTAACATTGAGTCGGGTGGACGGCAGGTCACCGGTCAATTCGGAGAAGGTGCAAGCGAAAAATTGCGACTGATACGCGCCTGTCTGGAGAATCTCGGTTTTAATCCTGAAGATCTTTTAGGCCATGGCGTTCCGCGTAGCTGCTATGGAATCAAACTCATCGACAATACTCGAAACTATCTACTCGGGATAGATAAGACACCACACTATTTCATTCCACGCAAGAATTTTAGGGAGAGCAGCAGAAAAATTGTGTCTTGGTGGGCATCGAGGTGGCTTCAAAAGCGCTTAACCCGATCAGATTCTAAAAAACTTTATGAGCAGTTAGAGACTCATAACCTTGTAATGCCAATCTGCCATGGCGCCCGAGTAACTCTTCCAAAATCAAACCTAGAACAAGGCGACCTTTTTTCTTAACAATCGCTAAGGCACAGCAGTTACAACTGATAGAGCGCCCTTAACGCCTCTTACCCAGGGTTGGAAGACCCCCGGACACAGCCCACACGCTGCTGTGACGCTGTTTTCGCTTTGCCCGCAACGAACGCCGGACGTCAGGAGAAAGCACACAGCAGACGGTACAAGTTCTTTTCTTTGCAGGAATATTCTTTTGCCGACCACAAACCAAACAAAAACGCGTTTTTTTATCTCTAGAAGCTCTCGTTTTTTTCTTTTTTTCTTAGCGATCGCGATAACCATTTCACGTTGTTGTGTTGTAGGCCTCTTTACAACGTATTCATTATTTATTTGCAAAATATCAGATTCCGATAATATTTTTACAGGTCCACTTTTGAAATTTTTTATAGAGTCTTTTTTCCCAACTGCTTTAGAGCTAGCGGCTTGTTTCGTTTCCGTAATAAATGTGCCCGAACCATACGGCTTATCTATATATCTACGACGCGATTGTTTTTTCATAACTCTGTCTTATTACCACGCTAGACGACGATGAAAGATGTGATTCAGAGGCAATATATCTCGCTTCGACTTCCTGCAGTTAGAATCTGATAGCTTCTTCCATCCAAGGTATCCGACGATTCAACTGTGTGGCTATGCGCATTTAGAACTCGAATGCGCTGCCCTGTATCTAGCTGTACCTCAGTCAGAGTTTTGTTCTTAAAAAGAATGTCTTCCTGTTTATCAAGTTTAGGCCCATTCTCTATGACTCCCTTCCAAATTCCATGACCCACGTGTTCGCTCAAGCCTATTTCTACATCGCAAAAGCCATCCGTAACTTCTTTCTCTAAATCCCAGTAGTCTTCGCATAGCTGCCTTACGTGGCAGAAGGAACAGTTCTCTACACAAACTCGTGCTTCTGGTGGCGTATCCGATATAGATTCGATTGCATCATTCATGCGTCCAAGCATGGACTCTTCGAACTCTAATAGCATTTTCTCATCTAGAGCATCAATCCTGCGAGTTACGTTGGGATAGACCAATATAAGATCTGTCGCGAGACGTGAATGTGGGTTAAGTTCGCGATCACGCCACCACAAAAGGGCATAGAATCTGACTTGGTCTTTATGGTCTTCTTTTGGATCTCCCGTTTTGTAGTCGAAAACCTGGCATGAATCTTTCGACAATACTAAAAGATCAATAATTCCCTTCCAGTGAAATTTGTGTGAAATCAACTCCCGTTCAGGGTGAGACCCATAAGATAACTCACCCCGCGCGCTAGCGACTGATACACCATTCCAGTTCTTGGCCTCTCGTCCGTCTTTCAGCACAGTAATCTTTCCTAACAGACTCTGAAGATTAGTTCTTATCATGTCTGTCCTATTTGCGAGTTGTCCTTCAATTTGATCAAGAACATCGTACGCCCGCGGATTGACCTTATAACTGCTGAGAACACTATTTATTGATTTCTTAATAATTGATGTGAAGCCTCCCAAACTTTTCAAAACAGATATAACCTTTGGATCACTTATTGACTTACATCCTTCCGTGATTATGCTTCGAACAATTGTCTCTAGCGATTGATGTACAACCAACCCTTCAATTGCACCGACATATGGGTAGTTTGGATAACCCGTTCTATCCCATATCTGTGGATATGTGGCACGGCTAAGTGCCCACTGTCTCGGACATTTTTCTATATCGCCTAAAACAGATATAGACATCGTCGTTGGCGGCGTTGGCCAACTACTGGGATATTTCAATTGCCAACCAGAGCGTATGCTATTCACTACCTGAATTGATCAAACTCAAGATTCCACTAGTCGCCTCTGGAAGGTTTTTTCTGATCAACATCTCGTCGACCAGTTTAAGTTTTGGCGTTAGAACATATTCCTTGAGATGTATAAGTGCTTCGTCTGACGTCGTTCTTGGTGTCAGCGGATTACTAATCGCTATGACTAAGTCGGTATTACCATCCTGCACATAGATCGGCACCACTGCTTGCCCGAATCCGTCAATATCAATATGCGCATTTCTTTGAATATTTGTTGATGCCTGCTTATTTCGATGCAAGTCCTCACTTAGCATATGCGCTGCTTTATCTACTCTAGAACTATCTAGATCAGTGAGTTCCCCTGTTAGAAAATAGTTTAGCAGGTTGTATCCTAATTCTCTATCAAGATATACATGGTCTAGCTTATTCTTGTAGCTTTGTAGGCATCGATAACATGAACTGTCGCAATGTTCATTCTCACAGGTTTTCAAAAATTCAAGCGTATCGTCGAAAAAACTGCCCCCCAGGTCTTTAATACGTCTCGTAAAACCAGCGCCACCAGATAACGTGTCATACATATAAATTTCAACTTCACGACCTTGTTGGCCTGCCTCATTGAGTGCTGGCCTGAACTCAGCTTGTAATTCTTTTGGCTCTAATTCAAGTCTTCGACAAGCCACTATACTGAGCGCTTCCGAAATTGTTCGTAATGCCACAATAGTCGAAAAATCTCCTGGAAATAAACGGACTGGATCGTTTACACGAATTCTGATTCTCAAGAGATCCGTAATAAAATCTGTTCCCAATACAAGTCCGCTACTGACGTAAGATCCGACACAACGTTGTTCGTGGCTATCAGGATAAGGTTTGAGATGGTCGCTGCCGCTGCTAAGCACGCCATTCAATAGATTAGATCCTTCTATTCGACCACACTGCGTGCAATACACATAACCATCCTGGCCTGGGCCACGATTGGTTACCATTAAAAATTCTCTAGCATAGTGCGTACTGAGGCATTCATTCAGATGCGTCCATTTCTCCTCCTCGATTAGCTTCTCGGAGGTCAATTTTGCTCTCGTTGCATAACTAATCTCGGCTAGTTCGTCTACGTTTGTTTTCGGCTTTAGATCACTAGGATGAGCAAAACCAGGGGGTCTAAACCACCACCTGCCTGGCCCGAACGAACCTACACGCTTACATGAAGGGCAATCACGCTTCTCACCTTTAGCACCCTCACTGAATTCCTCTGTTAGAGAGTATTCACAAAAACTACATTCGAAATAGATTTTCCGGTTCCGCCAAGCTAGGAAACGTTCTTCCTTAACAGGTGTATATATGGCTCCAGATTTCCACAAGCGATCATCGACCCATACACCTCTATCCGGCGCGTATTGATTAAGCGCCGTTGCGAGCCCCTGTGAAGGCGTAAACTCAAACACCGGGAAATAGCCGCTCATGTCTTTATCGAAAATGTGGAACGCAGCAACATCGGTTGGAAACGCATACTTTGGAAGTATCCCCTTATACAACAAGCGATCTAAGAGATTGCTCGATGCCCTATTTTTCCCTTTCTTCTCTTCTCCTTCCTCTTCATACACCTCTAAATCGACAGATACCTCTTCATCCAAATCGCTATCTTGCCTCGAGTCACTCCCAGTCTCTTGCGTATATCCAGTGGCGTGATCGATCAATGTAAGGGTCGTGCTTGACAGATTGCCAAGTAGTTCGGCTCGGTCTGATTCTGGCAGTTGATTAGGTAACCAATCTCGTATTCTTTTTACCAATTTTCCCTCATTAGACTGTAACCACCGCTTCAAATCCTTTCTGTTAATTAATGTATTTTCTTGTAAGAACTCTGAAACCTTACCAAGAACAGCAAATAACCCGGGAGACCCACTCGAAGTAACTTCTGGAATCCTGTCTCTGTAGTACTGCTGCAATAGATATGCAGTGACATGCCGCCGAACAATATCGATATTATTTAAAGTCAAAACAGGATCACTAACATCTCCTGAAATCATTTCCCAGGGATTCGAGAAATAGTGTTCGTCGTGTCCATCTGCGCTACCGAATGCGATTACAGTAGCAATTGCATTACCCCGCCTACCGGCACGACCAGCTCTTTGTTGGTAGTTTGATCTCGCCGGCGGCATATTTCTTAATGCAACTCCCGACAACGTCCCGATATCTATACCAACTTCCATTGTTGTCGTACATGAGAGCACATCAACTGCCCGACTTGTTCTATTACCTCCTTCACCTATATCGACATCCTGAAACAAGAGTTCATTGAGTTCAGCTCTCGAAAAGACTTCGGCTGATTGAGCAACGTTCAACTGCGCTGTATGTTCGGCCGCGACCAACGAAAACAATGAATGGCCGGTCGTTGCTTGCTCGGTACTTTTTCGATAAAAACCTTTTCTAGCCTTAAAGACTTCGTCAGTATTTGGATTTACAGGCTTCACATCTTCGGCACCACATCTGAAACATCTTAAGGATGCATTAGTTGCCCGCTGTGTAGTTCGACACGTTTGACAATAAGCCCAGGCGACATCGACACTCAGAGATAATTCACTACCTTTTAAACGATAGCCATCACTATAAGGCTCTGTAAAAACATCACGTAATACAGGCAACCAATTCTTATGGAACTGAGTAACCGCTGACTTCACTGGAAATATTCGACCCAAATACGTACTAAACTTTCCCGAATTAACGCGCACTTCGTTGCCATTAAAATTCTCAGGCATAGTCGTTAACCAGAATCCATACCACTCCCACAGACTCAACCAGATTCTGACTAGATCAATTTTCTCCTCTTCCGTCTCCGCAATACCTGATAGATTTGGTAACTGATCGACGATATTAGTGTTTCTTGGCGCTTCAACGACTAAAGCCAATCCGAGAGACCGCAAGCCGTACCATTTATCTTTTAAGATTTCTAGGATCAGCCTAGTTAGTTCTTCTGAAAGAGGCTGTCGGACATAGTTCATCGATAGATCTAATAGATCACTATCGGTTAGACCTTTCTGAATCATGGCAGCTAACGACTCAGATATGTCAACTCCTGGGCGAAGCCGGACTCTAAGTTCTTCACAGGCAATGGCCACAGCTAGGTACAAAAAATCAAGCGTTATGTATTTAACATCACTCTGATAAAGTTTGTACAAGCGCTTATACCCATAGACAATAATCGGCCTCAATACGTCTTTTATGGAGTAGCTCTGCAGTGTCGGTGCAAGCTTAGCTGCGGTTTGCCTTGAATCCGAAAACACCAAAACTTTTCGACCTCTAAGGGGAGCAAATATCGTCTCAGACACGTTGGCATTTGGTGGCTGTACCTGCAACTGTCTGGCGATCAGCGCTTGGAACGGTTGGTCGCCTTTAGTTTGGTGGTCCTGGACACTGCTTTGATTGTATGGGCCTCGTTCTTTGCAAACCGCACAAGGATTAAATTCACCCGTCAATTGATCGTCTGGTGTATCAAGTTCCAATGTTCTTGTATAAACCATTCGGTAACGATCCGAAGGATTTTCAGGATTTAGCCTCCCCGTAATTAAATCCAGATGATGAACGACGATGTCCGCCTCTCTTCCAGGTTTCTCCAGTAGTAAATCGACGGGCCTAAGTTCCTCAACTTTTGTACCTTCGATTTGAATTGGGGCGCCCGGTTCTGACCATAAGTATCTAGGCTCCCTTAAATCGTTGACATATACCCGCGCATAAGCGGTTCCACAATTTCGACAGGTATAAAGCTCAAATACTTTTGAACCACAGTCGCATCTTTCTCTTGGCTGGCTATAAAGGCGACCGCATACACCCCCTCGACCCTCGTCTGAGAGATTTGTACATTCCGGATCAATACAAGCCCAAAGACCAGCTAATCCCCTGAAAAAAGAATGCACACGACACGGCAGTAAACTCGGTTGGTTAATCTCTCGACGAGCCAAACTACCTAATGCAATTAACGCACTAACAGCCTTCTCGGCTACTTCGGCTTCAGAACCTGGGAAGACCGTTGAAGCTAGGTCGCTTGGTGAGCGTGCGTCTCCCATGGTTGTATTAACCAATAGTCCCATCGGAGGGTATTCGATCAATGCATCATAAAGGTCATTCGATAATTTTCCGGTACGCACCACGTTTCTGAACTTAAGGAAAGCTTCAATACACTCGTATTGCTCATCAGGTGACTCAGCCTGATAGAACGCCCCTAAATCGAGCTTGGACAGCAAGAACAGGTCACGTTGACTGCCTGTGTGGCTTTCTTTCTTTTTGTCTAATTTTCCCTCTATAGCTACAAAGTCGGATTCAGGCTTTCCTGTCAGTTGTGCGCCAAACTGGACCGCCTTCTCTGCATCACTAAAACTTGCGCTTGTACAGATAACTTGAAACCTCTTTGCAGAAACATCTAATCTGTCTCGCAGGCGTCGTATCAAATAGGACACCTCGGCACCAGCTGCGCCTCGATATAAGTGTGCTTCATCAACTACCAGTAAAAAGTTCTCAGTTGGATTTTCCTTTAGCCATTTGGAGGTCTGATCAAAGATGTGGCGCTCTAAGGGTCGCATCAACATATATTCGAGCATCGAGTAGTTTGTTATAAGAATATCTGGAGCTGACTGTTGGACTTCGTGCCGCGTAATAAGTTCAGCATCATTCGGCAATGTGAGGCATCGTTTCTCCCACCGCGCGCCTTTTGCTCCCCACCAAGCTCTTAAATCCGGTTTCGCCGGCCACTTCCCCCTCTCTTTGAGTTCACGATAGAGCTGACTAGAAGCATCCATCTCTCCCGGTTCATCTGGCAAATTCGCCAAAAAGAAAACTTCTATAGGACGCAGTTTTTTCCGGTCTTTCTCGCTACTCCGCACCCCGGGATACAAAGTACGGCTCGTATATCTTGCAAACCGTACTGGACGTCCACTCCACTTTGAAAACTGTTTGGACACGCGCTCATCCCCATAGAGGGATCGCATCCTGCCCAACTGGTCATTAACCAATGCATTCATTGGATAGAGAACCAAAGCTCTTACGGCTGGTGATCGCCCAAAGATCTCTGGTTGGCTCTTAGCCTCCCGAGAGAGCTTGCCTAGTATTGGCAATAGAAAGCACTCTGTCTTCCCAGAACCAGTTCCCGTCGTCACCATCAAGCTCTTTCCGGATAGTAAAATTTCTTGAAGTGCTTTTGTTTGGTGTTCGTAAAGTGGGTCATGTATAAGAGTTCGAAGATCCCCTTCCGAGGTGCTTACGCGAGACATCATCTCGATTACAGCTTCCGGTAACCCAAGATCAACAAGTCTAGGACCTACACAGTAACGAGGCGTACTTTCAATAAAAGGTTCCTGGAAAATTACCCCCACTTTATCTAGGAGTTCCCTTCTCTGGCGTATTAATTCAGGCGCACTAATGTGATATGTCGCCTGGATATACTCGCGTAACGAATCGCGAATCTCGTCGACAGTTTTACCTATTGTTGATTCCACGAGTTCCCTTTTACATGCAGAGATCAGATACTTCTTAACCAGCAACGATCTTCCAAAAATTCTACCTCTTCTTCTAATCTTGTACTATCAAACGAAAATGCAAAATTACTCTTTCTGATACCAAAAGTTTCGAGACGTCTTTCGGCCCATCTTGGTATTGGTGAGAAATACCTTATTATCAACTTTGATTCAGACTTTTCTTTAATTTCATATACTTGTGGATTCCCGTTCTCTAGATCAATCGCAGCTTGTAACCGCCAAGCGGCGTCCCACCCTCTTACCTGATCATCTCTGAGCGGTAAATCTATGAATCTAATGATGTCACCGTTCTCCACCTCGCAATAGCACCATAGGTCCGCACCATAAGCCTGTGGTCTTCGAGCAATGTATGTACCTGACTCAGTTGTTAGATTTTTCCAACGCCGTTTATAGTGCCTTACTGGCAACGTGAAGTCTAATATCTCCAATTCCGGAATCGATCCTGATAAAGGACGCTCAGCGAGTAGTCTATTTAGGCGCCCAATATGATCACCTGGCGCCTCGTCAGCAGGCCCTCTTGTCCATGCGTCGATTGATAGCTGTATAAAGCCCACATCACAAAGCACACTACTCCACTCACGTTGGCCAGAAACTATCTGTCTGGTATGGCCAACGTAAACGATTTTCTCAACTATATCCTCTGGCAATGGCAGTTCTTCGTCCTTAGCTATTCCAAGTAAAAGAATAGAGCCATCGTCGCGTTGAACGAAACTCAGTGGCGCAGAATAAAGCAACTTGGTTGCGCGACTTTCCGCAGTTACATCTGTTAATTCGAGTAGATCTCCATATGAGACCAATTGCTCTAACACATCTTTGACGTGCTCTCTGAGATCTGGCTCTCCTTCAAATATAGACAAAGATTCAAGAGTGGGTCGCACCAACATACTTCCCGAGCAAGGACAAAAAAAACTTGCAGCGCGCCGCAAACTAGAGGCAATCACCGCATCTGGCAACGTATCTATTCGTGGATCAAAATCGGCTCCGTCTTTGAAAATTCTCTCTTTCAACTCATTGATGCGCAGTTCTTTCATAACGGAGCAATAATCTGGTCCTTACTCGAGGTCTTCACTAGACACCCTATCTCTGAGCAAAAGTATTAGTTGGGCGCTGCTCGAAAACAATCGTCCATTAGACAATTCCTCAAGTCCATCCCGCAAGGACAATTGACTATCTGTTCGAAGCAAATCGATTGGTCTGGTCAGTATAGAAATAGCAAAACTTGGTACCCACCAAGGCAGACCCCTCCATCTCAATATATCCACCCAATATTGGCCAAGTTTCTTTGCCAAGTCTAGATCAGAAACATTTTTAAGATCGGTCGCATCTTTTTCGATTCGAGAAAACAGCTCACGCTTTAACGGGTTCCGTATACGACCGGACACCACAAATTGCTGGCCCGGCAACAACTGGTCAACTTGATCTCTTTTTAACCATTCATCAACACCTAAAGAGTCGTTTATATTTTCTTGGATAGAACTTAAGATTGCTTTCTTAAAGTGACCAGTAACCCTCTTGTAACCAGCCAGCTTTGCACTGTCCCAGAGAGCTAACAGCTTTATCCTTCTGTTAACTAGGTCGGCAAGGAGGCTGTGCGAATTCTTAATCACTGCTGGTTCATTGAAAGTTATTTCTCCAAGTCTAAGATCGCTTAACGCCTTCACTTCCCTAGGAACAAACAGGGCTGCTGTAAATGAAGCCTGGTAACAAACATACAACCCGGGTGCCGCCCCTTGTATTACGTCGACGATATCAGAAAGCTGCTCTACGCTAGTGGGCGTATTAAGTGGGTAGTATTCGACATTCGCTGGATTGTCCTCACCCGTGTCGTCGAGTACTTTAATGTCAAATGTTTGTTGTGCTTTAGCAGGTAAAACAGACCATCGTAGTGGCGTGTATTCGCGAACTGCTTCGATAACAGATGTTCCAAATTCTCCAGCAGAGATATGCAACCTACAGCTCTCTGCGACATCGTAAACTTTCTGAACATCCTTATCGCCAACGATATATTTTTCAATCCATTGGCGACTTTCATGATTTCTGACAGGAGGTACTAGCTTCTCTTGGAAATTACTTATCTGGCTAAGAATTTCGTTGTTTCTGCTCAGTAAAGAAAAATCTATTTCAAGCGCGCGATTTGCCGGCCCATAAACATCTATCTCAACTTCTCCCGACCAAAACTGCTCTATTGTTGGAGATGGTGGATCCACCAATACAAAAAGAGGTGCGCTCGAGTCGCTATGACGCCGCCATCGCCTTGGTTCCCGAATTCGTATATTTATGGTCTCAGCTTCGGTGGTTAGACCATCCGATTCTCGTACATAAACTCTCAAGGTGTGTGAACCGATACCCAGTTCACCCAACTCAACATATTTAAGTTCTCCAGGCCTCTCTTGTTTTAAGGGCAACTGATTTCTTCCAATCTCTAGCAAAAATCCTTCGACGTCATAATCTGCGCGAATGCATACAATAGGGTTATCTGTGGTCAACCATTCAACTTCAGTTTGTCCATCCCAACGAGAAGGCAAAATACCCACAGGTGAAATGTAAACAATCCCTGCGGGCGACAAGTCGAGTTTCTCAAGTAATTCGCTTAACGCCCCAGAGATCACGTCAGGAATATCTAAACGAAAACCTATTACACCTTCACAATCAAGTTCTACTTGTTTGAGTTCAAAATCCGAAGGCTTGTCCGACACCTCAAGAATTACAAGATAGGATTCACCAGGCCTTACTCGCGCTGTTTTGATCTCATAGGCTAGAGTATTTTTTTGAATTCGAAACAGGCGAACCTTCCTAGGCCTCAACCGGAAATCAGATTTTAAGAAGATATCTAGTTCTACAGATGATCTCTCAAGGCTAAGCAGTGGCTCTGTTCCTGGCCACCTCTGCAACTTGTAGCTTGCGCCCCCCCAAATAAGTTGCTGTCCAGGCTTAGGAGATGCAGTCGATCCTACGACACGAAATCGAGAGCGTATTAGCGACTCTCTTAGCTCTTTTCTTGTGGCGATTGCTGCCGATATATCAGGGAACTCTACAAAAACTTCCCAACCAGAATCAGTTATAGGGCGGAGAATCAGTCGAGGTTCCAGATCTATAGAATCGGTATGTTTTTGCCTTCTTTCTGACGTACTGCCTGTGTGGTGTTCCCGGGCTACAACACCAGACCCTCTTTTGCGCCTGGTACTACGACGCACATCTGCCATCCAGAACCTAGCCGTCTGTTCACGTTCTAGATCCTCTACTAATCGCTCTAATGTTTCATCGTCTATTAAGTTTTGACCACCAATTTCACCATGAGCCAGCAGAGCTGATGCGATTTGCCCAATCAGTAGATATTGTTCTGTTATGTGTTGAAAACGTTGCTTTCCAGAAAATGAATTTTGATGAATGAGTTTGCCTAACCAAGTAGGATTTTCCAATATATCTGACGTAACGCTATGGCGAATGTCGTAAAGGGTCTTTGCCATCTCTCTTTGTAGATCAATGGGCAAAATCGCATGCGCGATAGGCCAGCTAATTATTGTGAAGTGATCTGCCCAGCGACCTTCTGGTTTGGCAGCAGCATAATCTTCATGAAATTTCCGAAAACATTCTCTAATAAAATGACGGTCCTCTACTCGGCTCCAGCCGGGAGTCTTACCCTCAAAGGTCTGCCAATATTCGCTTCCTGAATACTCGTACCCAATTTCAGATGTGTAAACGATCCAAGACAATGAATAACCAGTGATCGTGTCACAATGCTTTACATGCTCACACAAACATTCTTTGAATTTTTCTCTTTGAGCCAAAGATAGGCCGTGCTCTAGACCAAATATAGGGCAGTCGCTTTTTAGAAACTCCCTTTTACGCTTTAGATTCCCGAACTGCTCTCTAAATAGCTCTTCCCAGTAATCAAGATTCTTTGTCTCGAAATTATCCATTTGAGAATTCTTTGTGACGAACTATCCGTTTAACACCTCTGTTTCGTCTTTCCAGATAATGTTCTCTCTCCCTTTCATCGATGACAGC
>Ga0187833_10003777_pt1 | contig 15134 bp, 17 predicted proteins | sample ETNtaG_37_FD_167968 | JGI IMG/M metagenome (GOLD analysis project Ga0187833, IMG submission 167968) | Marine microbial and viral communities from oxygen minimum zone, Eastern Pacific Ocean - ETNP2014_SV_400_PacBio MetaG (Illumina Assembly) | ecosystem: Environmental > Aquatic > Marine > Hypoxic...
ATTAGGTGGCGTTATTGTGATGTTTGCTTCTTTATTTATATTAATGTTTTTGCCTTGGTTAGATACTTCCAAAGTTAGATCTGCAGTATTTAAACCTTTATCTAAATTATTTTTTTGGGTATTAGTGGTTGATGTTGTTATTCTTGGCTATATAGGAGCTAATCCACCCGAAGGCTTATATTTACTGATAGGTAGGATTGCAACAATTTATTATTTTCTCCACTTTATTTTAGTTTTGCCAATATTGGGTTACAAAGAAAAGACTATTCCATTACCAATAAGTATTTCTGATTCGGTTTTAGGGGAAAAAGAAACTTAACCAATGCAAAATCAAAAAATAATGAAACGGAATTAACAAAATGAAAAATAAATTTAAATTTATTATATCATTATTAATATTTTTTTTGATATCATTAAATATTAATTTACATTCTGCAGAATCTGAGACTCATTTAATAAAAACAGAGTGGAGTTTTAAGGGCATATTTGGAACATTTGACAGAGGTGAACTGAGAAGAGGATATCAAGTGTATAGCGAAGTTTGTTCAAGCTGTCATTCAATTTCCGAGCTAAGATATAGAAATTTATCTGAAAAGGGAGGTCCCGAATTTTCGGCAGACATAGCAAAAAAAATTGCTGCAAGTTTTGAAATAATCGATGGACCAAATAGTGATGGAGAAATGTTCACAAGACCAGGCAGATTATCTGATAAATTTGTAAAACCTTATCTAAATATTCAAGCAGCAACAGCGGCTAATGATGGCGCTTATCCTCCTGACATGTCAGTTTTGGCGAAAGCAAGAAAAGGTGGTGCAGCCTATATATATTCCTTACTTCAAGGTTATGAGGAACCTCCAGAAGGTTTTCAATTAGATGATGGTGTTTATTACAATAAATTCATGGATGGCAATCAGATTAAAATGCCAAACATGCTTTCAGATGATTTAGTAGAATATTCTGATGGAACTAAAGCAACTGTAGAACAAATGTCGAAAGATGTTTCTAGTTTTCTTACTTGGGTAGCGGAACCAAGCTTAGAAGTAAGACATAAAATAGGCTTTAGAGTAATTTTATATTTAGTTATTTTAGCAGGATTGGTTTATCTTAGTATAAATAGACTTTGGTCACGTATTGAATCTAAAAAGTAAGATATCTCCATCTTTTACAATATAATCTTTACCTTCTAATCTTAATTTTCCAAGGCTTTTTGCCTGACTGAACCCTTTACAGTTTATAAAATCTTTATAAGAAATAGTTTCTGCTTTTATAAAACCTTTTTCAAAATCTGAATGTATTACACCTGCAGCTTTTACGGCTGAACAATTTTTTTTAATTGTCCAAGCTCTTGACTCTTTGGGTCCAGAAGTAAAAAAAGTTTCAAGCTTTAAAATTTTATATCCTTTTTGTATTAACAAATCTAAACCAGCGGTAGAAATACCAGACTCTTGCATATAAATTTTTCTTTCTTCTTGATTTAAATCATTAATTTGATTTTCGATTTCAGCAGATACAACTATTATATTTTCTTCACCATATTTTTTAATACAAGTTTCTATGAATTTATTACCATTTTTTAAACTTTGTTCATCTACATTACAGACATATATAATAGGTTTAATTGATAAAAGACCAGTTTGATTTAAAATTTTTTGGTCAAATTTTTCTCTTAAAATAGATATATTTTTGTTATTATTTAAACAATCTAAAGCAGTTGTAAAAATTTTATTTTGCTCTTCGTCAAGTAATTTCCTTTTACTTTTTTCTAATCGATTTTGAACTGACTCTAGATCTGCTAAAAGCATTTCTGTCTCAACAATCTCTATATCTCTTAATGGATCTACAGAATTATTTACATTTTGTATCTTTTCTGATTCAAAACATCTTATTAGGTGGGCAATAGCATCTACTTCTCTTATATGTGATAAGAATTTATTTCCTAAACCTTCTCCCTTCGAAGCGCCTTTTACTAAACCCGCTATATCAACAAAAGATATGCTAGCATAAATTTTTTTTATTGATTGAGAAATTTCACTTATTTTGTTCAGTCTTTCATCCGGAACTGTAACACTACCAACATTTGGATCAATAGTGCAAAAAGGAAAGTTAGCTGTTTGAGCTTTATTTGAATTAGTTAAAGCATTAAATAATGTTGATTTACCAACATTGGGCAAACCAACAATGCCACACTTAAAACTCATGAACTACTTCTGATTTACTTTGCTTGAAAATAATTCAAGTTTCTTATCAATTAAAATTAAAAACGATGATGTAATTCTTTTAATTGTCTGAATCATTTCTTCTTTTTCTTCTTCACTAAAATTTTTTAATACATGATCAGTAATTTCCTCTTTTGAATCAGGCCTTCCAATTCCAATTCTAATTCTTGAATAATCTTTTCCTATAAATTTATCAATAGATTCAATTCCATTATGGCCAGCACTACTACCTGCAAATTTTGCTTTTATTTTTCCTAGTTCTATATCTAAATCATCATGAAAAACAAAAACTTCTTTTGAGTCGATTTTAAAGTATTCAATTAATTCTCTAATCGCCTGTCCTGAATTATTCATAAAAGTCAAAGGTTTAATAGCATAGACTTTTTTGTTTCCTATATTACCCGTAGTTAAAAGACCTTTAAATTTAGGTTTTTGTTTTGAAAGACTAAATTCTTGATTAATTGCGTCAATTACTTTGAATCCAATATTATGTCTATTGTGCTCATTATCAGGACTTGGGTTTCCTAAACCTACTAGCAATAACATTTTAATTTTTATTTTTTTTCAATTTATTTTTTTGTTTCAGGCTTTGCATCGTCAGGCTTTGCATCGTCAGGCTTTTTATCTTTTTCATCCGTCTTTTTATCTTCTTCTGTAGTTTTTAATTCACCTTCAGCAGTTGTAGCTTCTTCACCTTCTGCAGCAGTTTCTTCAGCTGGTTTTTCAGGTTCTACAACAACAGTTGGTGCAGCAATTGTCGCTACAACAAAATCTCTTCCCTGAATAGTTGGCGCAACATTTGTCGGAAGTTTTATTGATGAAATTTTAATGCTAGCACCTATTTCAGTATTTTCTAAATCAACAATAAGTTCTGTTGGTATATTTTCGGTTGGGCATTTTAATTCAACTTTTCTTCTTACAATATTCAACACTCCTCCTTTTTTTAAACCAGGTGATTTATCATTATTAATAAATTTTACAGGAATTTCTAAAATCACATTCATTCCTTTAACTATTCTTAAAAAATCAATATGCAAAGGTTCGTCAGTTACAGGATCAAAACTTATTTCTCTTGGCAAGACATTTTCTTCATTTCCATTAATATCTAAACTCATTTTATTTGATAAAAAATTTTCTGAACTAATAAAATTTTTTATTGTTTTTTTATTGATATAAATTTTTTGATTTTCTTTTGTTCCACCATACACAATACAAGGTATAAAACCTTTTTCTCTAAGTTTATTAACTTCACCTCTAGTTTTGGTTTTTCTTATTGTAGCACTTAAAGAAGTCATAAATGTATATATTTTTTAAAAAAAGGGTTTTAACTTATCAAACGAAATAACTCAAGAAAATTATTTAAAAAGATCAGAAACAGAAGTTGAATTCGAAATACGTTTAATTGCTTCAGCCATCAAATTTGATATTGATAATACAACTATTTTGGATGTTTTTTTAATTTTATTAGAATTATCAATGGTATCAGTAACTATTAATTTTTTGATTTTAGAATTATTTATTTGTTTAACGGCATTTCCACTTAAAACACCATGAGTGACATAAACATAAACATCTTTAGCGCCTTTATCTTTTAAGGCTTTTGCTGCATTAACAATTGTACCACCAGAATCAATTATGTCATCAACCAGTAAACAATTTTTTCCTTTAACATTTCCAATTATATTCATAACTTGTGATTTTCCAGGAGCAGGTCTTCTTTTATCTACAATAGCTAATCCCACGTTAAGTTTTTTACCTAAAGCTCTAGCTCTTTCAACTCCACCAACATCTGGCGCAACACAAATCATATTTTTACCAGGAACATTTTTTTTTATATGTCTTGAAAAAATTGGAGTAGAAAAAAGATTATCAACCGGAATATCAAAAAAACCTTGAATTTGTCCAGCATGTAAATCTACTGTTACAATTCTATGAGCTCCTGCATTGGTAATTAAATTTGAAACTAATTTTGCAGAAATTGCAGTTCTTGGAACTACCTTTCTGTCTTGTCTTGCATATCCAAAATAAGGTATTACAACAGTAATATTTTTTGCAGAAGATCTTCTCAAGGCGTCTATACAAATTAATAATTCCATCAAATTATCATTTACAGGCGTAGATATTGATTGAATAACAAAAATACTATTACCTCTTATATTTTCATTAATTTCAGCATAAATTTCTCCATCGGCAAATCTTTTAATATTTGAATTAACTAATTTTAATTTAAGAGATTGTGCAATTTTTTTACTTAACTTTGAATTTGATGTACCTGAAAGCAATTTCATGAATTTAATATACTTTTAATTAATCATAATTACAGAAATGTTTCTACCATAATCTGACTGATTATCAAATAAAGATCTTCTACGACTAAAAAAGTTATTTTTATCTTCAAATGTATCATGATTAATATGGTTAATGTTTTTGATACGGTTTACTTTAAACTGATATTCAACATATTTTCTTAAGTTAAAAAAGTATTTATGATTCTTTTTATTGAAAAAAATTTTATTAACTTTGTTTTTATGTAGAAATTTATCAAAAAATTTTGATCCAACTTCATAATTTTTTTGTGATATACAAGGACCAATTGCTATTATTAAATTTTTTTTTTTTGAACCTAATATTAGTAATTTTTTTAATGTATTTTGAATTATTCCCTTATAAGCTCCCCTCCATCCAGAATGTATTGCACCAATTATACCTTTAATAGGATCATAAATTAAGATTGGAACACAATCTGCTGTGAGAATACCAATACAAATTTTTTTTTTATTAGTTAATATAGCATCGCATGTTACTCTTTTTTTAATTTTTGAATTTTCCTCAAAATATAAAACTTTGTTACTGTGCACTTGTTTCATAGTTATAATATTTTCGTGCTTACAACCTATTTTTTTTGAAACTATACTCAAATTTTTTATGATATTTATTTTTCTATCTTTAGAGCCAATCCCACAATTTAAACTTTTATAACAATTTTTAGAAACGCCATTTTTTCTAGAAAAGAAACAATGTACAATTTTAGATTTTTTTATTAAATTTTTAGAAAAAAGCATTTAAATAAAGCCCAAATTAAATTTAATTCCTCTTTTTTTAAAAAAAAATACCTTAAAAAGATTGCCCATTTCATTAGGATGTATAAGTCTTTTAAGACGATAAAAAATTTCAGATTTTTCCTTAAAACTTTTATTTAAAGATAAAATATTTGCTCTTTCAATAATGCCCATTTTCTTTAAAAACTCTCCTTGACTTACAATTTTCTCAGTTTTTAGGTTAAGTTTTTTAGATAATTTATGCAGAATAGAAAAATTTATTAGATGTGTAATATCTTGACATCCTGGATTTAATAATAAATTAGAGTAAGAATGATTACTTATTGATTGAAGAGAATCAAACATTTTTTTTTTGGTATATCCATAATCAAAACAAATTAATCCACCATTATTTTTTTTTATTATTTTAGATATTTTTTTTATATATTTAATTGCCTCAAATGAAAATTCTATAAATTTTTGGCTTCTAGATATATCAAAATTACAAATTTTTCTAAAATTTGGTAATTTACTTTTATATTATTAAACCTGAGATTATTAGAATTATCTAATTGAATGTATCGTTCAAACCATTGTTTATTTTTTAACACATACTGTTTAACAGGAAGTGAATCAAAAAATTCATTTGCTATAATTATTGTTGGATCTTTACCAACCTCTGATAAGCTTGCTATCCATTTTGCTTTATTTGATATTATTTTTTTTCTTTGTATTTTAATTAAATGTTTACTTTTTTCCAATAATTTTAATTTGTAAGCTTTATTAAATTTTTTAAAATTATAAAAGGTTTTTATTAAACCTAAAGAAAGTGATCCATCACCAGGTCCCATTTCGACAATTGTTATTTTTTTAGGACATCCTAATTTTTCCCAAAAAGAAATACACCAGATAGCTAACATTTCTGCAAATAAAATTGATATATTGGGAGATGTAATAAAATCCCCATTAGCTCCAATTGGATTTTTTTTCATATAAAATCCATATTCTAAATCGTACAAGGCCTTATTAATAAAATTATCCAGGGATATTTTTTTTTTATTTTCGAAAATTTTTGAATTAAAGTTCATTTTTTTTCTCTATCAAAATTGAAATTAATATTAATCCACAAAAAAGCATTATTAAGCTCAACACTTGGCCCATAGTAGTTCCTAAATACAAATAGCCCACATGTACATCAGGTTCTCTAAAAAATTCTGATATAAATCTAAATAAAGAATAAAAAGTTAAAAATATTCCTGAAATAATTCCATGTTTAAAAATCAATTTTTTTTTAAAGGCCAAAAAACTTAACAATAAAAATAATAATAATCCTTCTAAAAAAGCTTCATAAATTTGAGAAGGATGTCTAGGAATTTTATCAACATTTGAAAAAATTACACCCCATGGTGCATCAGTTGCTTTTCCATATAATTCAGCATTAATAAAATTAGCAATTCTTCCAAAAAAAAGTCCAATTGGTGCAACAATAGAAATAATATCTAAGAAATAAAATATATTAATATTTTTTTTTTTAGAAAATATAAATATAGTAAATATAACTCCAATTAATCCTCCATGAAACGACATACCTCCTTCCCAAATAAAAAAAATTTTAATTAAATTTTCTAAATAATATTCAAGATTATAAATAAATACATATCCTAAACGACCACCTAATATAATTCCCATAATCAAATAAGGTATTAGATCATCAAAGTCTCTTGAATTTAATTCTTGAAAGTTACCATTTTTAGATTTTAGCTTGTTTACTATTTTTTTAGCATAATACCATCCCAATATTATTCCAAATATATAAGCTAAAGAATACCAACGTATTTCAAATATAAAAAAACTAATTGCTACAGGGTCAATATTGTGGATTAACATAAAAAAATTAAATATATTTTATAAGTTAAATTATATAAATTAAAAAAGAATATATGTCTAAATCAAAAATTTTAATAGATAAGCTAACCAAACTAATTGAACAAGGAATGGTAACGTCAAAGGATTTTGGAGACGAAATAAAGAATATTTTAAAATTCAAGCAAGATGAAATTATAAATAAATTGAATTTTGTGTCAAAAGACGAGTTTGAAATTCAAAAAGAAAGATTAGATAGAATTGAAAAAAAAATTAACAAAGTTTTAAAAAAAAAAGTAAGATCTAAAGGGGTAAAGAGATCTTAACTCGTAAACCGTTGTAAGGACTCTTTTCCAGAGAGATATTGCCTCCATGTGATTTAATTATATCAGAAGCTATAGATAGCCCCAGACCAACACTAGATTTTGTTTCATTTCTACTTTTATCAATTTTATAAAATGGTTTAAAAACATTTATTCTTTCTTTTTTTTCAATACCAAACCCATTATCATCAACAAAAACATGAATATTGTTCATTGATTTATTTAAACTAATATCAACTTTGCTTCCGTACTTTAATGCATTGTCAATCAAATTGTTTATAGATCTTCTTAATGAGTTAATTCTTCCATCAAAATAGATTTTTTCGCTATCATGAAATATAATTTTATTACTATTATATTTATTTATTGTGTCTTTTAAAAACTCATTTAATTGAAAAGTTTCAGTATTTTCATTAAATTGAGATTTTGAAAATTGCAAATATTCATTTAACATTTTTTCCATTTCATCAATATCATCCGACATTTTTTTAGAAATTTCTGTATCTTTTAAAAAAGCCAACTGTAATTTTAATCTTGTTAAAGGTGTTCTTAGGTCATGACTTATTCCAGATAGCATTTCAGATCTCTGTTTTAATTGCTTTGTAATTCTTGTTCTCATTCTATTAAATTCATATGCTGCCATACGTATTTCAAGTGCACCAGAAGGTCTAAATTCTTCAACAGATTCACCTTTACCAAATTTTTCTGCAGCTTTAGCAAGATTTACAATAGGTTTAGTTTGGTTTTTTAGAAATAGTATAGCAATAAATATTAATAAAAATGCTGGGAGTGTTATCCATAAAGCAAAAATTCTTGCAGAGGTATTTGTAACTCTAGTTTTAGGTATTAAAAATTGTAAAACTCCATTTTTATAATTTATTTTTAAAACAATTTTTTCTTTATAAGTTAAAGTATCAAACCAATATTTATTAAATTTAGTTTTGAGCTCTCTTCTTAGGGTTCTATCTATTGGACTGTACCATCTTTTATATTGAAAAACTGGAATAGTTTCATTTTCTATATATTTAATATTTAATTCGAAATTTTGGTAATAAAGATCCGTTAGTTTTTGCTTATTATAATCTTTCTCATTTTTATAAGTTTCTACAAATGTAAAAATTTCACTAACCAAAGATCTGGTCATACCTTTATTTGTTTTAATCCAAAGGCTATCAAAAAATACAATACTTATTGTGATTTGAAGGATTAGTATTGGTGCAGCAACAATTATTAATGATCTATAAAATAATTTTTTTGGGAGAATATTTTTGAAAAATTTATTCAATCCATAAAACATAACCAGCTCCCCTTATTGTTTGCAAATATTTTGGATTTTTAGAATCTATTTCTATTTTTTTTCTTAATCTGGTTATAATTACATCTATAGATCTTTCTTTATCAATATTAATTAATTTTCTTATTTCGTTTCTTGAAAAAATTTGTCCTGGAGAATTAATCATTTTTTCTAAAATCAGTTTTTCTGTATTATTAATCTTGTATGACTTGTCTTTTTTTTCTATTATAAGTTTATTTAAGTCAAGAGTCGATTGGCCAATTTTAAGTTTTTCTGTTTTCTTTTTTTTTATGGTTTTGGCTAAAATGTTTTTAATTCTTAAAAGCAGTTCTCTAGGTTCAAAAGGTTTGCTCAAGTAATCATCCGCTCCACGCTCAAGACCTTCAACTATTTCATCCGTTTCACCTTTTGCAGTTAAAAGTATTATAGGAACATTATTTTCACTTTTTAATTCATCAGTAAGTTCCAAACCACTTTTTTTTGGCATCATAATATCAAGAACAATTAAATCAAATTTAATAAGATCAATTTTGTTTTTAGCATCAAAAGCATCTTTTGCTGTTGTAATGAGATAGTTATTGTCTTGTAAATATTGTTTTACTAGAATTCTTATTCTATCATCATCATCAACAATCAAGATATGTGCTAAAAATTTATCCATTAATAATTTTTTGTATTACTTCATTAAAATTTAAAACCGCATTTGAATTTGAATTTTTTAAAGCTTTATAAATTCTTTTTTTTTGTTCGTAAAAAATTTCATTAGATAAAATTTTGCCTTTCGCACTTAAGTGCACGTGCTTATGCCGTGAATCTTTTTGACCTTTTTTATATATAATTATATCGCTTTTATGCAATTCTTGTAGAACTCTATTGAGACTTTGCTTTGTAATTTTTAATTTTAATATTAGCTCAGTTATTGTTAATCCCTCATATTTAGATATTAAATGTAAAGCTTTAAGATGGGCTACACCAAAAGAATGTTTGCTTAATATTTTTTTTGGATCAGCAAAAGTTTCTCGATAAGCATAATATAGCTTTTCAATAAAATCTTTTATTTGTGCATCCTTTAAATATAAAAGTTTATTCATAAAGTTTATTTGGTAAGATATATTGACATAATATATTAAGATAGATAGTTTTTTGAAGAAAATTAATCTATAAAACTAAACATTATGGAACAAATTCCTTTTGATAAAAGAACTGGAAAAATTTGGATTAATAATGAACTAGTTGATTGGTCTAAAGCCAAAGTTCATGTATTAAATCATGGATTACACTATGCCAGTTGTGTGTTTGAAGGCGAACGTGTTTATAATGGAAGTATTTTTAAATTATCTGAACACACAGACCGTCTTTTTTATTCAGCAAAAAGAATGGGTATTAAAATGCCTTATACAGTCAAAGAAATTAATGAAGCGTGTAATTTAATTGTATCAGTTCAAAAAGTAAAAAATGGATATGTAAGACCTTTCGTATGGAGAGGAAGTGAGATGATGGCTATCTCGGCTCAAAAAACTACAACACATGTTGCTATAGCAACATGGGAATGGGGCAGGTACTTTGATCCAAAACTTTTAGATAAAGGAATTAAATTAAATATTTCAAAATGGAGAAGGCCTAATCCAAATTCTGTTCCGTGGGATACAAAATCGTCTGGGCTTTACATGATTTGTACATTATCAAAACATGACGCAGAAACTCAAGGTTATGCAGATTCTTTGATGCTAGATCATGAAGGCAATATTGCTGAAGCAACTGGTGCTAATATTTTTTTTAAAGATAAACAAGAAATATTGCACACACCAATTCCAGATTCTTTTTTAGATGGAATTACTAGAAGATGTGTAATAAATATTGCAAGATCAAAGGGTATTGAAATTAAAGAAAAAAAAATTCATCCTGAAGAATTACCAAATTTTATTGGTTGTTTTCTTACAGGTACAGCGGCGGAGGTTACTCCAGTATGCCAAATAGAAAATCATAAATTTTCTGTTTGTGATGTTGTTAGGGATTTATCAAAAAGTTATCATTCATTGGTAACAAAGAAGAGTGCAGCTTAATTTTTATCATCTTCATTAATTACATGATGAATACCTTTTCTTAAGTAATCAAAACCAGTGTAAAGAGTTAAAAACGCTGATAACCATAATAAAATGATTCCAATTGTTTGAGCATTATAATCTTGAAAATTAATCAAATTATTTCCTGTTTCTCCGGTTAATAAAATTGCTATAGAAAACATTTGTATAAATGTTTTAACTTTGGCTAATCCTGAAACTGGTATAGTTATTTGACCTTTTGCTAAAAATTCTCTTAGACCAGAAACTAAAATTTCTCTTGTTAATATAATTATAGCAGCAATTACTTCATAATTTTTTATTGTATTTGTCATAACCAGTAAAACTAGCGCTGATGCTATTAAAATTTTGTCAGCAATTGGATCCAACATTTCTCCCAACTTAGATTCTTCCTTAAAGATTCTTGCTAATAATCCATCTAAGAAATCAGTAAATGAAGCTGTAACAAATAAAAAAAATGGTATTAAGTCTCCAAAAAATCCAGGTAGAAAAAAGGTTATTACAAATATAGGAACTATTATTATTCTTCCTATTGTTAGAATGTTTGGAATTTTAAAAATCATAAATTTTACTCGTGAAAAAAATTATATATTTTTGTAGCTATTTTTTCTTCTATACCATTAACAGATTTTATTTCATCTAAACTAGCAGATTCAACATATCTTGCAGATCCAAAATGGTTAAGTAAAGCTTTTTTTCTTATAGAGCCAATACCACTTATTTGATCTAATAATGATTTTTTCAAGCCCTTTTGTCTTTTTGCTCTGTGAGCAGTAACAGCAAATCTATGTGCCTCATCTCTTAATCTTTGCAAAAGAAATAATCCAGGGTCGTTCCGTTCAAATTTATAGGCATTCTTTTTATAAAAAAAAGTTTCATTTCCACTATTTCGAAACTTACCTTTGGCGATAGCAATAATAGGCAAATCATATAGACCATATTCATCAAGTACACTTCTGGCAACAGAGTACTGGCCTTTACCTCCATCAATTATTACAAGATCTGGAAGGGATAATGAACCTGATATTTCCCTAACTGCTTTACTAAATCTTCTGCTCAAAACTTCTTTTATCATTCCATAATCATTATTTTCTATGCCTTTAGTTTTAATATTAAATTTCCTATATCTTTTTTTAATAAATCCATCAGAACCATAAGTAATTAAAGCTCCAATACTATCTGTGCCTGCTATATGGCTGTTATCATAAACTTCAATTAAATTAATATCTGTTTTTAAAGAAAATTTTTTACAAATGCTTTCAAATAAATTTTTATTACTATCTGATTCATAAATTTTTCTAGTCAGTGACTCTTTAGCATTTTTTTCTGCAAGCAAAACAACTTTTGCTTTATTTCCTTTTTTGGCCACTTCAATAGAAACAGATTTTCCTTCTTTAAATTCTAAAGTTTTTTCAATTAATTTTTGATCTTTAATTTTTGCATTAATAATAATTAATTTTGGAATATTTTTGTTTTCATAAAACTGCATAATAAAAGATGATAAAATTTCATTAATATTTTGATCAGGATCATGTTTAGGAAAAAAAGATTGATTTCCCCAATTTTGTTTAGACCTATAAAAAAACACTTGAATACAAGTTTTACCAGATTCTTTATATCCGGCGATGACGTCTGCATCAACCAGGTTAGTTTCATTAATTTTTTGAGAGGATTGAATTATGTTTAAAGATTTGATTCTATCTCTAAAAATTGATGCTTTTTCAAAATCTAATTTTTCACTGGCATCTTCCATTTGTTTTGATAAATTTTTTTGAATTTCTCTTGATTTGCCTGAAATAAATTTAATTGCATCATCAACTGAGTTTTTATAATCTTTTTTTTCGACATAGTCGACACAGGGTGCAGAGCATCTTTTAATTTGATATAAGATACATGGTCTTTTTCTATTTTTAAATGTAGTTTCATCACAAACTCTTAGTAAAAAAATTTTTTGAATCATTTTTATAGTCCAATTTGCAGATCCAGCAGAAGCAAATGGTCCAAAGTAATAACCTTCTTTATCTTTTTTTCCTCTATGTTTAGTAATTTGCGGCCACTTATCTTTATTTCCTATAAATATGAATGGAAAAGATTTATCATCTTTAAGCAATATATTAAATTTTGGTTTAAACTTTTTTATTAAATTAGCTTCCAGAAGTAATGCCTCACTTTCATTTGCAGTTGTGGTAATTTCTAATTTAAAGGTTTGAGACAACATTCTTTCAGTTCTTATTATTTGGTTTTTTTCAAATACGTAGTTTTTAAGTCTGTTTGGTAAGTTTTTTGCTTTACCAACATACAGTATATCATCTTTGTGATTTAACATTCTGTAAACACCAGGACTTTTAGGAATTAAAGAAAGTTCTTTTCTTATTACCTCTTTTCCTAGATCAGAGCTTTTCATGGCTTCTTTTTTTAGAAATTTGAATGCCAACAGATGTACATTGTTTTAAAATTTCTAATTTTTCTATTTTAAGAACAATTTTATCAATTCTTATATCTTGAAATAGTTTATCAAAAACATCTTCAGCCAAAGTTTCAAGAAAATTGTAATGTTTTTTTTTTACAAGCTTTGTAATTAGTTTTACGATTTTATCATAATTTACAATCGACTTTATATCTTTGTCATTTGTTGGTTTTTTTTCTTTATAATCAACTTCTAAATTAAATTTTACTTTTTGTTTTTGTTTTTTTTCTATTTCATAATAGCCAAGCTGTAAATTTAAAGTTAAATCTTTTATAAGAATTTTTTTTTCATAATTAAATAAGCTCTTATTTTTATTTATTTTAACAATTTTAAAGTTATTTTTTTTCATTCTTTTAAACCTATTATATCGGGTGTTTGCCAATTTAGATTTTGACCACTATCAACAGCTATAATTTGCCCTGTAATTGATCTGTTTTTAATAAAAAAATCAACACTTGAACAAATTTGTTTTACATCAGCCTGTCTTCTTAAAGGTGTTGATAAATATTGTTTTTTAAAATGTTTATTACTCTGTCTTTTATTTTTTAAGGTTGGCCCAGGTGCTATTCCATTTACTCTAATTCTTGGAGCCAAGGTCATAGCACTAGTTTTTGTAAGTGTGAATAATCCAGTTTTACTTAATGTATAAGAAAAGAAAAAAGGCGTAAGTTTAAATACTCTTTGATCAATTATATTAATAATATTGGCATTTTTACTTTTACCAATGTTTTTTGAAAATTCTTTTGAAAGATAAGCTGGAGCCTTTAAATTCGTGTTTAAATGCACATCCCAGCTTTTAGTTGAAAAATTTAAAAGATTATCATTTTCAAACAATGAAGCGTTATTTATTAAACAATCAAAATATTTTAATTTTTTTTTAGAAAATCGAATTATTTTTTTTAGATCTTTTTGTTTACTTAAATCAGCTTTAACTAAGTAAATTTTTGTTCCATTTTCAGATAAGTTTCTTTTCAGCTTTATAGCCTCATTTTTAGATCTGTTATAATGAATAACAATTTCAACACCCGGACCAGAAAGATTTTTTGCGATAGCTGCACCAATTCTAGCAGCACCACCTGTAATAATTATTTTATTTGCTTCCATTTATTTTTACCTTTTTGTGCCCTTGTTCCAGGCATACCCATTGTTGATCTTCCCTTTGGATAAATCTTACTGTTTAAACTATACTGTTTAACTTTTGGGTTTAATGTAATCTCTAACTCTGTATTTTCAAGTTTTCTAATTTCATCTCTAATTTTAGCTGCTTCTTCAAATTCGAGGTTTGTAGCAGCTTCTTTCATCTTTTTATTTAATATTTTAAGGTGTTTTTTTAAATTACCTCCAATATTTTCTCCAGTTCCAATTTTTATATAATCTTTTTCATAAACACTCTCTAATACATCATTAATATCTTTTTCAATTGTTGCAGCGCTAATTTTATTTTTTTTATTATATTTTAATTGGATATTTCTTCTTCTATTAGTTTCTTCTAAAGCTTTTTTAATACTTTTGGTTTTTTTATCTGCATATAAAATTACTTTACCATCCAAGTTTCTTGCGGCTCTTCCAATTGTTTGAATTAATGATGTTTCTGATCTTAAAAATCCTTCTTTATCTGCATCTAAAATACTAACGAGCGCACACTCAGGTATATCAAGCCCTTCTCTTAAAAGATTTATTCCAACAAGAACATCAAATACACCAAGCCTAAGATCTCTCATGATTTCAATTCTTTCAAGAGTATCTATATCAGAGTGTAAATATCTAACTTTAATCCCATTCTCATGAAGGTATTCAGTTAAGTCTTCTGCCATTTTCTTTGTTAAAGTTGTAACTAAAACTCTGTAATTTT
>Ga0187833_10003778_pt1 | contig 15132 bp, 14 predicted proteins | sample ETNtaG_37_FD_167968 | JGI IMG/M metagenome (GOLD analysis project Ga0187833, IMG submission 167968) | Marine microbial and viral communities from oxygen minimum zone, Eastern Pacific Ocean - ETNP2014_SV_400_PacBio MetaG (Illumina Assembly) | ecosystem: Environmental > Aquatic > Marine > Hypoxic...
TGCCCGGCGCGGAAGCCTTTTATAGCCAGGCGCTTTCCCTGCCCCTGTTCCCGGACATGCAAGAAGAAGAGGTGGATTACGTGGTGAAGACGCTTAGCGAAATTACAGGCGCGGCCACATGAGCCGGTCGGTGTGCATCGTCCAGGCGCGTATGGCCTCGACCCGGCTTCCCGGCAAGGTGCTGTTGGAACTGGCCGGACGCACGGTGCTTTCCCATGTGCTGGAACGCTGCCTGGCCATACCGGGAATTGACGCCGTATGCTGCGCCTCTCCCGAAGGGGCCGATTGCGACCCGGTGGTGGCGGAGGCCAAACGCTACGGCGTGGAAATCTTCCGCGGCTCCGAGAAGGATGTGCTCGACCGCTATTACGGCGCAGCCAAGGCGCTCAATGCGGATTTTGTGCTGCGCGTCACCAGCGACTGTCCTCTCATCGACCCCGAACTTTGTGGCCGGGTGCTGGCCGAGGTGACGTCGGGGCGTGCCGATTTCGCCGTCAACAACATACCGGTGAGCTGGCCCCACGGCCTCGATTGCGAAGCCTTCACCTTCGCTTTGCTGGAACGGGCCGCCGCCGAGTCGCAGATTTTCACGGAGCGCGAACATGTGAGTCTCTTCATGCGCCATGCGTCGGGCGTGCGCCGCGCCAATGTAGCCGCCGAGGGAAAGGATATGAGCCATCACCGCTGGACCCTCGATGTGCCTCAGGATTACGCTTTCTTCGATGCGCTGTTTCCCCATCTTCCCGAGGGGCCGGAGGGGTGGAACTATCGCGTGCCTCTGGCCCTGGTTGAGGCCGACCCCGATCTGGCGGCCATTAACGTCGGCCATCAACATCCCCTGAAAAAATGAGCATTCTGTTTCGTGCTGACGCCGGTGTCGATATCGGTTCGGGGCATCTCATGCGCTGCCTTGGCCTAGCCCAATATCTGCGGGACCAGGGCGCGTTCTGTTCGCTCCTCACGACAGGAGTGGAAGAACCCGTTGTGGCCCGCTGGCGCGAGGAAGAGATAGACGTGCAGGAACATCAGGCCAGGCGCGGCTCACCGGAGGATGCTACGGCCACGCTGGCGGCGGCAGCGGCCGCCGGGGCGCAGTGGATTGTGGCCGACGGCTATGATTTTGGCCTCGACTGGCAACGGGCGGCGAAAGAAGGTGGGGTGGGGCTTCTCTGTTTCGACGATCTGGGCGGCGCGTCTTTCGCCGCCGATCTGGTGGTTAACCAGAATCCGGGGGCGCAAGACTTATCCTATGATATGGAGGGCGATGGCCGCGTTTTAGCGGGTGCGGACTATGTGGTGCTGCGGCGGGACATCCGCCGTCTGAAGCGGGAGGCATCCTCGCAACCACCGCATCTTCTCGTTACCTTCGGCGGCTATGACGGGGACAATCTCGCCCTTGCCGCCATGAGGGAGCTTGCCGGGGTGGAAACGCCCTTTGCCGCCACCGTGATCTGTTCGGCCGATGCGGATGGTCTGGCGGAAGCGCAAACCTTCGCGGCTTCCCATCCCGACCGGTTCCGCGTCTTGCCGCCCACCGACATCGCACCCTTGATGGCGGTGGCCGATCTGGTGCTTTGCGCCGGGGGTACCATGTCATTGGAAACGGCCTCACTAGGTATTCCCATGGTGCTGGTGACGGTGGCCGACAATCAGGAGCCCGGCGCGGCGGCTTTGGCCGGGGCCGGATGCGCCCGTCTGGCGGGGTCTGGCGTGGAGGCGCTTCCCGATGCCGCCAAGATTCTGTGTGATCTGATGCCTGACGCGGCCGCTTGCAAGGACATGGGCCGGGCCGGAATTGTCCTGGTGGACGGAGAGGGGGTGGCGCGCATAAGTGCCGCTATGGCAGGGGATCGCCCGATGAGGGAACATCATGGATAGGATCAATATAGAAGGCCGCGAGGTGGGCGAAGGCCGGCCCTGTTTCATTATCGCCGAGGTGGGGGTCAATCATAACGGTGACTCGGAGCTGGCCATGAAAATGATCGAGGCCGTGGCGCAGGCCGGGGCCGACTGTGTCAAGTTCCAGACCTTCCGGGCACAAGAGTTCGTCAACGACGCCGAAGAAACCTATACCTATAAATCCCAGGGCCGCGAGGTCACAGAATCCATGCTGGAGATGTTCCAGCGTCTGGAGCTGAAACCAGAGGTTTTTGCTCGCCTTTTTGAATACGCACGGGAGCTGGGACTGGTGCCGCTGTCCACGCCCACCGACCGCGAGGCGGTGGACCTTCTCGACGAACTAGGGACGGGAGCCTTCAAGATCGGCTCCGACGATCTTGTCTATACGCCCTTTTTGGAATACGTGGCGGCCAAGGGGAAACCGGTGATTTTGTCTACGGGTATGGCGGAACTAGAGGATGTTGAGCGGGCGGTGGCGGCGGTGCGCGGGGCCGGAAATGACCGGATCGCACTGCTTCATTGCGTGTCTCTGTACCCCACACCAGATGACCAGGTGAACCTGCACAGGATTGCCGCCCTGCGGGAACGTTTCGGTCTGGCGGTGGGATTTTCCGACCACAGTTCGGGAATCACGGCGGCGCTTGGAGCCGTGGCCCTGGGGGGCTGTATGGTGGAGAAGCATTTCACCCTGGACCGGAACCTTCCCGGCCCCGATCATTGGTTTTCAGCCGATCCGGCAGAGCTCAGGGAACTGGTTTCCGCCCTGCGCCGCGTGGAAGCGCATTTGGGAGCCGGGGATGTGGCCCTTGGCGAGGGCGAACAGGACATGGCGTCGCTGGCCCATCGTTCCATCGTTGCAAGCGCTGACCTTCCCGCGGGCCATTGCATCGGCGAAGGCGACCTTGCCTTCCGGCGGCCAGGCACGGGGCTTATGCCCTATGAGATGGATAAGGTCATCGGCAGGCGCACACGCGGCGCGGTGGCCGCCGGCACCCTGTTGGATTTTGGTATGCTTGATGACGAGGCCTGAGCGGCGCCGGGCATGAATAAGGGGAGAGGACATGGATAAGGAACGGTTCAAGAGGATGTTCCTGGAGATGATGGAAAACCGGGACAACCCGTATCATCCCATGGTCTGGATCAACGGTGATCCCAAGATCGGGCCGGGAACCTATATCGGTGGTTTTTCCGAGATCAACGCTTCGGGGGCGCGGGTGACCATCGGCGAGGCATGCGACATCGCCGCCTTCGTGGTGATCAATGTGAGCGACAGCCACCTACGGGCCATCGGTCTCGCCGATGCGCCGGAACTTCTCGATATCGAAATCGGCGACCATGTATTTATCGGCTCTCATTGCGCGGTACTGGGTGGGGCCAGGATCGGCCATCACTCGGTGATCGGCGCGGGGACCATCGTTCGGGAGGGCGAGATTCCGCCCTATTCCCTGGTGGTGGGAAATCCCATGGTGATCAAACCCGGATATTATGAAAAGAAACGTACCGCCAACGGCGGCACGTAGAAAATTTGAAAACCATGTGGGATGGGGATCAACAAAAGGCCGGAATTCCCCGGCTCTAGGAGGTTTTGATATGAAACACTGGATTATTGTTGGTGGCGGCTATCGTGGCATCGTGACAGCCCATCTTCTCACCAAGGCAGGAAACAAGGTCACTCTGGTGGAACGAGCCGGGTTCCTTGGCGGCATTATGCATTCCCCCCAATGGGAGGATATCTATGTGGATTATGGGTGCCACGTCTTCGATAATTCCGACAACCTCACCGCCGATCTTAATATCGAGATCATGGGAGGCGATGTAATCCCCGTGGATGTGGTCTACGCCTCCATCACCGACGGCAAGCGTACCGACGGCATCGCCATTCCCAATTTTACTCTGCTCGACTCCGAAACCAGAGAGCGCCTTCTGAAAGAGATATTAGCGGCTTGCGACGCGGGGAAAGATATGTGGGCGGAAGACAATCTGGACGGGGCCTTACGCGCCCGTTACGGCGACCTTGCGGCGGAACTGATCGCGCCGAAAGTCATGAAGCTGTTCGGAAAGCACCCCAAAGACCTCGACCCCTTGACCTTTAACATGGTGCCTTTTTCACGGCTCTATGCCGCCGATGACGACACCGCCCTGGAGCTGAAGAAAAATCCGGCTTATGACAAGGTGCTGGCGGCCTCGTCCCAGAGCGATCCCATGAAATTCTATCGTGACAGGGTCACCCATTTCCCGCACCGCAATTTCTATCCCGCCCACAAGGGAACGCGGGGGTTCTGCGAAAGTGCCCTTGCCCATCTCAAAAAACTTGGTGTGGAAGTAATACTGGAACACGGCACCAGCCGTATTGACAGAGGGGATGACGGCCTCACCGTTCACTTCGAGGACGGCGGCAAGATCAGCGGAGATAAGGTTCTGTGGACGCTGGGCGGCGGCGGATTGTGCCGGGCCCTGTTCGGTGAGGATCCTCTGGCGGACATGGTGCATCTCGTGCCCGCGGTCTTATACTATTTTGCCGTGGAGAAGGAGCAGGTCAATAAATACAGCTACATTCAGAACTTTACCCATGACTCGCTCGTTTACCGGGCCTCCGCGCCGGGGATTTACGGGAATCAGTTCCGTGCCGACGGCGCCACCTATATCTGCCTCGAATCACTCACTTCAAAGGATGCGCCGCTGTGGGACGATCCCGAGTCCTTCCTTGACCAGGTCTGGGAACAGGCGGTGGAGATGGGTCTTGTGAACGGCTCCCGGCCCGAGCACCACCATATCATTAAAGTTCCCGGTCCCTTTAAGGTGCCGAAGAAAGGGTTCGGCGCCGCCATAAAAGATGTGAGAGAGCGGATTGCTTCGTTTGGTGACGACGTGGTTCTGGCGGAACAGACGGCGTTTACCAAGGATGCTATTTACGGGCAGGTGAAGGATGTGGCGGATGGCTGAGTCCTCGACGATAAAATGCCCGGTACGGCTTATGGCAGGGGTCCATGTCTCATAAAGACGATACGCCTCCCAGCTGGGACCAGGTCTGGGAAGGGGTCTACGCGGGGGGGCAGGAAAACCGCTATCCCTGGGATGCGGTGGTGAGTTTTCTCTTTCGCCACCGTCCCCGCAACCTGACGCCGCAACAGACCAGGGTTCTGGAGGTGGGTTGCGGCACTGCGCCCAATCTCTGGTTCGCGGCGCGGGAGGGCTTCCAGGTCAGCGGCATCGACGGCAGCAAGACCGCCATCGCCCGGGCCCAGGAACGATTTGAGACTGAGGGTCTTTCCGGCGATCTTCGGGTTGGGGATTTCACGTCGCTGCCCTTCGCGGATGAGGAATTTCATCTCGCCATCGACCGTGCCGCGCTGTCCACCTGTGGTCTGGAATCGACGCGACTAGCCATTGCTGAGGTTCACCGGGTATTGCGTCCGGGCGGTGTGTTTTTCTGCAATCCCTACAGCCACCGCCATCCCAGCCTTGCGAGCGGCAACCCTGGTGGTGACGGGCTGACGGTGGATATCTCCGCCGGCTCCCTGGTGGGGGCGGGCCAGATATGTTTCTACGACCATGAAACACTTCTTGGGCAGCTCCCCGATACTCAGTGGCGGGTGCTGGCGCTGAGTCATATGGAGGTGGAGCCCATCATGGGAGAGGCCAAGACCGGCGTGGCCGAGTGGCGGCTGGTGGCCGAAAAGATATGACCGTTCCCCACAACCGTCTGACTCATGGCCGCGAAGAAGCGGAAGCCGTCCGCGCCGTGGTGGAAAGCGGCCACTGGGCGGCGGGGGCGGAGACAACGGCGCTCGAAGCCGATCTGGCCCACCTCACCAGCCGCAAGGAAGCGGTGGCCGTGGGGTCGGGGTTCGCGGCACTGCGTCTGGCGCTGATGGCATTAAGGGTGGGCGAGGGGGACGAGGTGGTGATTCCCGCCTATTGCTGCGTCGCCTTGCCCAATGCGGTGCTGGCCCTGGGCGCGGTTCCCGTGACCGCCGACGTGACGCCAGGCACATGGTGTCTTGATCCGGCGGTGGTGGAAAAGATGGTGACACCCCGGTGCCGGGCTATCATCGCTGTGCATAGTTTCGGGGTTGCGGCGGATATGGCGGCCCTGCGAAAGATCGGCCCGCCGCTGATCGAGGACTGTGCCCACGGCCTGATTGAGGGTGGCATGGGCAGGCAGGGGGATGTGAGCGTTACTTCCTTTTACGCCACCAAGCTTGTGGCGGCGGGGGAGGGAGGCGCGGTTCTGGCCGATGATCCGGCCCTTGCCGCCACGGTGCGCTCGGCCCGTGACTATGGAGATCAGCCCGCCAGTGCGCTGCGCCAGAATGATAAGATCACGGATTTGTGCGCCGCCCTGGCCCGCGTCCAGCTAGCCCGGTTGCTGAAGATGATCGAACGCCGCACCGAACTGGCAAGGACATATCTGGAAAGTTTTTCCGCCCTGTCAGAAAAGGGGGTTTTCACGTTGCCGCAGGACATTCCCGGCCGTGTCTGGTACCGCTTCTGTATCGGAGTCGAAGACGTGGGAGAATGGATTACGAAGCTGGACAGAAAAGGGGTGATCGCCGACAGGCCCGTCTGGGACTGGCGCGAGGAAGGCGGCCCAGCACGGCTTGGCCCCTGTCCTGCGGCAGACGCCGCCCACCAATCATTGCTTTCCCTGCCGCTCTATCCGTCACTGAGCCGGCAAGAACAGAAACAGGTCTGCGTCGCTGTTGGCGCCATTGCAGGAGCGATGGCCTAGGGTGTCGGACCGTTTCACGGAAATCGGAACCTATTACGACCGGCTGGTGGATGAATTCGGCCATGATCCACGTGCCTGTGACTATGGCCGTTCCGAATCCCAGGCCGCCAAGTTCCGGGTCATTTCCGAGGTCATGCCGCTAGCCGGCAAGAGCCTCCTCGACGTGGGGTGCGGGTTTGCCGATTTTGCCGATTATCTGGACCGGCATGTTACGGGCGTGACCTATGCCGGTGTGGATATCTCCGAGGCCATGGTGGCGCGGGCCGGGAAACGCCATCCCCAACGTGATATCCGCCACCTTAATATTCTTGAGGAAGCGCCGGGGCAGTACGACGTGGTCACCGCCAACGGCATATTCTATCTGTTGGGCGATGAGGCGCCGGACCTGATGCGACGGTTGATTTCCACCATGTTCGAGGTGGCGGGCGAGGCCGTGGCCTTCAATTCGCTCAGCGCCTGGGCCGTGGATCCGGAGGCGGGGGAATTTTACGCCGACCCCCTTGAGGTGACGGCCTTCTGCCGCACCCTGACTCCGTGGGTGGTGATGCGCCACGATTACCACGGGCGGGATTTTACCTGTTACCTCTATAAGAACCGCCGCCCGTGACGGTTCGCCTATGATCGTTTCCATCAACCAGCCCGCCTATCTTCCCTGGTTGGGCTATTTCCACCGCATCGCGGAGAGTGATCTGCATGTGGTTCTCGATCATGTGCAGTTCGAGAAGAACAGCTTCGTTAACCGCAACAAGATGTGCACCGCCGAGGGTTGGACATGGCTGAGCGTGCCGGTAAAGACCAAGGGACATTTCGGCGACTTATCCATAGAGAAGCTGGAGATCGACAACCAGCGGAACTGGCGGAGCAAGCATCTGGCGACCCTGACACAGGCCTATGCGCGGGCGCCGCACATGGCGGAATACAGCGGTTTTCTGGAGGAGGTTTTTTCGCGGGAATGGGATCATCTGGCGGATCTGTGCCGCCATATGACCGGGTTCTTCCTTGAGGCGCTGAAGATAGAGACCCCGCTGGTGGAGAGTTCCACCCTCCCCGTTGACAGCAACAAGAGCCAGATGGTTCTTGATCTGTGCCGGGAGATGAAGGCCACCACCTATCTTTCCGGGGCTTTGGGGAAAGACTATCTCGACGAAGACATGTTCAACGAAGCCGGCATCAAGGTAGTCTATCATGACTACCGGCATCCGGTTTATAGACAATGCCAGCCGGGCGAGATGATTTCCTTTATGGGGATTCTCGACCTGCTGCTCAATCACGGCACCGAAAGCCGTGACATCCTGATGGACGGACAGGAAACACTTCCCGTTACAGGTTAACTGCAAGGGCGATAGAGCGATGAATATTCTTATTGTTGCGTCTCACCCCGACGATGAAGTTCTGGGCTGTGGCGGCGCCATGGCGCGCCATGCCGATACCGGCGATGTGGTGGATGTGGTGATCGTGGTGGAAGGCGCCACCTCCCGTGGTGCCAAGCGCGATACCGGCGCGCAGGCGGAGGCGCTCAGTGCCCTGCAACAATCGGCCTGTGATGCGGCGCAGGTTCTCGGTGCGCGCAAGCCTCACTTCCTGGGCCTGCCCGACAACCGCCTCGACGGGATGGAACTGCTTGATGTAATCAAGCCCATCGAGGCTCTGATCAACGAACTCAAACCCCAGGTGGTCTATACCCAGCATGGGGGTGATCTCAACGTGGATCACCGCATCGTCCATCAGGCGGTGGTGACGGCCTGTCGTCCCGCACCAGGGACGAGCGTTCGCGCCATCTACGGCTACGAGACGGCGTCGAGTACGGAATGGGCGTCGGAGAATATGGGCGGCGTCTTTCATCCGGTGCGTTTCGTGGATATTTCCAAAACACTGGAACGTAAGCGCAAGGCGCTGGAATGCTACGCCAGCGAGATGCATCCCTTCCCCCATGCTCGCTCTGTGGAAGGTTTGGAGGCGCTGGCGCGGTGGCGCGGGGTCAGCGCCGGGGTGCAAGCCGCGGAAGCCTTCACCGTGGTGCGGGAGATCATCGACCTTTGACCGCGCCGCAAGTTCGGCCTCCCGTTCTCTTTGACGTGGCGACCATTGAGGCTGCGCCTGACTGGCGGCGGAATCTGGCCTGGCCGCTTGCCCATGGGGAACGCTGTGAGGTCCTCAAGGCCCAGATGCGGGCCCTGATCGGATTCATCTGCGCCGCTCCGGAAGATGCGCGGGACATCCTTGCGCTGGCTGCCCAGGTTTTGACCCATAACGCCAAGGTTCTTGCAGACACCGCCCTGACCTTGAATTACGCGGATCGGCAGGGCCTGCACTTCAGTGGCGAGAGGCCGGAACTGGCCTTTCTCCGGGGCGACGTGACCACCCCGGAACAAAGCGCCCAATCCTGGAATCATCCCCTGGTGGGGGCGGGTCCACGCTGGGCGCGGCGCATTGCCCGGGTCGCCAGCTGGACCCCGTGGTGGCGGCTTCCCGGGGCCTGTCTTTTCCCTTCGGCGATGGCGGCAAGTCACAATTCCCTGCTTCGCGCCGCCGCCGCCGTTTCACCCAAAACCACGGGGTTCCGCCATGCTGACGCCTGGCTGGAAGCGGCCCGCGCGGCGGCGGGGGAAACACCTCCCAGACCCGGACTGGACGAGTTGGCCGACTCGCTGGCCGAGGCCCTTGCGGCAGTGAAGGGGCTGGATGAACCCTGGCGCGGGCGGCTGAAAATTCTGATCGCGCATCACGCGCGCCAGGCCTTTGCTGCGGCGGACCGGGACCTTGCGGCGTTACGTGGTTATGCTCACCTGCCCGATGAATTATGGGCGGGGACAGGGGGAAGTTACACGGTGCGGGCCTTGAGCCTGGAGGTGCTACGGCGCGGTGGCAAGGTGGTGCATTTCGACCATGGCGGCCCCAATGGGTTTATTGAGGATTTCGAGGGCATGACCGTGTCGGAATTGATGGTGGCCTCCGAATTTGTCCTCACCACGCCCGACATAGCGCAGATGTTTTCACGGGTGGGGGCGGTGGAACTGATCGACTCCATGCACCCGGTAACGGTTTCCGGCGGACCGGGCGATCCCATTTTCCGGGGCTCCGGAAGTGGCCGGCGGCAGGCGACAGGCGCGCGGCCCAGGGTGGTTTACGTGCCCACTGCGCTGGTGGGATTCCGCCAGCTTCATCCGCCGGCTTTTCCCGACGTGGTGTCACTGGACTGGCAGATGCGGGTGGCCGAGGCGCTGTCGGAAATGCCCGTGGACCTCGCCTGCCGGGTTCACCCCGAGGGGCTGCATCCCGGTGAGCATCATCCTCTGGCGGATATTGCGCCGATGGCCGGCGGCAGCTTCGAAGAGGTCATTGCCGGGGCCGATATTCTGGTCATCGACTGTTCCGTAACCACCACCTTCTGGCAATGTCTGTGCAGTGACGTGCCGGTGGTCTATCTCCATATGGATGTGGGGCGTCTCACCGTCGAGGCATGGCCCCTGATCGAAAGACGCTGTCGGGTAATCCATGCGACCTATGATGAACGCAACCTGCCGCGATTCAACCGTGAACAACTGGCCGATGCGGTGGGCGGGGGGTGTCCCGTGGCCGACCCCGCCGAACTGCGCCGGTTGCTGGCAGGTGTTGATGCTGCGTAGCGAAGGTGCGCCGGGCTGGTCTTCAGGAGCTAAACGGGGGCCCTAAACAGGGTGAAAGGCTCTCTCGGGCGGCGCCTCTTGCGGGGTGCTCTCCTCCGCAACCGGGTTGCGCCACAGAACGTTATGATTGAGCCGCAGCAAAGCCTTGCCGATACCCAGATCATGCCGCCCGAATCTGTCGAGGCTTTCTTCCACCAGACGGTATTGCTTTTTTGACAGGACGAATTCCACCCGGCGGCGGGTGTTCCAGGAAAATTCACGGAGCGGCCTCTGTTCGGGGTCGGTAATCCAGCTTTCGAAATCGTAATCGAGCTCCGCCATGGGCACTACGTCCAGGCGGTCTTCCCCGAACATGTTCCACATCAGCCCCCGGCAATAGGACTGTGCCTGGCGCATTTCCTCCAACAGGTTCTTGTCCGCGCCATGTTCAAGCAAAAGGGCGTCGGCCTGGCGGAAGAACAACTCCGCGAGGTCTTCGTAACAGCGGGCCAGCGCCTGGGCCTTGAAGGTCTGGATCAAATTGATGCCGTGCCGGCCTTCAACCAGACCCTGGAAATTGTCGTCGTCGTCGAAAAAGGCCGTGAGTTCTTCTGCCGAGTCCCAGAGTTCGCTACGGGTGGCCTTTTCGAATTCCTGAATCAGGCGCGGCCCCTTCTGTGAATCGTCTGCTTCGGGAAGGCTCTTGGCGCTTTCAAGCAGGGACGTGAACAGAGCCATGGGGGGGATGTGGTTTTGCAGGAACAGCTTCTGAATGGCCCTGAATCCGATGGTGTTAAAGATCGAAATCAGCAACGCCATTTTCCGGCATTGCACATAATCTTCGTAGGGCAGGGTGTTGGTGGCGACCACTACTTCCTCGATCTCGATCACATTCTCTCCGTTCTTCATACGGCTGAAATCCCTGGGCAGAACGCGGAATTTGGTCTCAAACCCCCACATTTCCCGCTGTGCCGGCGTGGCCATTTCCGATCCGTTCAGCAGCATCAGCGTATAGGGAATGACATTCTCGATCTCCGACATCATCAGCTGGTTGATGGTGTCGAAATGGGTTTTCTTTGTTTCACCGGGAAGCCCGAGGATAATCTCGGACAGGGTGGGAATTTTTGCGGTCTTGATGGCGTGTTTGAGGCCGAGGAAATCGTCCAGCCTGATGTTGTCCCGTTTGATGTTTTTGAGAACGTCCGGCGTCATGGACTGCACTGCCAGGTCCATGTAAAGAACGCCCTCAAGTTTTTCCAACGCGCTGATTATGCGCTTTTTTGAATTTTTTCCGGTAGCGGTGTTTACGTAGAGCGGGTAATCAAATTCCCGTTTGATGTCGCCTATGATGTCGCATATGTCGGCATCGTGTTTGTACATGCCGAAATTAAGGTCCGCGATATGCAGCGCCTTGATGGTTTCGGGTGCGCGGTGGGCAATATAGTTCAGCTCGTCCTTTATTCTTTCGATGCCGAAGTGATTGACTTTGTTGGCGAAATCTGAGCCGTCGGCGCAAAAGGTGCATTTGAACGGACACCCGCGATTGGTCTGGATCATGGGGCTGAGGCGGCCGTCGAAAAAAGGGTCCATCAGACCCATAAGATAGGGCGAGGGAATGCTGTCCAACTCCCGTATGCGGATGGGGGTGGGCACGGCGACCAGGGTTCCGTCTTCTCCCAGCTGTGCGCATCCTTCCACGGGTATGGCTTTGAGTTGGCGCCGCGCTTCGCCGAGGCTGCCGCTGTCGCTGACGAAACGGAGAAGATTGGCAAAGGGAATTTCACCCTCAAGATAGGTATAGGCGTTGATGAGAGGCCGCTGGGCCAGGAATTCCCGTTGTTCCTCCGGGGCGTGGGGAAAATTGGGCCCACCCATAATCCGCAGTGCATCGGGGCGAATACGGTCGAGCATCCGGAAGGCGGCCAGATCCACATTATGGCACCAGGGGTAGTTGCTCATGGCGAGAATATCCGGCGGGTCGCGCTCGATGGCGTTCTCAAGCTCGGTAAGGTATTTGAACAGAGAGACCTGAATGTCGTCGCCGAATTCCTGTTTCGCATATGCCGCCACAAAGGCCACATTGAGAGGAAAAACCTCCGTGGCCAGACCAACGGTGTCGTGGCTTAAATCGGCAAAGTAGATGCGCATGAAATACTCTTCGTTTTCGTTCCGATAAATTCTATAAGGCCGCCTGTGAGGAATTCCGCAAACTCTTAGCCCATATTTCCCGGACGGTCTGTAAATTTCCGGCGATCATACCAACGCAGCCGCCTAGGGAGTAACTTCATTTCCTCCGTGGGCTTCCATGGCTTTGTCCATTCGTCATCCCGTCCTTATATGGGGTGGGGTGACAAACCACGCCACGGTAACGAGCAAGGAAAAGGAAAGTAAAAAACCATGACTGACGGCAACGCCCCCATTGACGCCTGGAAAGGTGACTTCGGCGACGACTATGCGGCGCGCAACCGCGCCACCGAGGAAACCGTGGGCAACGCGGCGCGCGCCTTTAGCGAGATTCTTTCCCATGTGGAGGATAGCCCGCCGGCCTCCATTCTCGAAGTGGGCGCCAATATCGGTATCAATCTGCGGGCGCTCTCGGGCCTCAGCGATGCCGAGCTTTTCGCTGTGGAGCCCAATGCCAGCGCCCGCGAACAGTTGGTGGCCGATAAGGTGCTGCCGCCCGATCATCTGTTCGACGCCATGGCCACCAAGCTTCCCCTCGACGACGGGGCCGTGGACCTTGCCTTTACATCGGGCGTGCTGATCCACGTTCCACCCGCCGACCTTGAGGCGGCCTATGGCGAGATCCACCGGGTGGCGGCGCGCTATATCCTGTGCATCGAATATTTTTCTCCCACACCGGTTGAAATCCCCTATCGCGGCCATGAGGGCCTGTTGTTCAAGCGCGATTTCGGCGGCATGTGGCTTGATCTTTTCCCCGCTCTCAAGCCCGTGGCCAATGGCTTCTTCTGGAGGCGAACTACCGGTCTCGATGACATCAACTGGTGGCTTTTCAGAAAACCTTAATGACGTCTCCCTGCCGTATCCTTTTCTTCCTGCCTGATCTCGATGGCGGGGGGTCACAGCGCACCCTGGTCAATCTGGCCGGCGCCCTTCCGCGCGACCGTTTTACCGCCACCCTGGCGGTGGGGCGCAGTGACGGTCCGGCGCGGGACTGGGTTGCCGGTCATGTGCCGCTGGTGGACCTGAATGCGCCACGCCTGCGCTGGACGCTGGCGCCCCTGCGTGGGCGTGTGAAGCGTGAGCGCCCCCATATTCTGTTTTCCTCCATGCCAGACGCCAATGTGGCGGCTTCTCTTGCGGTGGCGGGTTTGCGGTCGCGTCCCGGACTTATCCTGCGCGAGACCAATTCACACCGCCAGCGCGGCGATCTCGGTTGGCTGCGGCGCAAGCTGATCGGATGGGCTTATGGCCGGGCCGATGCGGTGGTCGCTCTGTCGGAGGGTGTGCGCGAAGAACTGGTGGAGGACTGCGCCCTCGATCCCGAACGCACGGTCACCATCCATAACCCCGTGGACGTGGCGGGCATCGCCGCGGCGACTCAGGCGGTAAAGGACGGGATCCAGGAAGTCCCCTCCAGTGGCCTTCTGATTGTGGGATGTGGGCGGCTGCACCGGCAGAAGGGCTTCGATCTTCTGATCGAGGCCGTTGCCGATCTCGATGATGCCAGAGCGCGGCTTGTGATTCTCGGCGAGGGGCCGGAGCGTGAGGCGCTGGAAGCCCTTGCCCGGTCTCGGGGCGTGGCCGACCGGGTGTTGATGCCGGGCTTCGAGAGCCATCCTGAAAAATGGCTCGCCCAAGCCACCCTCTTCGTCCTGCCGTCGCGCTGGGAAGGGTTTGGCCATGTGCTGGTGGAGGCGCTGGCCGCGGGGGTTCCGGTGGTTTCTGCATGGGCGCCCCACGGGCCCGCCGATATTCTAAATGACGGTGAGACAGGTCTGATGGTGCCCACGGGGAATGCCGAGGCGCTGGGTGCGGCTATCGATCGGCTTCTCATCGATAAGGGGCTGTGCGGGCGTCTGGCCGAGGCCGGGCGCAAGACGGCGGAGCGGTTTTCACTGCCGGTAATCGCCGAACGTTATGCCGACTTTATTGAGAGCGTTGCTGGAAAGAACCAAGCCGGGGAACGTTCCTAGCGCCCATGTGCGGACTCGCCGCCCTGTTCGATCCAGGCCGCCGTTTTGACACGGCCCTTTTGGCTGGGATGGAAGACGATCTGTTCCATCGGGGACCCGATTCAGGTGGCACTGTGTCCGAGCCTGGTTTGGCGCTGGTATTCCGTCGGCTGGCCATTCTCGATCCGGGGTCACAGGCCGACCAGCCCATGAGTGACGCCTCAGGGCGATGTACCCTGGTCTTTAACGGCGAGATTTACAACTACCGTGCTTTGCGCCTGGCCTTGGAACAGGAAGGCGTGCGCCTGCGCACCAGCGGCGATACCGAGGTGGTGCTCGAAGGCTATCTGCGCTGGGGCGAAGACGTCCTGAGCCGTCTGGAAGGTATGTTCGCCTTCTGCCTTGTGGACCGGGAACGTGGCGTTGCGCTAGCGGCCCGCGACCCTCAGGGTATCAAACCGCTTTACATGGTGCATGCCGGAACCACAACGGCCTTTGCCAGCGAGATGCGGCCACTGTTTCGCCTGCACCCGCCACAGGTGGATGAAGAAGCGCTGGCAGAACTCATCACCTTCGGCTGGGCCGCGGGGCGGCTGAGCAATTGCCGGGGGATTGAACGTCTTCCCGGGGGTGTGCTGGTGACGGTGCCGCTAGCCGGGGGCGTCCCAGCGGAGCGGTGCTACTGTGATCCTTTGGAGACCCTGCTCCCCGATCCCGATTTCGGCTCCGAACTGGATCTGGCTGATGCCGAGGCACGGGT
>Ga0187833_10003787_pt1 | contig 15104 bp, 11 predicted proteins | sample ETNtaG_37_FD_167968 | JGI IMG/M metagenome (GOLD analysis project Ga0187833, IMG submission 167968) | Marine microbial and viral communities from oxygen minimum zone, Eastern Pacific Ocean - ETNP2014_SV_400_PacBio MetaG (Illumina Assembly) | ecosystem: Environmental > Aquatic > Marine > Hypoxic...
AGAGTGCTAAAAACCTAAGGGATATTTCGACTATTGTTCGAACTAACCGTTCGGAGGCGCATGATATTAGTGGCGGAAATCCACTTTGCTTTGTCCACACCAACTCCTGAAATTTGTTATCATTTCTAACCTGCCCCCAAGGTTTGTACCACATCCTAAGTTAGTCTGTTTGCCATCCGTTCTGAGGCCCGGTTCGGCCGCAGCCCATCAACAGCGAAGGCCGGAACGGGCCGGTGCGGCCTCGGCCGTATCGCCAGAGGCAATTCAGCCATAGGCGCTGACGTCAAACACGCAAGACACCAAACAGAAGGACTCTTCTGTTTGGTTCGCACCACTAGGAAAGCTCCCGCCAAGCCCGCCGCCGGCCGTCTGGTGGCACCCTTCGAGATCGCCGCCTTTGGCTAAGGGATGGGGCGCGAAGGAAAATCTAGACCCCCAGGTGGGCGATGATATCAGCCCGCTTGATCGTTACCGCGGGCCCCTCGAGAACGATCCTCCCCTGGTCCATCACGATCAAGTAATCAGCCACGTTCTCCAGGAAGTGGATGTTTTGCTCGACAATCACGAATGAACGCTGGTCATGGCGCGCCTGCAGCACGAGATCGGTCATGTGATCGATATTTTCCTGTTGTACGCCCTCGGTCGGCTCGTCGAGCAGAGCCAGGGTTTTGCCCTCGGACATCGTGCGCATGAACGACAGCATTTTGCGTTCGCCACCGCTCAGGGTGCCGGCGTGTTGGCGCAGACGCTCGCGCAACCTGGGAAAGACCTCAAAAAAGACCGCGAAATCTTCGACCGCCGCCCGGCTCTGCATCAGCGAGAGGTTTTCCCAGACGCCGAGATTGTCGAACACGATGCGCTCCTGCGGGCAGAAGCTGATGCCGTCCCGGCTGCGTTGCGCCGGGCTCGTGCCCTTGAGATCGCGCCCACGAAACCTGACGGCCCCGCCGATCAGGGGCAGGGATCCAAAGAGCAATTTCAACAGCGTGCTTTTGCCGACACCGTTGCGCCCAGTTACGCCGACCACCCGGCCGGGCTCGATCTGACCCGAGACGCCGCGCACCACCTCGACCTCGCCGTAGCCGCCGACGATATCGTCGAACTGGAACAAAGGGCTCATACCGTTATGCCGACGTAGACGTCCCGGACCCGCGTGTCGGCCTGGATCGAGGCGACATCGCCCTGGGCCAGCAGACTGCCCTGGTGCATGACAAAAATATGATCGGCGATCTCGCGCACCAGGGCCATGTCGTGCTCGATGACGACCACCGTCAGACCCAGTGTCTGACGGGCCCAATGAATGGTGTCGATGACGATTTGCGAATCCTCCGCCGACATGCCGGCGCAGGGCTCGTCCAGCAGCAACAAGCGCGGCTCGGCCACCAACGACATGGCCAATTCGAGAATTTGCCGCTCGCCGTGACTGAGGTTGCCAGCCATCTCGGCATCGTTCTCGAGGAAGGGGTAGCGTTGGCGCAACTGCGCCAGCACCGGCGTCTGCCAACGCCTGAGCGAGGGCTTCAGCAGGTCCAAAAACCGCGCCCGCGTGCCCCACAGTGCCACGTGGATGTTGTCGCGCACGCTGAGTTCGGTGAAAACGCTGGGGATCTGGAATTTTCGCCCAATTCCCAGCTTGGCAATCCTCTCCGGCGGCAAGGCGCCTAGCGCCACCCCGTCGAAGCGAATATCGCCGCTCTGTGATTTCAACTCACCGGTTATGGTGTTGAAGGTCGAGGTCTTGCCGGCCCCGTTGGGCCCGATCAGGCAGTAGATCGATGGCGCCTCCAGAGCCAAACTAAGGCCATCCAGGATGTGCACGTCACCGACGCTGAGATGACAGCCATCGACACCCAGCGCCGGTGCCGCCAAGCCGCCGTGGGCTGGCGGCGGCGCCTCGACGGGCTTTGGCCGGCGGGCCGCGAGGGCCGCCAGCCGGCGCTGCAGCGGTGCCAACATGCCGACCAATCCGTTGGGCAGATAAAGCACGACCAGGATAAATACCAGCGACACGATGACTTCCCAGACCGTCACGCGGTCGCGCAGCTCGGTCGTTAGGACGCCGATCAATATGGCCCCCACGGGCGGCCCGATGACGCTGCGCCGGCCGCCCACAGCCGTCCAGATGACGAGGTCCGCGGATATCAAAAAGCCGCTCAGCGTCGGCGTCACCAGATTCTGCTGCGGGGCGTAAAGCAGACCGGCGAAGCCGGCCAGAAAACCGGCAACGGCGAAGGCCGTGGCCTTCAGATGCGTCGTCGAATAGCCGAAAAAGACGATCCGCCGCTCGTTCTGGGCCAGCGCCCGCCAGACCACGCCGAGCGGCGCATTGATCAGCCAGGCCGCCAGCCCCAGCGCCGCCACCAGCGCCCCGGCAGCAAAATAATAGCGCGCATCGTAGCCGTCCATGCCAGGCAGGTCGGGGATGTTGCGCAAACCGTTGAAGCCGCCGGTGACATCATTCCAGGTGTTGGCGATCTGAAAGGCCAACAGCGTCAGGGCCAGGGTGATGAGGGCGAAGAACGGGCCGCTTTCGGTGCGCCCGCGAAAGACCGCCAGCCCGATGCCCCAGGCCAACACGGCGGGCACGATGGCAGCCGCCGGCAGCAACAGCCAGATGATCGCCGAGCCCGAATAATTGACCAGAATAAGGCCCGACATGTAGGCGCCGAGGCCGAGAAACATGCCCTGCCCGAGCGGCAGGAAACCGCCCTGCCCCCAGCAAATTCCGATGCCGATGGCGACGATGGCATAAAGAAAGGTGAGCGAAAGCTGGAAGGTCCAATAGAGCCCGAGCACGGCCGGGATGGCCAGCACCAGCGCCACCAGGGCGGCGCTAAACGCGAGAAAATATGCCACGGGGCCTGAGCCAGAGGAAAAAGACGGCAATCGCCAGGACCAGCAGGTAGGCCGTGGTGCGGTTGAGGATGGCCGAGACCACGCTGTCGAGGCCGCCGATAATGCCGGAGCCTACGAACAATCCCAAAACGCTGCCCAGACCGCCGACGATAATGGCGAAAAAGGCGGTGATGACGAAATCCAAGCCCATGTAGGGGTTGGCCGACATCAGGGGAGCGATGACGACGCCGGCCAGACCGGCCAGCAGGGAGCCGAAGATGAAGGTGTTGCGGGCCAGCACGTCGGTCTGGATGCCCACCGCCTGGGCCAGTTCGGGATTGCCTACCATGGCCTTGACCCGGGCCCCGGTAGAGCTTTTGAGATACCACCAAAGCATCAGCCCGATCAGCGGCGCGGCCAGGGCGATAATCAGCAAACGATAGGCCGGGTAGGAGGCGCCCAGCACGTCGACGGCCCCCGCCACGGGCACCGGTACGTTGTGAAAGCCGCCGCCGTAAAAGGCCTCCACCACCTCCCGGATCAGGATCCCCAAGCCCCAGGTGGCCAGCAGCAAATCAAAGGGCCGGGCATAGAGCGGCCGGATCAGGATCCGCTCGACCAGCCAGCCGACGGTGCCGCAGACCAGCATGGCCAGCGGCACCGCTAGGATAAACGGCAAGCCGTGTTGGTTGGTGAAAACGGCGGCGTAGGCGCCCAGCATGATGAACTCGCCATGGGCCAGGTTCATCACGCCCAACCAGCCGAAGACCACCGCCAAACCCAGCACGATGATGACCAGCAACGTCACGGCAAAAAGCACGTTCAGCCCCTGCGTCAAAATCAGAGGATCCACCGCCTAACTCCCGAAACCCTAGACCTGATCGCCAAGCGGCGATTCAGGTGCAGGTCTGACCCGACGCCATGTTGGCCACCGACTTGATGACCTTGAAACTGCCACCCGTGGCATCGGCCAGATGCATATCCTTGTCGACATGGCGGTTGGCGCGCATGGTCCATTGCCCGCCCGGTGCTTCGAAGGTCAGGTTCAGGGCCGCCTTGGCAACGGCGGCGGTGTTGGCCGAGCCCGCCTTGTTGGCCACCGCTGCGGTGAACTTGACGCCGGCGTAACAGTCTTCGCCGAGCAAGCTCAGGTTGGGTGCCTTGGCGCCGAATTTGGCGGCGTAGGCCTGCTTGAAGGCGGCATTGCGGGGGGTCTCGATATTGGCGTAGTAGGACATGGCGCCATAGAGATTGTTGGCGTTCTCCTTGCCGATGCCGAGCAGGGTGTTCTCTTCCAGCAGCGAGGACAAGCGGGTGATCTTGTCAGCCCCGAAGGCCGCGAAGGTGCGGTTGAAGTTGACATTGTCGCCGCCCACCAGGGTGACGAAAACCAGCTTCGGGTTGGCCGCCTTGATGCGGGTGACGACTTCCTCGAACTTGTTGGGCGCACCCAGCGGCATGTATTCCTCGCCCACCACCTTGCCGCCCAGCTTGGCAATCATGCCCTTGGCGTACTTGTTCAGAACCTGCGGCCAGACATAGTCGTTGCCGATCATGTAAACCGTGTCCATGCCCGAATGTTGGGCCAGCCAGGGCAATGCCAGATCGAGCTGCTGCGGCGGCGTGTCGGCGATGACGTAGGTGTGGGGCGCACATTCGTTGCCTTCGTATATCGGCGTATAGACGTAGGGCAGCTTGCCCTTGAAGGCAGCGACCAGGGCCTGGCGCACGGCACTGTCGTGCGAGCCGACGACGAAATCAACTTGCTCGTTAAGCATCAAGCGGATGCCCGTCTTGGCCGCGTCGGCGGGGGAGACGCCGCCATCGACGACAATCAATTCAACCTTCTTGTCGTTGATGCCGCCGGCTGCGTTGACCTGATCGACGGCCAGCTCGGCGCAGGCCTTTTGGGTCGGGCCGAACAGCGAGGCCGGGCCGGTGAGCGCGGCGAAGAGGCCGATCTTGAAGTTGTCGGCGGCCTTGGCCGGGCGAATAATCGCTGGCGCCGAAGCCAGCGCCAGGGCGCCCGCGGTGGAAGTCAAGAATTGCCGACGCGTCGGCTTGATAAGCGTGGAAGTAAACTTTTTCATGGGATGTCCCCCTGTTGGTCGGATTTAGGTGTCGAGTGCAGGTTCCGGCCAAGCCGGCTCGTTCGCCTCGACCGCCATGCCGATAGCCAGAATGGTTTCGTCGCTGCCTTCCGGTCCATCGAACTCCATACCCACGGGCAGGCCCGTGGCGGTCATTCCGGCCGGCATGCTGAGGCCCGGCAAAGCGGCATTGCTGGCCGGGTCGGTGTTGCGGATGTAGGTCATGAAGGTGGGCACGTCTTCACCGGCCACGTTGACGGTTTCATCCTCGCCGATCTTGGCCGCCGGCATCGGCGTGGTCGGGAAGACGATGGCGGCCAAGTCGTTAGTGGCAAAGAAGTCCGTGAACAGGGCCCTGAGTTTGGGCCGGGCTTCGTTGAGGGCTTGCAGGTAAACTTCTTCGGGAATGGCGTCGTCGCCCATCAGGCTGTCCAGCAGCCCCTTGACGTCAGGCGAGGCGACCTCGGCCACCACGGCGGCATAATCAAAATCGAGCCCGTGGGCCGAAAGGTAGGCGTTCAAGGTGACGCTGGTTTCAAAAAGCGCCACCGGCATGCTGGCGGCTTCGTTGGCTTGGGCCACGCCCTCGACATCGACTTCCACCAGGGTGACGCCGTAATCGGCCAAACGGCTCAAGGCCGCCTCCATCACGGAAGCGGTCTCGCTGTCGAGCATTTCGTAGTAATAGCCGCGCGGCACGCCGAGGCGCAAGCCTTTGAGGTCGGCCGGCGCGATGGCGCCGCCGTGGCCGCAAATAATGCCGTCCAACAAGGCGGCATCGGCCACCGACCGGGTCATCGGTCCGACGGTGTCGCGGGTACTGGAAATCGGCACCACGCCCTGCTGGCTGTAGCGTCCGCTGGAGGGGCGAAGGCCTGTGATGCCGCAGAGCGCCGCCGGCACCCGCACCGAGCCGCCGGTATCGCTGCCCAGGCCGGCCGGCGCCAGGCGCGCGCCCACGGCTGTCCCTGTGCCGCCGGACGAGCCGCCGGGTATGCGCGTCGAATCGTAAGGATTGCCCGTCGGCCCAAAGGCGCCGTTGTTGCAGGTCACGCCATAGGCCAGTTCGTGCAGGTTGGTTTTACCGAAACAATAGGCCCCGGCGTCAAACAGGGCCTGCGCCACCGGGGCATTGGCAGCAGGAATATTGCTTCGCAGCGCCGGCGTACCGGCTGTCGTCATGACACCGGCGGTGTCGATATTATCTTTTAATACCAAGGGGATACCGAGCAAGGCCCGGCTGCTGCCGCCGGCTGCACGCGTCTCGTCCGCGGCCGCGGCGGCTGCCAGCACACTGTCTGGATCGATGCTGATAAAGGCGTTCAGCCCGCTCAGCGCTTGCTGCCGCGCCAGCAAGGCCTGGGCCAATTCGACGGCGCTGGCCTGGCCCGAATTCAGCAGTGCAACCGCTTCCGCCACGGTTAGTTGATGGAGATCCATGTCCCCCCCCCTTTATTACTCAGCTCATCGACAAATCACCGTTCAACGTAAATCCTGCCCGCAACAAAACTATCACGAGGCAATAACCAGCAGCAAGACGACGGTGCCACCACGGCCGATCGTGGGGAGCCGCGACCAGGTCAGCGTCTAGCGCGGCTTAGGACGCGCAACGTTTCGACTATTCCTATTTGGCCATCCCGGCCGCCCTTGACGGCCCGGACGGCGTTGCCTCGTCGAACAGAAAAGTGCTTTTTCGCTTCGACGTCCCGACTACGAATAATCTTCGTTAATAACGGGGGTCCTCCGAAAACGATCCTGGTTGGCGAAGCTCGACAACTGTATCCTCTCTCATGGCGTAGCCTTCCTTCGTGGAAATGGCGACTTCAGCATCGCCAGGATACACCGCCTTCATCTCATCGCATCACCAACTTTCGAGTGTAGCTCATTTCCGAGGTTTGTTCTAAGGCGATGCATCGTCGGCGGAGGTATTATTGCCCACCACCAACTTCGTTCTCTTGGCTTTGCTCTTCTCGCCGGGACGGCCAGATACGGGAGCGTCGGGAATAGGAAGCACGGTTTGGAGACTACTCCCCCTCAAACCCAACGGATGTGCCTAAAAGCCCCTTTTTCTCAGGTCAGGTGGAAAGCCTAGCTCGCCCAGCAGCGTCGCGACGTTGCTGTCCCCGGTGCCGGCCTGAAGCTGCTCCTGGATGCGAGCAACCGCCAGCACCAGCCCCCGATGCTCATCGTCGACCCCAAGATGCCGGCCTTTATGCCGCGCTCTACCTCGCTGCAGGTCGTCCTGCCGGGGCAGCACAACGGCCGCGTCTTGGCCCAGGACTTCGGCGGGCTCGTGGTCTACAACGACGACCTGGCGCAGCTCTGGTTTGGCACCGGGCCACCTCGGCCCGAGGCGGCGCCCTTAATTATTAGGCAGCTTGCCAATCGTAGTTGGCTTCGAAGGCCGCCGCAGCACGGTAGATGGTGCGTTCATCGTAACGCTTGCCGATCAACTGCAAGCCGGCGGGCAGGCCCTCGGCGTTGCGGCCGCAGGGCAGCGAAAGAGCCGGGTTGCCGGTGTAGTTGTAGGGTGAGGTGTTGCCCAGCATGCACCAGGCCTGGCCGATTTTGCTCAACCGGTCATCCCCTTCGCCCGGCAGGGGCATAGCGGCCATGGGCAGCGTCGGCGTCAACAACAGATCCCATTGCTCGAACAATTCGGCATATTGCGCCGTGGCCTGGGTTTTCAGGTTCTGGCCCCTGCCATAGATGCGCCCGCCATAGGTCTGCTTGACCCAGGCGCCCAGCAGGGTAAGGGCCTTGGCCGTATCGGGCCATTCATCGGCGCGCCGGCCCAGGGTGTTGATCTGCTCGATAAGGCTGGGCGGATAGAAGCCCGCAGCCCCACTGGCCACGCCGCCGCCAAAGGTGAACTGACGGACCATGCCTTCGGCGATCATGGGCAGAAAGATATTGCCGATGTCATTGTGGAGCGGCACGGATATGCGCTCGACTGTCGCTCCCAGGCTGGCCAACAGATCGGCCGCGGCCAGCACTGCCGCATCGACCGCGTCCTCCGATTCCTCGCGGCCAAAGCCTTCCTCGATGATGCCGATTCGCAGGCCCTCGACGCCGCGCTCAAGTTCCGCCGTATAGTTATCAGCGGCCACGCCGGACTGGCGGTTGTCATAACCGTCGGGCCCGGCCAGCACTTCCAGCAACAAGGCGTTGTCGGCCACGTTGGCGGTCATGGGCCCGACGTGGTCGATGGAAACCTCCATGCTCATGATACCGCTGTAGGGAACCAGGCCATGGGTCGGCTTCATGCCGACGACACCCGAAAACGCCGACGGAATACGGATCGAGCCCGCCTGATCGCCGCCGATCGACATATCGACCTCGCCGCCGCCGACCAGGGCGGCGCTACCCGAAGACGAGCCGCCGGCCGAATAGCCCATCTTGCGGGGATTGTGGACGGAGCCCGTGGCCGATGTGAAACTGCTGCCCGAAACAGAGAAGTACTCACAGACCGCCTTGCCGGTGATGGTGGCGCCGGCATCCAACATGCGGGTCACGATGGTGGCGTCGACCTCCGGCACATAGCCTTCCATGACCGAGGCACCGTTCATCAACGGCACTCCCGCCAACAAAACTGTATCCTTGAGCGCCACTGTGCGACCGGCAAGCTTGCCCGTTGCGGCGCCCTTCACTTCGGTCTTCACGTACCAGGCGTTCAGAGGATTGTCCGCCGCCGCGGGCCGCTGGCCGGGGCTGCGGGGATACTTCACCTGCGGTAGGGCGTCGGAGCCGTCAAGGGCGGCCTCGGTCAGATCGAACAGCGGCCCCAGAACCTGGCCAAAGAACTCCGTATCCTCGTCGCTCAGGCTGACCCCGAAGCTGGCGGCAATCTCACGCATCTGTTTAGCTGACGGTTTCATTTGCCTGCACTCCTTTGGCTATGGCACAAATTGCTTCAGGTTCTGGCTTCAAAACCAAGATATTCGGCCACCATAGCCGAATCCTTGATTTCCTCAAACGGGGTTTTGGTGTCCAGAACGCCGGTGGGGAGGGGTTGTGCCCATTAGGGTTTTTTGTTGAGGCCGATTCTGCTATCGTGGGGGCCGAGCCGCGAGCTATCTGCGGAATGTCGGCCAAAAAAAATCTGCTCGACAACGAGCAAGGCAGGACATGGCTGTCCCCGGCCCGTCCAGGACCACAGCAGAGGAGGATTTGTCGTGACGATCAAACGCAGGGATTTTCTCAAGACTTCACTGTCCGGCGCGGCGGCACTGTCCGCCGGTTCCCTCGTCTGGCCACGAGTTTCCGAGGCGGCGGACACCATTCGCGTGGGCGGGATGCATAATCTGACCGGTCCCTTCCAGGCCTTTGGCACCAACAAGCTGCGTTGCGTGCAATTGGCCCTCGAGGAGATCAACAAGGCTGGCGGCCTGTTGGGCAAGCAAGTGGAATTGGTGGGTTACGATGCCCAGGCCGACAACAAGCTCTATGCCCAATACGCCCAACAGTTGGGCCTTCGGGACAAGGTGGTCACCGTGTTCGGCGGCCTGACCAGTTCCTCGCGCGAGGTGGTGCGGCCGATCTTCAAGCGCACCCGGACCCTCTACTTTTACAACATGCCCTACGAAGGGGGAGTCTGCGACCGCAACATCTTCTGCACGGGTACCACGCCCGGCCAACTGCTGGCAAACCTGATCCCTCACATGGTCAAAAAGCACGGCAAGAAGATCTACGTGCTGGCCGCCGACTACAACTTCGGACAGATCTCCGCTAAGTGGACAAAGAAAATCGCCCAGGAACACGGGGCCCAGGTGATCCAGGTGGATTACTTCCCGCTGGACGTCAACCAGTTCGGCCCGACCATCAGCAAGATCCAGGCGGCGAAGCCTGACTTTATCGTCAATACCTTCGTTGGGCCGGCACACGGCGCCTTCTACGGCCAGTGGGCCGCGGCCGGCATGAACAAGGAGATCCCCATCGCCTCGCAGACTTTCGGCGAGGCCGGCGAGCACCTGCGTATGCCGACCGAGCTCTCCGACGGGATCACGGTCTGTTACAGCTACGTAGATGAAATCGACCTACCCACCAATGCCGCGTTCTTGGGCCGCTTCAGGGCCAAGTTCGGCGACAAGTACGGCTATCTGGGTGACCTGGCCGTCTCGTCGTACCTGGGAGTCCTGATCTGGGCCAAGGGCGTGAAGAAGGCCGGTTCGACCGACCGGGACAAGGTGATTGCGGCCTTGGAAAGCGGCGTCAGCATCGACGGTCCGAACGGCAAGATCACCGTGCAGCCGGAGACCCATCACTGCGTATTCGATATGTACCTGGCACAGATGAAGAACCGCAAGTTCGACATCCTGCAGACCTTCAAGCAGGTTACGCCGACCAACCCGCAAGGCGTCTGCAACCTGATCAAGAACCCGCAGACCAACAAGCAGTTCGAACCGAAGATCTAGGCTCTTTCTCGATTGAGCAAGGGGACGGCCTTGGACTTCGCGGCGGTCATCGTCATTCAGGTTCTCTATGCCATCGCCAGCCTGGCGCTGATCAGCGTCGGGCTGGCAGTCATTTTCGGCATGATGCGGGTGATCAACTTCGCCCACGGGGAGTTTCTGATGATGGGCGGCTACACGGTGATCCTGTCAACCCACGCCGGCATCAACCGCTGGGTCTCCATGCTGGTGCTGGCGCCGCTGGTGGTCGGCCTGGTCGGCATGCTCGTCGAGTGGCTGATCATCCGCCACCTCTACGGCCGGGTGATCGAGACGGTGCTGGCCACCTGGGGGCTCAGCCTGTTCCTCATGGGCCTGGCGACGGTCACCGTGGGGTTCTACCAGGAGGGCATCCTGCCGCCCTTCGGCCCTGTACGGATCGGCGCCTACAAGGAAGGCGGCTACACCTTCTTCGTCATCGGCGTTACGGCGCTAATCCTGATCGGCGTCTACGCCCTGATGCGCTATACCTGGTTCGGCCTGATCGCCCGGGGCACCATGCAGAACGCCGACATGGCCGCCGCCCTGGGCACCGACACCCGTAAGGTTTACGCCCTGACCTTCGGCTTCGGCGCCGCCCTGAGCGGCCTGGCCGGCGCCATCATGGCGCCCATCTCCGGGGTGGTGCCGGTGGTCGGCATGACCTACATCGCCAAGGCTTTCATCACGGTGATCAGCGGCGGCGCTACGGTGCTGGCCGGCACCGTCTCGGCGGCGGGCCTGCTCGGCCTGGTCAACCAGGCCGTCACCTTCGTGACCACGCCGGTGATCGGCGAGGTGGCGTTGCTGGCTTCAGCCATCATGCTACTGCGCATCCTGCCCACGGGCATCACCGGGCGCTTCTTCCGGAGGGGGCTGTGAGGCCCAGCGCCAACCAGGCCGGCCTCCTGGCGGCGACGGCGGCGGCGCTCGTTCTGCTGGTCGTGCCGCCGCTGGCCTTCGAGGTCTTCACCCTGGTCAACGCCACCATCTACCTGATCATGGCCACCCTGGCGCTCAGCCTGGCCCTGGTCTGGGGCTTCGGCGGCATCCTCTGCCTCGGCCAGTCCATGTTCTACGGGCTGGGCGCCTACGCCTACGCCGTCACGGTGCTGAACACCGGCGAGAGTACCCTGCCGATCCTGCTGGGCGTTGCCCTGCCGGTCGCCTTCGCCGCGGTGCTCGGCTACTTCATGTTCTGGGGGCGCGTCAGCGACGTCTACCTGGCGGTGATCACGCTCACCGTGTCGCTGATTCTCTTCCACCTGATCAACAGCACCGCCGGCGACCAGTACCGCATCGGCGAGGCGCCGCTGGGCGGCTACAACGGCCTGCCCGGCCTGCCACCGATCAACTGGCCCGGCGATCCGGACCGGCCGATCAGCTTCGAGGGCATGTACCTACTGGCGGCGGCGGTGCTGGTCGCCACCTACTTCGGCCTGCGCTGGCTTTTGCACAGCCACTTCGGGCGGGTCACCGTGGCCATCCGGGAAAACGAGGCGCGGGCCGGGCTGCTCGGGTACGACGTGCACCGGCACAAGCTCTGGGTGCTGATGATCGGCGCCGGCATCGCCGGGTTGGCCGGGGTGCTGTCGGTGTCCTGGGGCTCCTTCGTCGGGCCCAACGTCTTCAGCATCGTCTTCACCGCCCAGATCATCGTCTGGATTCTGGTCGGCGGCCTGGGCACTCTGATCGGGCCTATTGTCGGCGCGGTCGCCATCCAGTTCCTCATCGCCTGGCTGGGCGAGGCCAAGATCGCCGACACCAACTTGGTCCTGGGGGGGCTGTTCGTGCTGTTCGTGCTCCTGGTGCCGAAGGGCCTCGTCCCCATGCTGGCCGAGCGCCTGCGCCCCTGGGCGGCGCGCCGGTTCCCCGAGCTGGCCGAGCCGGGCGGCGGGGACCCGCTATGACCGCGTCGCTCCTTGAGACCCGGGACCTGATCAAGACCTTCGGCGGCGTTGCTGCCATCGACAGGGTCAACTTCGCCCTCGCCGAGGGCGAGCTGCGCTGCCTGATCGGCCCCAACGGTGCCGGCAAGAGCACGTTTTTCAAGATTCTCAGCGGCCAGTTGCGCCCCTTGTCCGGCCGGGTCCTGTACCGCGGACGCGACATCACCGGCGCCGAGCCGCACGCCATCGCGCGCATGGGGATCGGCATCAAGACCCAGGTGCCGAGCGTCTTCGAAGGCCTGGAGGTGCGCGAGAACCTGCGCCTGGCGGCCCGCCGTGGCCGCAACAAGGCCGCCGCCGCGTCCCGGGTCGAGGCGCTGATGGAGCGCCTCGGTCTGCAGGATCTGGCCCGCCGGCCGGTCGGCCACCTGGCGCACGGCCAGCGCCAGTGGGTGGAGCTGGGCCTGGTGCTGGCCAACGATCCCGACCTGGTCCTTTTGGACGAGCCGACGGCCGGCATGACCCAGGACGAGGTGGCGCGCACTGCCGAGCTGATCCTTGAGATCAACCGCGAGCGCGCCATCATCGTCGTCGAGCACGACATGCAGTTCATTCGCATGATCGCCGACCGGGTCACCGTCCTGCACAGGGGCGCCATCTTCGTCGAGGACACCAAGGACCGGATCATGGCCGATCCGCGGGTGCGCGACATCTACCTGGGCAAGGCGGCTGGGGCCGGTTCGGGTGGGGAGGCCGCAGACCATGCTTGACGTCCGGGGCCTGTGCGCCAACTACGGCCGCATTCCGATCCTCAGCGACATAGATTTCTCCGCCGCCAAGGGCGAGGTAGTGGGGGTGCTGGGCCACAACGGCATGGGCAAGACCACCCTGATGCGCACGCTGATCGGCCTGGTACCGGCGGTACGCGGCCGCATCGAACTCGACGGCGAGGACCTGGCGCCGCTACCACCGCATCTCCGGGCGCGGCGCGGCCTAGGCTACGTACCGCAGGGCCGGCAGATCTTTCCGCAGCTTTCAGTCCTGGACAACCTGCGCATGGGGGCGGTGGCATCGCGACGGCCCGAGGCCGTGGTGCAATCGGTGATCGAGGACTTTCCAGCGCTGAAACCGCTCCTGGATCGCCACGGCGGCGCCCTCAGCGGCGGAGAGCAGCAGATCCTGGCCCTGGCCCGCTGTCTCTGTGCCGAGCCTCGGCTGATCCTACTCGACGAGCCCACCGAGGGCATCCAGCCGTCGATCATCGATCGAATCGAGGACATCCTTCTCCGGCTGCGCGACGAGCGCCGCCTGACCATCGTCATCGTCGAGCAGAACCTGGATTTCGTCGCCGCCCTGTGCAGCCGCGTGATGATCATCCAGAAGGGACGCATTCTCAAGGAACTGGCGCCTCGGGAGCTGCACCATGCTGAGATCATGGCGGAATTCGTCGGCACGCAGGCTACCGAGGCAGAGGAGGCCGGACCATGACCTTCAAGCAGCCGACAGCGGCCCAGCTCCGCGAAGTGGGCGCCGAGCTGGGCCTGGACATGAGCGACGACGACTACGTGGAGACCCTACGCGCCTATCTGGCACCGTTTTGCGAGGCCTACGCCTTCGTCGGCCAGCTGGCGGAGGACCTGCCGGCGGTGAAGTACCCGCGCACCCCCGGCTACCGCCCGGAGGGCGACGACAACCCCTACGGCGCCTGGTACGTGAAAACCACGGTCGAGGGCGCGCCCTCGGGCCCGCTGGCCGGTGGCACCGTCGCCGTGAAGGACACGGTCTGTCTGGCCGGGGTGCCGATGATGAATGGTGCCTCGGTGCTCGAGGGCTACGTGCCCGAGGTGGACGCCACCATCGTCACCCGCCTTCTGGATGCCGGCGCCACCATCCTAGGCAAGTCGGTCTGCGAATACTTCTCCGTCGCCGGCGGCAGCCACACCAGCGCCTCGGGCCTGGTGGAAAACCCGCGCAAGGCTGGCCATACGCCAGGCGGTTCGTCCACCGGCAGCGCCGCCCTGGTCGCCGCCGGCGAAGTGGACATGGGCATCGGCGGCGACCAGGCGGGATCGATCTGCATCCCGGCCTCCTTCTCCGGCGTGGTCGGCATGAAGCCGACCCATGGCCTGGTTCCCTACACCGGAGTCATGAGCATCGAACCGACCATCGACCACGCCGGTCCCCTGACCGCCGACGTGGCCGACAACGCCCGATTCCTGGGGGTGATGGCCGGCCCGGACGGTCTCGACGCTCGCCAGGGGGGATGCCGGGTGGAGCGCTATACGCAGGTCCTGGACCGGGACATCAAGGGCCTGCGGGTGGGCGTCGTGCGCGAGGGCTTCGGCACCCCCGATTCCGAGCCCGACGTCGATCAACTGGTGCGCAAGGCGGCCAAGTCCCTGGCCAAACTGGGCGCCGAGGTTGAGGAGGTGTCGGTCCCCTGGCACACCTTCGCCGTTCCCCTGTGGGTGCCGCTGACTCTGGAGGGCACCTATTTCACCCTGGTTTTGACCAACGGCCTGGGCGTCGGCAGCCAGGGGCTCTACGTCAATTCCCTGGCCAACCCCCTGTCGGCACTCAGGGAACGGGCCAACGAACTGCCGGACACGGCGCGGATCATCCTGATGCTGGCCCGCTATTCCCTGAAGAACCACGGCATGCGGTTCTACGGCAAGGCGCAGAACCTGAGGCGGCGCCTGCGAGCCGCCTACGACGCGGCCCTGGAGAGCCACGACGTGCTGGTCATGCCGACGACGACCATGAAGGCAACGCCCATTCCGCCGCCCGATGCCCCCTTCGAGGAGCGCATGCAGCGCAGCTGGGAAAACATCGGCAACACCTGCGCCTTCAACGTCACCGGC
>Ga0187833_10003788_pt1 | contig 15103 bp, 15 predicted proteins | sample ETNtaG_37_FD_167968 | JGI IMG/M metagenome (GOLD analysis project Ga0187833, IMG submission 167968) | Marine microbial and viral communities from oxygen minimum zone, Eastern Pacific Ocean - ETNP2014_SV_400_PacBio MetaG (Illumina Assembly) | ecosystem: Environmental > Aquatic > Marine > Hypoxic...
TTCTTAACAATCAATACATGGGAATGGTTAGACAGTGGCAAGAATTATTACATGAAAAAAATTATTCCGAAAGTTATACAGCGGCTTTACCAGATTTTGTAAAATTAGCAGAGGCATATGGTTGCGTAGGTATCAGAGCAAACAAGCCAGAAGAATTAGATGGTAAAATTGGACAAATGCTGTCGATAAATAAACCAGTTATTTTTGATTGTGTTGTCGATAAGGTTGAAAATTGCTATCCAATGATTCTTTCTGGAAAACCACATAATGAAATGTTGCTAGGTTCACAAGAAAAAGATGAAGAAATTTCTGAAGATGGAAAGGTGTAGTATAATTATGATAAAATCAGCCTATAGTTTTGCAACAAAAAAAGAAAAAATTGAAAAACATATTATCGTTGTTTGGGTAGATAATGAGACCGGTGTTCTTGCGCGAGTGGTAGGATTATTTTCAGGGAGAGGGTATAACATTGATTCATTAGCAGTAGCGGAAGTAGATAAGAAAAAAAATATATCTAGGATAACTATTGCTACATCAGGAACACCAAGAGTGCTTCAACAAATAAAATTACAATTAGGAAAACTTATTCCAGTTCACAAGGTTGCAGATTTTCCACGAAATAAAAAAACGTTATTAAGAGAAATGGCGTTATTAAAGGTAATTTCCTCAAAAATGCAGCTGAAAAAGGCAAAAAAATTATGTAAAAAATACAAGTATACTCTTTTGGACAAAACAGAAAAATCTTTTGTTTTTGAGGTTTCTGCCTTAAAGAAGGAGATCGATGATTTAATAAAAAAATTAGAACCACTCGGATTAGCCAGCGCATCGAGAACAGGAGTGGTGGCAATGACTAAAGGATCGGAAATTTATAAACAACATTAAAGGAAATATCTATGAAAATGTTATATGAAAAAGATACGAATATAGATTTAATTAAGTCAAAAAAAATCGCAATCTTTGGTTTTGGTAGTCAAGGACATGCTCATGCTTTGAACTTAAAAGATAGCGGAGTAAAAGAAGTTGTTGTTGCTCTAAGAGAGGGTTCATCAAATAAAAAAAAAGCTGAAGTACAAGGACTGAAAGTTATGTCTCTTTCAGATGCAGCTGAATGGGCTGATATATTAATGATGTTGACTCCTGATGAGTTACAATCTCAAATTTATAAAAATCATATTGAACAAAGAATGAGAGAGGGAACAAGTTTAGCTTTTGCTCATGGACTAAATATTCATTTCAATCTTATTAACGCTAGAAAAGATCTTGATATTTTTATGATTGCTCCAAAAGGCCCTGGACATTTAGTCAGAAGCGAATATCAAAGAGGAGGAGGAGTACCGTGTTTGATGGCAATACATCAGGACAGTTCAGGAAAAGCAAAAGATTTAGCGCTTTCTTATGCAAGTGCAATTGGAGGAGGAAAATCTGGAATAATTGAAACCACGTTTAAAGATGAATGCGAAACAGATTTATTTGGAGAGCAAAGTGTACTATGTGGTGGACTAGTCGAACTAATTAAAAATGGTTATGAAACTTTAATCGAGGCAGGATATCCACCCGAAATGGCATATTTCGAATGTTTGCATGAAGTAAAACTAATTGTTGATCTGATTTACGAAGGAGGTATTGCAAACATGAATTATTCGATCTCTAATACAGCTGAATATGGAGAATATATCACTGGTAAAAAAATTATAGATTCAAAAACTAAAGAAAGAATGAAAGAGGTTTTAAAAGATATTCAGTCAGGAAAATTTGCCAGACAGTGGATTGATGAATGCAAAAACGGACAAAAAAATTTTTTAAAAATGAGAAAAGATCTTGCTGAACATCCAATAGAAAAAGTAGGCAAGAAACTCAGAGATTTAATGCCATGGATTGGCAAGAACAAGCTGGTTGATAAGGATAAAAATTAACACAAAAAGGTTATTTTTTTATTAAAGAAATAAAAAATCTTTTGCATAAAACGCGCTTAGGTTGTACATTAATTTCTAAAAAAATTACCTATTTTTTGAGAATAGATGCCTAAAGATAAAAACAGAGTTTACATATTTGATACAACCATGCGTGACGGTGAGCAATCACCTGGTGCATCCATGAGCCTTGAAGAAAAAATTCAAATTTCTAGAGTTTTCGATGAATTGGGTATTGATATTATTGAAGCAGGATTTCCGATAGCTTCACCTGGCGACTTTGAAGCGGTTACCGAAGTTAGCAAAATTTTAAAAAAATCAATTCCTTGTGGATTATCTAGGCATATAAAAAGAGATATTGACGCATGCAACGAGGCATTAAAGTCAGCTGAAAGATTTAGAATTCATACTTTTATTTCAACAAGCCCACTTCATATGAAGCACAAATTAAATAAATCACAAGAAGAAGTAATTGAGACAATAAAAGAACATGTAACTTACGCAAGAAAATTTACTGATGATGTAGAATGGTCATGTGAAGATGGAACAAGGACAGACATGGATTTTATGTGCAAGACTGTTGAACTTGCAATTAAATGTGGAGCAACAACAATTAATATACCTGATACAGTTGGATATTCTGTTCCTTCGGAATTCAAAAAAATAATTGAGATACTTATTAATAAAGTACCAAATATAGATAAAGCTATTTTATCAACGCATTGCCATAATGATTTAGGCTTAGCAGTTGCAAATTCTTTAACCGGAGTTTCTGCGGGTGCTAGACAAATTGAGTGTACAATTAATGGCATTGGAGAAAGAGCTGGCAATGCCGCTCTTGAGGAAATTGTAATGGCAATGAAAACAAGAAATGATCTCTTGCCATTTAAAACAGGAATAAATACAAAATTACTGAGCAAAGCATCAAAAGTTGTATCAAATGCTACTGGCTTTCCAGTTCAATTTAATAAAGCTATTGTAGGGCAAAATGCTTTTGCTCATGAAGCTGGAATACATCAAGACGGAATGCTCAAGAACAGAAATACCTACGAAATTATGACACCAGAAAGTGTTGGTGTTAAACAAACTTCTTTAGTGATGGGCAAACATTCTGGAAGACATGCTTTTAAGGGAAAATTAACTGATCTTGGGTATAGGAGTATTACTGATGACGTAATTCAAATTGCTTTTGGTAAATTTAAAGTACTTGCGGATAAAAAAAAACATGTATACGACGAAGACATTGCAGCTTTAGTAGATGATAGTTTAATTAAGGAAAAAAACGCTATTATTTTAAAATCTCTTAAAGTGCTCGCCGGAACCGGAGAACCACAAAGAGCAGACATGACATTGGAAATTTATGGAGAAATCAAAAAAGCAACAGAGACTGGAGATGGTCCAGTGGATGCTATTTTTAAATGTGTAAAAAAATTGTATCCTCATGAAGTAAAACTTAAATTATATCAAGTGCATGCCGTAACCGAAGGAACAGATGCTCAAGCAACGGTAAGTGTAAGAATTGAGGAAAATGGTAAGACAACTGTTGGCCAAGCGGCTGATACGGATACTCTTGTTGCTTCAGCCAACGCTTATTTAAATGCATTAAATAAAATGATTATTAAAAGAAAAAAAACAGCTCCAGAAGAATATGAGCGTGCAACAATGAAAGGAATATAATGCTAGGATTAGAGAAATTAACTCAGTATTGGTCAACGGATATGGCCATAGATTTGGGTACGGCCAATACTTTAGTTTTTGTCAAAGGACAAGGTATTGTTCTTAATGAGCCATCCGTTGTAGCTATAATAGAAGAGAGGGGCAAGAAGTCAGTACTTGCTGTTGGCGATGAAGCAAAAACAATGCTTGGAAGAACGCCTGGAAATATATCTGCGGTGAGACCTTTGAGAGATGGGGTAATAGCTGATTTTGTGGTTACAGAAGAAATGATAAAACATTTCATAAAAAAAGTTCATAAAAGAAAAGCTTTTGCAAGTCCAAGAGTGTTAATTTGTGTACCAACAGGATCAACCCCTGTTGAAAGGAAAGCTATTCAAGATTCTGCCTTAGCCGCTGGAGCAAGAAAGGTTAATTTAATTGAAGAATCAATAGCAGCTGCTATTGGAGCGGGTCTACCAATTTCTGAAGCAACTGGATCTATGGTTGTCGATATTGGTGGTGGTACAACTGAAATTGCCGTTTTGTCATTAGGTGGAGTAGTTTATTCCAATTCGCTTAGAGTGGCAGGCGATGCAATGGATACTGCCATTATTACTTATATGAGAAAGCAATTTAATTTACTAGTGGGTGAAGCGAGCGCAGAGAAAATAAAAAAAGAAATAGGCACAGCCTTACCAACTAGTAATAATACTTATTTGATGAAAGGAAGAGATATAAGATCAGGCACTCCCAAGGAAATAACGCTGAAAGAAGAGGATACTTCAGAAGCGCTAAGACCTATATTAAATCAAATTCTGGGAGGAGTTAAGGATGCTTTAGAGAACACTCCTCCAGAACTGTCGGCGGATTTGGTTGATATGGGTTTGGTGCTTACTGGAGGTGGAGCTCTCATTAAAAATATAGATAAACTTATAGCAAAAGAAACAGGATTGCCGGTTCAAATTGCAGAAGACCCAATGTCTTGTGTTGTTCTTGGAACAGGCAAAGCGTTGAATGAAGAACAAACATTTTCGACGCTGCTAATTGATTAATATTTTTTATAGATAATGAACTATGAAAACAAGTCGGGAAGATTTTGGCATAGTTATCCGCTCTGCTTTTTTAAAAAAGGAGACAAAGCAGAGATTTTCACTGTTCGCTCTCGTCGTATTTTCTATCATTCTAATATATGTTGAAACAATAAAAACTAAGCCACTTGACTATTTAAGATTCTTTGTTAAAGACACAATCTATCGAGGTTCAGTTATAGTCTCTTTTCCATCAAGGGGTTTCAATAGAGCATCTAGTGCTGTTAAAAATCATCTAAATCTTTTTAATACAAATATTAAATTAAAAGAAGAAAATACTAAATTAAAAGAAAAAATTTATGATCCAGATTTTTTAATATTTGAAAATAAGCAATTAAGACAATTACTTGATGAGCAGGTAACGTCTTCATCAAATTTTGTTAGTGCAAGAGTGATACTTGATAAGCAAAGTCCTTACCCCAATTCATTTGTCATAAATAGTGGAAGTAATAGGGAAATAAAAAATAGTATGACAGTGTTAGATGGAAAAAATTTTATCGGAAGAATAGTTGATGTTAATTTTTTTTCATCTAGAGTTTTACTTATTACGGATTTAAACAGCAAAATTCCTGTTTTAGTTGAACCAACAGGATATCATGCGATCTTAAATGGTCGTGGGATGAACGAACCAACGTTGGAATATCTGCCAGAAAAACATACAGTTCAATCAGGAAATAAAGTTTATACCTCAGGAAAAGAAGGAATTTTTGCTCCAGGCATTCCAATCGGTGAAGTCAGAACAAGAGGTGAAAAAATTTTTGTTTCGTTATTTTCTGACATAAGTCAAATCACGTTTGTAAATATTAACCTAGGAGAAAAAAATAATTAAATTTTATGATTTTTTCATTTAGAGAAATTAAATTCAAATTTTTAAAATTAATACCTTTATTATTACTTTTTTTTATCTCGCTAAACGGAAATTCTGTAATTGATTTTAAATTTTTTTCTATAAATCTTCATTATATCCTAATTTATTATTGGGTTTTAAAACGGCCACAAACCTTGGGATATGGATTTATATTTTTATCAGGAATAATCACCGATGTGATTTTTGGATTGCCAATGGGGGTTAGTGCATTAACTTTATTGGTTGTTGCATCGGTAGCTGCCTATGTAAGAGTTGTAACCGTAAGACCTTCGCTTTTTTATGATTGGATAAGTTTTATTCCAGCCTTATTGATTGCAAACTTTATTTATTTTATTGCGTTATATTTTTCAAATTATTTTGTTGATTATTTGCATATATTTATAAATTCTATTTTTACTTTTATTTTTTATCCATTCTTATGGGTAATTTTTGAAATATTAATAAATTTTACTAAACCAAAATTGCATGTTTAAAGATTCAAAACAAACACAAAGCAAAACAACGTTAATTGCCAGAAGAATGTTTATGCTAACAGGGCTCAAATTGGCTGTTTTCTTAGGTATTGTTGGTCGTTTGTTTTATTTGCAAATTTCTGAAAATATAAAATACAGATCGTTATCCGATAAAAATCGGTTAAGGGAATGGAAGCTTCCACCTCAAAGAGGGATTATAGAAGATTTTTTTGGTAAAAAAATTGCTGGTAACACTCAGCTATTTCAATTACATATGACGCCGGAGGATGTTCCGAACTTTGAAGAATTGTTCTTTAGGTTATCAAAATTAATCAATTTTAATGAACGACAAAGAAGAAGTTTACTTAAAAAAATAAAAAAACGAAAACCTTGGGAACCTGTTATAATTTCTGATAATTTAACCTGGTCTGAGTTTTCCAAATTAAATCTTTTCTTGCACGAGATGCAAGGAATAAAGCCCGTGGTTGCCGTTACCAGAAAATATTCACAAGATGGTTCTTTTTCTCATTTAATTGGATATGTTTCGGATGTAAGCCAATCTGATTTAGAAAATAGCGAATTTTTAAGAAAAGTTCACGTTCCAGGATTAAAAACTGGTAAAACTGGTCTCGAAAAATCTTTAAATGAATTAATGGTTGGTGAGGTTGGATACCAAAGATATGAAGTAAATGCTTATGGCAAAAGAGTTAAAGAACTTAAATTTCTTCAAGGCACCACCGGAAAAAATCTTAGAACAACTCTAGACATGGATATTCAAAAATTTGCAAACAAATCGTTAAAAGACAAAAGTGGATCGATTTGTGTAATGGATATTTATACTGGAGATATGATAGCCATGGTATCTAGTCCCACATTTGATCCAAACAAATTTGTGCATGGTATAACCTCTAAAGATTGGCAGAATCTACTTAATGATGACAAAAAACCTTTAATTAATAAATCCATAGCTGGACTTTATCCTCCGGGCTCGACCATTAAACCTATTGTTGCACTATCAGCATTGGAGAATGATGTTGTTAGCCCTAATACGACAGTTGAGTGTAAAGGTGAGATCGAACTTTATGGTCATAAGTATCATTGTTGGAAGGAGAAAGGCCATGGATTTTTAAGACTACGAGAAGCTATCAAACAATCTTGTGATATTTATTTCTATGAAGTAGCACGAAGATTAGGAGTGGATCGTTTAGCTGTTACAGCAAATAAATTTGGGTTAGGAAACAAAGTTTTTAATATTTTAAATGAGGAACGAACTGGACTTGTTCCAACTACTAAATGGAAATCAAAAAATATTGGAAAAGGATGGGTAATAGGAGAAACTTTGCTTGCTGGAATCGGCCAAGGTTATTTTCAGACCACCCCCATACAGCTGTGTTTAATGACATCTCAGTTAGCTAACGGCGGTTACAAGATTAAACCAAGAATCATCGATGACAAAAATGCTTTGGAACCAGTAATTCTTGCTTGGAAAGAAGAGTTCGTCTATCGAAATAAAAATAAGAGCGATTTTAATACAACAAGTTCACAAACTGCTGACCCACCAATTAACATTGGATCTAATTTAGTAAAATTATATAGAAATCCTGAAAACGTTAAATTTATTTTAGATGCTCAATTCGGTGCGACCAACGAACCAATGGGTACTTCTTATAGATCAAGACATGTTAAATCAGATTACATATTTGCTGGAAAAACAGGAACATCTCAATTAAGAACTATTACTAAGGAAGAAAGAGAACTCAAACTAAAACAAAAGGATTTACCTTATAAAAGAAGAGATCATGCTCTTTTTACTGCTTTTGCACCCTACAAGAATCCACGATATGCATTTAGTGTTGTTATCGAGCATGGAGGAACCGGTAGTTCAGCAGCTGCTCCGATTGCAAAAAGAGTAATAAAAAGAGTTATTGATCGACATCAATTAAGAAAAAAATATCAACAAGATTTGTTTCAAGAAGTTTAAATAATGAAAAAAGATTATTTTCACAGAAGTAATTTGGGTTTTAAAGACAAAATTTTGTCTTTAGATTTCAAATTAATTTTTCTTATTTTATTACTGGGAATTATTAGTTTTTTTGCCATGTATTCCACCGAAAGAGGAAGCTTCGAATATTACACAAAAAATCATATTTATAGATTTTTTACTTTCTTTATAATTTTTATTGTTGTTTCTTTTATCAATATCCGATTATGGCATAAATCTGCTTATCCATTTTATTTTGTCACACTAATGTTGTTAATTGGAGTTAATTTTTTTGGTATTACTACTTCAGGCTCAACTCGTTGGATCAATTTATTTTTTATTAATCTGCAACCTTCTGAACTAATGAAAATTGCTCTTATTATTTTTCTAGCAAAATATTATAATAAGATCCCATATCGTGATGTAAATAATTTGAAGTTTTTGATTCAACCATTTCTTGCTTTATTCATTCCTGTTGCTTTAATCATTGTCCAACCTGATTTGGGGACCGCTATACTTATAGTAGCTGGAGGTCTTGTTGTAATTTGGCTGGCGGGTTTTAGAATTAAATATTTTATCTATTCATTTTTTGCCTTCATTTGTTTGGCGCCTATTGTGATATCTTTTTTAAAGCCTTATCAAAAATTAAGAATTTTGACTTTTTTAAATCCCGAAAGAGATCCTTTGGGTGCAGGCTATCAACTTATTCAGTCTAAAATTGCCATAGGATCTGGAGGATTTTTAGGAAAAGGTTTTTTAAAAGGGAGTCAAAGTTATTTAGATTACTTACCAGAAAAGCATACAGATTTTATATTCACTTTATTTTCGGAGGAGTTTGGTTTCATCGGTTCTTTTTTCTTGTTGATTATTTATGTGCTAATTATATATAGGATTATTGCAATAGGAAATCAATCAAGAAACAATTTTGCAAGACTGTATTGCTACGGTTTTGCTGGAGCTTTTTTTATTTATGTTGTAGTCAATATGTCGATGGTTTTAGGCTTGCTTCCAATTGTTGGAGCACCCTTGCCAATCATGTCTTATGGAGGTTCTGCTATGCTTGCAATAATGTTGGGGTTAGGAATTGTAATGAGCTGCAAAATTTACAACAGAGATGATATTTATTAACGCAATGTTTTTCGATTATTAATTTGAATTTAAAAAGAACTGTATTTCAATTAGAAAGTTATACTAAAATTTTAATAAATCTTTAAAAAAATAAAGTTATTTCAATCACTAAATACTGTATTTTCAGTAAAATCACTTGGATGCAGCGTGAGATTTTCAAGGATAAATTTTTTTTAAAATAATTTAATTTTAAAATTAAGATTGTCGTAAATATTATTGGGATTGTATATTTTAATGAGTTGAATGTTGGTTTTTTTAAAACAAAGACTAGGTTTTAATAAAACAACTTGAGATTGTATTCTTAATTTTAAATATTTTATTTTTTCATTGTTAAATATTGTGAATTTGTGCTTAACTACTAATAATGTTTAAATCTTTGCGCGCAACTGAAGATAAAGTTTTAAATCGTAGCGGACGATCGTATATCGGTGAAACATTTCAACTAGAAGGAGATTTAAGATCTTCCGGAAGCGCTGATATTGCGGGACTTATTAATGGAAATGTTTTTATATCTGAAATGACCGTAACAGAAACTGGATCAATTAGAGGTTCGCTAGAAGCTGGCATGATAGAGATCAATGGACATGTTGAGGGGAAAATTATGGCTGACTCAGTGATTATTGGAAAAAGTGCGGTCATTAAAGGCGATATTTTTTTTAGAAAAACATTGAAAACAGAGGAAGGCGCTGACATTGATGGTTACATAAAGCGGATTGATGGTGGTAAAACTTATACCGAAGAAGATATAACGATTGATGAAATTGTTGATAAAACCAGCAATGGTAAACCTAAAATTATTCCAGTGCCACAGCACAAAGAGGCTGTATAAATTGTCGTTTCATCTATAAATATCATTTAATATATAAAGTTAAAGTAAAGAGCACAATGAATGAAGATATAGGGTTAAAATCTTCAGTAGGAGTTATTGGCGCCGGTATACAAGGCGTTTGTGTTTCCCTTTTTCTTCTTAGAAAAGGTTTTAGAGTTACACTCATAGATAGAGATGAACCTGGAAAAGAATCAGCTTCTTTCGGAAATGCTGGGCATTTCTCGCCTTATGCTTCCGTACCAATGAACAGACCGGATGTCTTAATAGATGTACCGGCAATGCTACTTAGCTCGACAGGACCATTATCAATGAAATGGAATTATGCACCTAAAATGATTCCATGGTTTCTGAAATTTTTAAAAAATTGCAGCAGAAAAAATATGATGCATACGGCTAAATATATGCATCAAATATTAGATTTGGCCTTGCCAGCATATGATGAACTATTTCAAGATATTGATGTTTCAGGATTGGTAGAAAGCAAGGGAATTATTTATTTTTGGACTGATAAAGATTTAAAGAGTAGAGAATTAGAAATTAATATAAGAAAAGAATTAGGAGTGGAACAACGACTATTAAAACCAAACGAAATACACGATCTTGAACCAAATATAAGAAAAATTTATCATGGTGGAGTTTTTTATCCTAGTGCAAGACACGCGAGAAATCCTAGAAAAATATTACTAAAATTATTTGATTTGCATTTAAAACGAGGAGGCCATTTTAAAAAACAAAATGTTGAAACAATTGATTTTTCAGTTGATAACAAACCTAAAATAAAGACTAATTTAAATTCTTATACTTTCGATAAAGCTGTTATAGCGTGTGGAGCTTTTTCAAAAAAACTAACTGATCAAATGAATGAAAAAATTCCATTAGATACTGAGCGAGGTTATCACATTCATTTTAAAGGTTATGACCATTTACTTTCAAGACCTGTAATTTTTTTAAATAGAGGTTTTGGAATAACTCCTATGGAACAAGGACTAAGAGCAGTAGGAACAGTAGAGTTTGGTGGCTTAGATAATCCTTTAAGTAAAAAAAGAATTTTGAATCTTGTAAATAATGCAAAATATCTATTTCCAGAATTATCGGAATATCATGATGAATGGTTAGGCTTTAGACCTAGTTTGCCTGACTTTTTGCCAGTTATAGGGCCATCTAAAAATTACAAAAATTTATTTTATGCTTTTGGTCATCATCATTTAGGATGGACGCTTGGAGCAATAACAGGAAAAATTATTGCAGGAATGCTTGCCGAAGAAAATACTAACTTAAATTTAGCTCCTTACAGTTCACTTCGATTTAGCTAGAAGATTAGGTTAGATGTCAAAAAATACAATTGCTTATATTTTGCTTATATTTACAACTTTATTTTGGGCCGGAAATTTTATTATTGGAAAAACAGCCAGTCTGTTTGAGATACCACCTTTTACATTAAATTTTTATAGATGGTTGTGTGCTTGGTTAATACTAGCTCCATTTACTCTTAGTGAGATTTTTCAAAAAAGAAATTATATTTTGGAAAATATTAAACTTATTACAATTTTGGGAATTACAAGTATCACCATATTTAATTCCATTGTTTACTACTCTTTGAACTTTACCCAAGTTATTAGTGGAGTATTAATGATTTCGACAATTCCCGTTATGATAATTTTTTTTTGCTGGGTATTTAAAATTGAAAAAACGAATTTATATCAAATACTAGGAGTAATTTTTTCTTTATTTGGAGTGATTGTAATTATTACCAAGGCGGATTTGGGAATACTATTAAATTTAAATTTTAATAAAGGAGATTTGTGGATGGTGGTAGCCATGTTTTCCTGGGCAATTTATTCTGCACTTCTAAGAAAAAAAAAGTTTGAATTATCACACATCACTTTTTTACAAACAATTATTACAGCTGGTCTTATTTTCTTATTACCTGCTTATCTTTTAGAAATAATGTTAGATCATAAATTAAACTTGCACTTACCTTTTTTGTTAACTTTAGGATACGTTGTGCTATTTCCAGGACTAGCTTCCTTTTTTTTTTGGATCAAAGGTATTTCAATAATAGGCTCTAATAGATCAGGAATATTTTTACACTTAATACCAATTTTTAGTACTCTAATGGCAATAATAATTTTTAAAGAGAAGTTTATGAACTTTCATTTTATAGGGGCTGCATTTATTATTATAGGAATTGTTCTATCAGCAAAAGGACGAGTAACCATTAAATGAATAAAAATTTAACCCCAGAGCAAAAACATATTTTGTATGAGGAAGGCACGGAATCACCAGGATCCAGTTCTCTAAATTATGAAAAAAGAGAAGGAGATTATCTTTGCATTGGTTGCGAAACTAAACTATTTGACTCTAATAAAAAATATGTGAGTGATTCAGGTTGGCCATCTTTTTTTGAGGCTTTGCCTAACGTTTTTGAAACTAAAATTGATAATTCAACAGGTTCTCCAAGAACAGAATATCACTGTAAAAAATGCGGAGGTCACCATGGTCATATATTTAATGACGGACCTAATCCTACAGGTAAAAGATATTGTAATAATGGATTATGTTTAGTTTTTGTACAAAAAAAAAAGTAGCTTAAGCAACTACTTTAATATTATATAGTGATAGATATTCCTTTCATCATTTTCATGAATAATGACAAATTTTGTTTGTCATAAATTAAATACCTAGAAGAGAGTTAAGTTTTCCATTCTTTTCTAAAGTTTGCAGTTCGGCGTTTCCACCGACATGGTTTTCTCCAATAAATATTTGGGGAACGGTTTTAGCTCCATTTAATTTTTTGAGCATTTCTTCCCTTTTTGTAGGATCCGTGGCTATATTATATTCTGTAAATTTAATATTTTTTCTATTAAAGAGTTCCTTTGCCCAATTGCAATGAGCACATTGTTGACCTGTGTAAATTACTACTTTTTTCACTTGTCTTATTATATGATAATTAATTCAAATGTTACCAATAGATTATTTTTTATTTTTACAGATAGTTTTTTTTCTATGCATAACTCCAGGAACACCTAGGGTGGTTATAGTGACATATGCCATTAATTATGGTCTTAAAAGATCAGCAATTACAGCCTTCGGAGATATTTCAGCAAATACAATACAAATGATTTTGGTTGCTTTTGGAATTGGAGCTATAATTGTTGCGTATCCACAAATTCTTATTTATGCAAAGTGGATAGGAGTGGTTTATTTATTATATCTAGCTTTTGACTTAAAAAAATCTTCTAAGAATTTTAGTTTTGAAGAAAATTTATCTTCAAAAAGTAATCTTTCTTTATATAGAGATGGTTTTATGGTTGCCTTTTTTAGCCCAAAGGCATGGGGTTTCTTTGGAGCAATGTTCCCACAATTTTTAAGTTTGGATGGAGATTTTAAAATTCAATTACTTATTTTAATTATTTCTTATGCAGCTATCGATTTTTCGACACTTATTCTTTATGGTTTTGTGGCGAAAAAAATTGCAACTTGGCTTAAAGCAAATCCAAAAACTATTAATACAATCTCTGCGAGTGCTCTGGTAATTATAGCTGTTATTTTTGCTGTAGCTCCAATTGATAATTGATTTATATCAGTTTTGCACATTTTGTATGTCTAATTAAATGAATAAGTCTTATTGAATTTCTTTAGTAATATTTGTTTAATAAGTAGATTTATAAATAATCAATTACAAAAGGAAGAGCGATGAAAAAAATATGTAAACTTACGTTAGTTTTTTTTTCTACTCTAGCCCTAATTTTAGGAACTTCTTCAACTTCTTTTTCAAAAGTTGAAGGGGATAAAATAATTTTAGGTGCCGCGGTTTCTCTCACTGGAAAATATTCTACAAACGGTAAAAATACCAAAAATGGTTATAATTTGGCCGTTGAAAGAATAAACCAAATGGGAGGAGTTAAAGTAGGAGGAAAAGCCTATAAATTTGACATCATTTACTATGATGACGAATCCAAAGGAGATCGAGCAGCAGCACTTGCTGAAAGGCTTATAAAGCAAGATGGTGTAAAGTATATGCTTGGACCTTACAGTTCTGGTATGACAAAGGCGATTGCACCTGTAACAGAGGAAAATAAAATTCCAATGGTTGAAGCAAATGGTGCGTCAAGATCATTGTTTACCAAAGGATACAAATATTTGTTTGCTGTATTGTCTGCAGCGAACCAATATCTTGAAGTTGCAATCGATCTAGCTGTTGAAAAAAATGGTGGAAAACCAGTTGATATTGCAATGGCATTTGAACAAGATGCATTTTCACAAGACGTGAGAATAGGTGTTGTTGAAGCGGCAGAAAGAACCGGATCAAAAATAACAATCGATGACAAGCTACCAAAGGAACTAAACGATATGGCAGCAACATTGGCTAAAGTAAAAGCTACCAAGCCACATGTACTTGTAGTATCTGGACATACTAAAGGGGCAGTGACTGCGGTCAAACAGCTTGCTGAAATGAAAGTAGATGTTCCAATGTTAGCAATGACGCATTGTGATGCTGGTAAACTGTCTAAAACTCAAGGTACAAATGCTCAGTACGCATTATGTGCAGCGCAATGGCATAAATCATTATCTTACAAAGATAAGTTCTTCGGGACTGGATTGGCGTTTGATGCGGATTATACAGAAAAATTCGGCGAAGCGCCTCCTTACCAATCAGCAGAGTCTGCGGCAGCATTATTGGTATGGAAATCTGCTTTTGAAAGAGCAAATTCTTTTGATACAGAAAAAGTGCGTGATGCTTTAGCAACAACTGATATGCAAACTTTTTACGGAAATGTAAAATTTAGTGATGCAGGTCAAAATATTGCTAAACCAATGGTATTGTTCCAAGTTATATGTGGCGATGATGGAAAATGTTCAAATAAAGTGGTAGCACCAACTAAATGGGCTTCTGCTGAGTTAGTTCATCCAATACCTTCGTGGTCATCAAGATAATTAAATAAATTGAAATCATGCCCCCTGGATTCCAGGGGGCATTCTTTTATAGTTGCAAGAATGGACTTTTTAATTTTTAAAGCACCAATGTTGATGGTGCAGGCTTCCATGAATGGAATACTGCTCGGAATTCTTTTTGCCTTGATAGCTTACGGAATGGCTTTGCAATGGGGAGTAATGAACATTATTAATATTGCTCAAGGAGAATTAGTAATTTTAGGTGGGTATATAGCATATTTTATGTTCAAGGCTG
>Ga0187833_10003791_pt1 | contig 15094 bp, 14 predicted proteins | sample ETNtaG_37_FD_167968 | JGI IMG/M metagenome (GOLD analysis project Ga0187833, IMG submission 167968) | Marine microbial and viral communities from oxygen minimum zone, Eastern Pacific Ocean - ETNP2014_SV_400_PacBio MetaG (Illumina Assembly) | ecosystem: Environmental > Aquatic > Marine > Hypoxic...
CCTTAAAACTTTTATCTTTAATACTTCCAATTTTCCCCAGATCCGTATAAGCTTTATCATGACAAGTATAAACCATCTGGTCCGCAGCTATAACTGGAGTTATCTCTATCGTCGGACATTTCACATAAGGCCTAAAATTTTTCCCGGTAAGATTAAAATCATTCTCATAGGTATCATAAATATTAATACTAAAATCTCTCTTCGCCCGATTTATCTGATTAATAACCGATTCCTTAAATGGAGCATGATAATCTATCCACCCCAACCCCGTACTACTATCCACCTGATCGTGATCTATCCACCTCGGAGTAAATTTTATATGATCCAAACCCAACTCCTGAAAAAACTTAGCAGCATCATAAACCTCATGATAATTCTTATGACTAATCACAAAATTTATCCCAAACTCACAATTCTCCACTTTTATCTCCGCAAAATGCCTCATATTCTCAACTATCTCATTAAACCTTGCAGGAGCAATCTTCCGAGTCGCCTCAGCCGTCTCCGCCGTACATGCATCAAGAGATATCCTAACCCATTTAGACCGAGAAAGATATTCAGCAATCTTACCACTCAACCTCTGACCATTAGTAATGACAGAAATATCCAATCCATTATCTATAGCTCTTTTCAAAGTCTGTTCAATCCACGGATAAATCAAAGGCTCCCCCCCACCAGAAAAAGTAACACCCTTAACTCCCATCTCCCTAAAATCATCCAATATCTCTAACATCTTATCCACTGGAATTCTAGCCCTCTTTTCATATAACTCTGCAAGCATATTTTTATCATTGTCTTCAGATCCAATAGCCTGCGCACTATAAGAACACCAAAAACAACTATGGGGACAAGCATTCTCCGGTTTAACTCTAACAGCGATAGGCGCAGTGACCCTTCCTTCTTTCAAAGCCCACAATTTTTCAGGATGCCTCAAAATCTTCTCAGTCCCATAAGCCGCCACAGCTTTTTCAGGACTCATCAGAACAGTTTGAGATCCATAAACAACCGGCAAACTATCTCCATCACTCATATTGCCCCATCCTCCTCAATCGTATAAAAATGCTTCACATCTTCCCAAATATTACATCCTTTACACATATCAATATCATTCCTCTTCCCAGTGCTATGCAACCTTCTAACTTTCTCATAAGGCTCAGAATTCCAAATCTCCTTTATACTAGACTTATTCATATCCCCCAACTCTATATTTGTATTATAATCAATCCCACAAAGCGGAACTTTCCCATCAGGATGAATTATCATTGTACCAAAAAGAGAAACACAAGGACTAAGCGCATATTCCTCAAACGATTCCGATTTAACCAAACTATCCATCTGATTCCCCCAACTATGAGGCGGTTTAGAACTCACTATATCCGAATCAGTTACACGAGCACTCCAATAAGCATTCCACTCCTCCTCCTCATGCCTATTAGAATCCATCATAACAGCCCTAATATGAACTTTCGGTTTTAAGTCCCCCTTATCATCTCTATATCCAATCTCCTTTCTCAATTTCAAAAAAGCCCTCACATTTTCAGTCACCTTATCAAAATCAAGCCCTGTACGAATCGCTTCATAAGTTTCCTTACTCGACCCATCTATAGAAAATCTAATCTCATCCAACCCCGCCTCAATCAACCTCCTCGCCCTATTTTCAGTAAGATACTGAGCATGAGTAGAAAACGTAACGTACTTCACACCATTATCTTTCAACTCCTTAACCCTGTCCTCTATCTTTATATCCGACAACGGTTCCCCATCCCTAGAAAGACAAACCCACTCGACCCAATCAGAATACTCACCAATCTCACTCGCTATCTTGCTAAACAACTCATCACTCATTTTTGCCGTCGTCCATTCCTCATTAGGACAATAAACACAATCTCCTCTACAACCCGTAAAAGTCCCAATCTCAAAAAACCTAGGAAAACGATTCAATTCAGAAATATCATTAACATTCAATCTTCCAGAAATAGATTTCAATTGCTCATTGAGATAAGATTCACCTGTCATTTTAACTTGAGAAGATTTTAATTTTTAAATGTTTAGGTACTCTATCTAACATAAATTTTTATAAACACATTTAACAACCCTCTTAGATGGAATCCCTAAATCTTTTAGACGCCAAGAAACCAGATCAACCAAGAATCGTAGATCCAGATTACAGAAAAGAAGAAAACCGAAAGTTAGCTAAAGAATACGGAAAAGAATTCTTCGATGGACTTAGAGTCAATGGATACGGAGGATATAAATACGATGGAAGATGGAAAAAGGTAGCAAGAAAAATCATAGAAACATACGACCTAAAACCAGGAGACGCAGTTTTAGATATCGGATGCGCAAAAGGCTTCTTACTCTACGATCTATTACAAGAAATCCCTGGATTAAAAGTTGCAGGAATCGACATTTCAAAATATGCAATAAACAAAGCAATGGACGGATTTAACTCACAATCAAATGAGGATCTCTCTACAGAACAAGCAAGAAAACAAATCCTACCTCATCTAATAATCGGAGACGCAACCAATCTCCCATGGCCAGACAACACCTTCGACCTTATCCTCAATATCAACACCCTACACAATCTAAAAGAAGAAGACGCCAAAAACTGCATAAAAGAAATGAAAAGAGTTTCCAAAAATCCAGAAAACATGTTCATCCAAGTCGACGCCTATACAAATGAAGAAGAGCACACTAGAATGCTAAATTGGGTCCTAACAGCCCAGACAATGAAAAGTGATAAAGAATGGTTAAATTTTTTTGAAGAAAATGGATATAATGGAAACTACTTCTGGACAATCGTATAACATAGAGAAGTTAGAAGCAAGAGCAAAACAACTGAGAAAAGAAGTCTTACAGCTAGCCCTAGATACCAACGGCTCTCACATCGGTGGAAGCTTCTCAGAAATAGAACTCCTTATTTCTTTATTCTACCAAGTACTAAATGAAAACGACACTTTCATCCTAAGCAAAGGTCATGCCTGCTATCCTTACTTTTTATTATTAAGAGAAAAAGGTTTCAACCCAAAAATTATGGGCCATCCCGAGATCGACCCAAAAAACGGCATTTATTGCACAACTGGAAGTCTAGGACACGGACTACCAATAGGTTCTGGAATGGCCTACGCAAAAAAAATAAAACAAGAACCAGGAAGAATATATGTGCTAATGAGCGACGGAGAATGCCAAGAAGGAACCACATGGGAAACCTCTGACTTCCTAGCCCATTATAACATCAACAACCTAACCGCAATCATAGACTACAACAAAATACAAGCTTTAGACAGAATCGAAGACGTCTCCCCTTTAAATCTCAAAAATAAATTCACAAGTTTCGGATGGCATGTAGTAGAAATAAACGGCCACGATTTCAACGAAATCCTAGTAGCATTAAAACAAAATCCAGACAAACCCTATCTCATTCTAGCAAACACAATAAAAGGTAAGGGCGTAAGTTACATGGAAGACAACGCAACTTGGCACGGCAGAAAAGTAAATCATGAAAGAGTAAAACTTGCTCTAGAGGAATTAGCATGAGAAAAACATTTGCAAAACTAATCGTAGAACTAGCCAAAAACGATCCAACTATCTACCTCATCACCGGAGACATCGGCTACCAAATCTTTGATGAATTCAGAGAACTATTCCCAGACCGTTTTATCAACTTTGGAATTAAAGAACAATCAATGATCGGCTTCGCATCCGGGATGGCGCTAAAAGGGCTAAAACCCTATGTCTATACAATAACTCCTTTCCTTATCGAAAGAGCATTCGAACAAGTAAAACTAGACATAGCCCAACAAAACACAAACGTCGTACTCGTCGGTTACGCCGACTATCCCGGACAAGGCCCAACCCATGCAGAACTCGACCCAAGAATAACCCTCAGCCTACACGAAAACCTAAAACTATTTTTCCCAAGAAACTCAACAGAAACAGAAATCTACGTCAAAGAATCCTATGAAAGACAAGGTCCATCTTTTATTAGTTTGAAGAAAGAACCTGAAAATTAATTCTCTTAATTTATCAATAAATAGTTATCACAACCCCCAATCACAACTAAATTTATAAACAATTCAATTTTTTATAAAAAATGCAAAAGAGAGTATTAGTCACAGGAGGAGCAGGATACGTCGGATCTGTATTAGTCTCAAAACTCGTAGATAAAGGTTACGAGGTAAGAGTTCTAGATTGGCTAATGTTCCCCGGCGGTTTAGATTCTATCCAGGACAAAATAGAATTAATCAGAGGAGACATCAGAGATACAGAAACCCTAAGAAACTCTTTAGAAGGAGTCGATTCAGTAATTCACTTAGCAGCCATATCTAACGATCCATGTTCAGAACTAGACCACGAACTAACTATCCAAGTCAACCTAGACGCCACAAGAGAACTACTAAAAATATCCAAAGAGCTAGGCGTAAAAAGATTCATCTATTCATCAAGCAGCAGTGTCTACGGAATAAAAGACGAACCCAACGTAACCGAAGAACTCTCATTAGAACCTCTAACAATCTACTCAAAAACAAAAGCACAATGCGAACACCTTCTAAAAAAATTCAACGACAACAATTTCACAACCGTCAGCATAAGATCCGCAACAGTTTGCGGTTATTCCCCAAGACAAAGACTCGACGTAATAATAAACATATTAACAGACCGAGCAATAAGAGAAAAAGAAATCATAGTAAACGGAGGCGACCAAAAAAGACCCAACATACACATCGACGACATAACCGACCTATACCTCAACCTACTAACAACTCCAAAAGAACTAATCTCTGGAGAAGTTTTCAACTATGGCGGTAAAAACCACACCGTCAACGAACTAGCAAGCATAGTAAAATCCTCATTAGGAAATCCCGAAATCAACATCATCAATAAACCCTCAACCAAAGACTCAAGATCATATTCAATCTCTTCAGAAAAAATCAGATACCTCCTCGGCTATTACCCTAAAAAAACAATCCAAGACGCAGTATTAGATTTAAAACAAGCCTTTGAAACTGGGAAGATTCCAAATCCAGAAAGTCCTACTTATAGGAATGTTGCAAAGATGAAAGAACTAGGACACTAATAAATTCATACCTCAATCACCCTCACAAACCCCTTTCAAATACTTCTCCGCCAACTTAACACTCAAAGGCAATTGCATCACCGCATTAATCAACTCCGAAGGCAACCCCTTCCTTTCAATCTCCTCTCTAGCCCTACCCTCAGCAACCCCTCTATCAAAAACCTCCAAACCACCCCGAACATCCGTCTTACCCAAACAATCAGCCAAAAAAAACACCCCAATCTCAATCTTAACATCTTCATACTTTTCAGAAATCCGTAAACACAACCTATCAATCTCCCTCTTATTATCTACACTACCCAAATACTCCATATTCAACAACCCCTTATGTTTCAAAGCATCTCTCATTTCCTGTCCAAGAGAAAAATGAGTCTCAACACACCTAGAAATATATTCTATCTGCTTAACCGTCAACCCATAACCCTCCAGTTTACCCCCCAAATAACCCTCCTGAAGTAATTCCCTAGAAGCCATCTCATGCCCTCTATTAACAGATTCATCCCCATGACAAACTATTTTACCCAAATCATGCAACATAATACTTATCTCCAAAAGAATCTTCTTACTAACCCCATCAATACTCTCAGACAACTCTCTCTCAACCCGATCACGAACTCCCCATTTATCCAAAAACCCCCAAATCTCATCATTAAAAGCCTCCCGAACCTTCCGCATATGCGTCACAAGCCCGAACTGATGCCACTTCTTCAACCTCTCTTCCAACAAATCAACATCCTCAATAAAATCCTCAATATTTTTATCTTTAGCAATATCTCCTACAATCATAGAAAGATCATCATCCAATTTTTGAGCAACTTTATCCATAGACTCTAGCATTGTATAGCTTGAAATAACTATCTTTATAAACATTTCTCCATTCCTGGAAAAATGAAAAACGAGGATTCATTAAATCAATTCCAAAAGTATTTCGAAGAACCAATATTAGAAATAGAATTACTAACCCATCCAGGAAACAACAGAAACTACAAACTACAAACAACAAAAGGATTTTATATAATAAAAAAATACACAACTTTCCAAAAAGATAACTGGAATCGGGGTCTAAGAGAATTTGAAACCTTAACATACCTAAAAAACATAGGAATAGAAGGTTTACCAATCCCAATCAAATTCATCAAGGAAGATAATATAGGAATCTATTCTTTCTTACCCGGAATCCTAAGAAAACCTGAACAAGTCAACGAACAAGACATACTAGTAGCCTCTAGTTTTCTAGCAAAATTACACAATATCCATCCAGAATCAAAAGCTTCAATCCCAAAAGAACGTACCGCCTGTTTCTCAATACAAGATTATTTCAAACTCATAGAAGACCGTATAAAAAACCTATCAATTTACAAAGATTCATCTCCATTAGCAAACGAACTCCAAAATTTCCTAGAAAACAAAGTCATCCCATTAAAGGAAAACCTAATGCAAGAATTAGAAAAAGAATTAACAACAGAAATAAACAACGAACTACCCATAAACGAACAAGTGTTAACCCCCGGCGATTACGGATTCCACAACATTTTAATCGACGAAACAAATCAACAAAAAACCTACTCTTTCCTAGATTTCGAATATTTCGGAAGAGACGATCCAGTCAAACAAATCCTAGATTTCCTACACCACGACAGACATAAAGCAATCCCTCAAAATCTAAGAAACCTATTCCTAACCAATTATCTAGAAAAAACAAACAGAAACGAAGAGTTCTCAAAAAGATTACATTTAATCGACCCCTTAATCGGACTAAACTGGACTTTAATCTATTTAACTCCATTCACAAAAGATACCTATAATCAAGAAGATTTACTAAGAACCAGACTAGACAAAGCCAAAACAAAAATAGAAAACCTAAGATACCTAAAATCCAACCATCCGTCAGACCTTTATTAGTCTTAAGGTAACATTTCAAAAACTCATTACAATTATATTTATAAAGCAATCAAGAATGATTATAAAAAATAGAGCTAGAAAAAATGAAGGTAAATAAAAATGGCGACAGAGAAAATAAAAAACATCTATGAACTAGAAATAATAACTAATAATCTTAGAACAACTGGAAAAAAGATAGTCCAATGCCACGGTTGTTTCGACGTAGTTCATCCAGGGCACATAGAACATTTCAAAGACGCAAAAACCCAGGGAGATATTTTAATAGTAACTGTAACAAAAGACGAACATGTAGAAAAAGGCCCCGGAAGACCATTCCACGATCAAGATAGCAGACTAAGATTTTTATCAGAGCTAGAATGTATAGACTATGTTGCATTAAATAATGAAAAAACAGCCGTAGAAATTCTAGGAAAATTAAAACCTGATATTTATGTAAAAGGCCGAGAAGTTTTAAATAACGCTGGAGTAGATTCCCAAAATACCCAAAATGGAAAAACATCAAACCTCATATTGGAAGAACAAGTCGTCAATTCGTATGGAGGAAGACTACATTTAACAGACCGTCCAACTTCTTCTTCATCAAAAATAGCCAATAGAATCACCGACGCGATGGAAGAGAAAACAAAATCAATGTTAGAAATAATCCGGACAAAATATACTGAGGAACAATTAATAACTAAAATTGAATCTCTAAAAGATTTAAAAGTACTCATAATCGGAGATGCAATATTAGACGAATTTGTTTTCTGTGAATTAATGGAAAAATCAGGCAAGACCGATTTAATCACCACTAGATACGGCCATTCAGAAATGCAACTCGGGGGAATCTTAGCCATAGCAAATCATTTAGCAGACTTCTCAAACAACGTCAAGCTAGTAACCATATTAGGTTCAAACAAGTTAGACAAAATCCAAAACGGAATAGACAAAAGAGTATTCAACTCCTCAATTATCCAAGATGATTCAGAAACTATAGTCAAGAAAAGATACGTGGATAAATATTCAGGAAGAAAAATGTTCGAAATATATAATACCGATGAATTAAAAACCTCAACTGAAAATGAAGAAAAAATTAAAAACATAATAGATCAAGCATCGGAAGATTTTGATCTAATAATTGTCTCAGACTTTGGTCACGGTCTAATAACTCCAGGGATCATAGATCATCTCTCTAGATACAAGGGAACTCTAGCAGTAAACTGCCAACTCAACGGCGGAAACATGGGTTATAATTTCATAACTAAATACAAGCGAGCAGACTTCATCTCTCTAAACGACAAAGAAATCCGTTTACCTCTTCAAATCAAAGACCCAAACGATACAGATATAGCAATAAGAATACTAAGCGAGAAATTAGGCAACTCAAAAATAAACACCACACTAGGAAAAAAAGGAAGCGTCTATTATGAAAACGGCAATTTCCATAGATTCCCCTCTTTCACCACAAACCCTCTAGACACCATAGGCTCCGGAGACGCAGTCTTCTGCCTAACCTCTCTCCTAGCCTGCAAAGGCATAGAACCCGAACTAATCCCTTTCTACGGAAATTGCATGGGAGCCCTCTCAACCAGAATCTTCGCAAATCGCAGAAGCATCGACACAACAGAACTAAATAGATTTATAAAATATGTGGTTAAATAGATAAAAAATGAACGCTCGCAATCCAAGCATAGAAAATCTAGAAGAAATATTATTATCTCTAAAAGGAATAAGTGTAGGCTTAATAGGCGACGCGATAGTTGACGAGTATGTTTTCTGTAATCCTTTAAATAAAACTGGAAAAACAGGAAATGTGGCCTTTGAACCAGATAGATCGGAAGCTTATCTAGGTGGTGTCTTTGCAGTCGCAAATCATCTGGCAGAATTTGTAGATAATATAAGACTTATTACTTTCGAGGGAGGAGATTCAACCAAACTCTTTGACACAGACTATCCTAACCTCTTAGAAAATACCTTAAATTCAAGGATATCAAGATCGTTTTTCTCTAATGGAACAGCCACATTAACAAAAACAAGGTATCTCAATAAAGCAGACAAAAATAAGGTTGAATTTCCAATTTGTAGACCAAAAAGGAAGATTTTTTTATCAAATGAAAACGAACAACAATTAATGGATGAGATCAATGATTGTCTCTCAGATTTTGATTTAGTAATAGCCGCTGATTTTGGAAATGGTCTAATTACTAGAGATATTGCTAGTTATCTTTCTCACCTAGATAAATATCTATCAGTAAACTGTCAAACAAACAGTGGAAACAGAGGATTTAATTATATAACAAAATATTCAAGGGCAAACTTTGTTTCATTAAATAGGTCAGAAATTCAACTAGCATATCAGGATGAAGATACGCCTATTAGGGATTTAATTCAGAGGTTAAGTGGCGATTTACAGGGATCACGAATAATTCAAACTTCTGGAAGTACGGGTAGTACATACTATGATGGAGAAAATTTCTATAGCGCCAACTCAATAAAAAACACTAATGTAGATCCCGTAGGTGCTGGAGATGCATTATTTGCGCTAACCTCCTTGCTAACTTATAAGGGCGTAGATCCCAATTTAATCCCTGAATTAGGGAACACCATGGGTTCAATATCAACGGGAATGTTAGGAAATAAAAAGCCAATAGGTCCTAGGGAAGTTTTAGATTATCTAAAAAGTAAGCAAGAGTAAAACCACTATCTCCCAATCACCACAATCATATTTAAATACAAACCACAAATCCCATTAACATGAAAGACAAACTAAACCTTGGATCCGGCCCAGATTACCGAGAAGATTACATTAACCTCGACATGGGAAATAAAGACTACAAATGGAGACCAATAAAAACCGACATTAACCACGACATGAACTCTCTCCCATACCCCTTCGAAGACAAACAATTCTCCAAAATAATAATGTTCGAATCCCTACAATACATCAAAGACATAGACAAATTCCTAGCAGAGTTAAACAGAATATCAAAACCCGGCGCAATCATAAAATTCACCGTCCCATATTTTTCTTTCAGCGGAACCTACAAAGAATTCAGCATCCACAAATTCTGCCTAAACCACAATCAATTATTCTTCTGCTTCAAAAAAAATGGATTCAAAATAATCAGCAAAGGATTCAAAAACAACAACAAATTTATAAAATGGATCCCCTCAATTATCAACTCAAGCAATCTATCTCAAAATGTTTATGAAAGATTCCTATCTGGAATCCTTCCAGTTAACAGAGTTTTCTGGAATATAAAAAAAGTTGGAGATATAACTTAACTTTTCAAAAACCATAAATCATAAATCACGTACTATTTCCATTATCTAAATATTTAAAATCCTCTCTTATTTTACTCTCACATGGAAAAAATAGATTATTGGAAAATAAAATTTGGAGAAGATGAAATAGAAAAAATCTCGCAATCAATCAGAAACGTCAACATTAGCCAAGGAAAAGTGTCAGAGGAATTAGAAAAAAGAATCTGTGAACTTCTAAATGTAAAATACTGCCTAGTTACTCTTAATGGAAGCACAGCCATTCTAATGGCTCTTCTGGCCTTAGGAATTAAACCAGGAGATGAAATTATTGTCCCTAACAGAACTTGGATCTCAACCGCTCACGCGCCAATGATTCTCGGAGCAAAACCAGTTCCGGTAGATGTTCTTCCAGATAAACCCGTAATAGACACAAACAAGATTAGAGAAAAAATAACTGAAAAAACAAAAGCCATCGTTCCGGTCCACTTAGATGGAAGAGACTCAAACATGGAAGAAATAAACCTAATAGCCAGAGAAAACAACCTAGCTGTAATCGAAGACGCCTGTCAATCTTTCTTATCAAAAACAAAAAACGGGGAATACTTAGGAACTCTATCAGATATCGGATGTTTATCTTTCAGCATCACTAAATTATTCTCAACAGCACAAGGAGGAGCACTAATAACAAACAACGAACAACTCTACAACAAATTAAAATTAATAAGAAATAACGGAACTCCAAGTGCCTTAACTCCAGAATATAATACCTTAGGTTCAAACTTTAAATTCAACGACATCCTAGCCTCAATAGGAATGGTTCAATTTAGCAAACCAGAAGAAAGAATAGAACATGTAAAAAAAATTTACAATAAATACAACGAAGTAGCTAAAAATCTAAATTACATAAAAATAATTCCAGTAAACCTCCCAGAAGAAATTCCCATGTACGTAGAAGTCCTATGCAAAGATAGAGAAAAACTAGTAAGTTTCTTAAACGAAAAAAATATTCACCCAAGACTCTTCCTTCCAAATGTCAATTCTGCCCCTTACATTGAAAGAACAGGAGATTTCCCAAACTCAGACAATTTCGAAAAAAACGGATTATTTCTACCTTGCGGTCCAAATCTAGAATTAGAAAGTGTAAATTATGTGATAAATGCTTTAAAAGAATTTGAGAAGATTAATCAAAACCCACAAACATTCTAAGATATACAAAAATATATATAAAAACTTAAAAACAGAATCATAACTAATCTAATATGTTAATAACAAAAAGAAAACAACTTATTTATGGAAAGCACGAGGATTTCTTCAGCTCACATTATAAGGAAAATCTAGCTGAGATCAAACAAATCTTGGTCAGTGAATCTCCAGATTTATATGATCAAATTCAAGAAGGAAAAAGAATGGAAATTAATCCATTATATCACTCATACAAAAGATATAATTATCCTCGGGAAAGAGCTGCAAAAAACTTTGATCCCAAAAAAAGCCCGGATTCTGATGGAGCATTTGATAATATCCAACTCCCAATAGGATGGGAAATCAGAATTTCAGATGAATTTAGATTATTTAGACCATTAAAAAGATATATACAGAATCAAACGCGCTGGGATGGAGAACAAGTAGTAGCAATTTCTTATCCAGTCCTTAAAGATGAACAACTTCATTGCTTCCTAGGCGATGAAAAAACATTTATAGAAGAATATTCAGAACAATCCTCACATTGTAATCCTCAAATAAAACTAACTGGAATCGGAGAAACTCTAAAAAATAGTTTAGAATACGAAATTCTAGATACAACAACTTAACATTAAATCCCCTAACAAAAATGTTCCAGAAACCAAACCCTCTACACTATATAATCATTAACAAACTATCAAAATCTAAGTATACCCCAACGCCCTCAACTTCGCCATAACCTCTTCCCTTACAACACCTCTCCCAGCACGTTCATGAGCATTTGGATCAGTATTCTTCTCAGAAAATATCGTACATCCTAATGAAGTATAGCCTTGAGCATAAAGTGGATGACATTCAATATTAAATCTCCTAACATATTCCATAATATCTTCCTGCCTCCAAAACAACAAAGGATGAACTCTCATATGATCAGGACTCTGTCTGACAGAGAAAAAAATCTCCTTAGCTCTCTCTTCATGTTCCACTCCACGCAACCCAACAAAGAATGCATCAAAACCTCTATCTCTTATAACTTTCATCATCGGAGCTATTTTATGATAACCATCATAAGCAACAGCAAACTCCGGAGTCTTAAATCCAAACTTCTCCGAGAACTCATCGGTCCTTTTTCTATGCGCCCTAACTTTCTGAAAATCCTTAATATCCCAATCAACCACAACCTTATTCACAAAATCATAAGTCTCTGGAAACTCATGCTGAGTATCTACACAAACACAAGGAATATCTTTCTTAATCTGCAACACCAAATGCAACAAAACCAAACTATCCGTCCCCCCACTAAAACCCAACCCAATCTTCTGATACCTCTCAACAGCATCCCTTATTATGTCCTTAGATCTCTCAATCTTCGCATCCAAACTCAAATCCAATAACGGCCTTATCTCCGGCAACATCAAATCCTCACAGATCTTTGTCCTTTCTTTTGTAAACGTCTCAACCATTTTTCTATAATTATACATAATTATGGGTATATAAACATTATCGTGTTTAAATAACCACCTAAAACATCATCTCCCCCTCAACCTCTCAATAGCCGCTATTATACTAACGATTAACGAAGAAAATAATCCAATAGAACTAATCACTAAATCAGGTATATTGAGGGGATCAATCTTGATTAACTTAATAGAGAAATAAAGAAATACTGAAAAATTAATTAACTGTGATAATTTAGAAAAAATATAAACCACTGCCTTTAGGCAGTGGACATCGCTAGATGCGATGTCATTTTTTCTAACTCCTAAAAACAAAGGCCTTTATCAGACCACACCTTTTAAGGTGTGGTGGCCATTGTTTTTTTTTGATATTTGCAACCTATCACTTGAGGCCATTTTAACTTGCTATAGCTCTAATTATACCAAATATCAAAACTCCCAAACCAATGAAACCAATAATCCATGCTATTATTTGTAATATTGAAATCTTATTTTCTTCAGCCATCTTTCATTTCCTAATCAAACAATCTTTATTAACTTATCCAGTCATCAATACCCCAAAGCCTTCAACTTCTCTCTAATCTCTTTCATCTCCTTCCCAGAAAAACCTTTCTCACCCGACAAAACTTGACGCAATACAAAACCTACATAAGCCGAAACCGAAGGCATGCCCGTACCCTTTATACGTTTCTGAATCTTCTCAATCAACGGCAACGGCAACGAAATCGTCCCATACTCAACCTTATTATCTCCGCTCTTCTTAGCTCTCTTCATCCTAATCATTACCAAAGCAAAGATATAAATCTTTCTAATAAACTCACGTCAATAAAAACTACTATATGTAGAACTAGCACTCAACCCCACTTCCTTATCAGAATTTTTAACATAATCAACCACCTTACTACTAACCTCACTTTCATCAACACCACCATCCAAAAACTTCATCAACTCACTACTTCCATTAAAAACATTATTCTCTTCCCTAGGATCATTAATCAAATCATATTCCTCAACAGATTCATGATGACTAGACTTACAAAGATTGCATTGATTCCTATCAGCCACAATCAACTTACGATCAAAAGTCCTAACTCCTTTAATATCTCCTGCCAACCCATCAAAAAACAAAACCCTATCTCTAATCTTACCTCCATTAATCAATCTCAAAAGAGATTTCCCATCCATCTCATTTTTTATACCTTCGTCAATATCACTATTACCCGAAAAACCAAGATAATCCAACAAAGTAGGCGTTATATCTACATTCTGCGCAAACCCTCCAACTCCCTTCCCCAGATAACCCGGCAGATGCATAACATAAGGAACATGCAACGTATCATCAAACAAACTACTCGAACTAAAATAAACCTTATGATCAACCAAACTAGTCCCATGATCTCCAAGAACAATCAACACCGTATCATCCCACTTGCCATTCCTTTTCAAATACTTAACCAACCTCCCAATCTGTTTATCAACCATTGTTATCGAAGCATCATACTTATCAATCATATCATCAACACTCTTCAAACCAATATCCGTAACTCTCTTTTTAAAATACTCTCTCTGACTATTATTCTCAATCTTACCCAAGAACTCATTAATATCATCTTTCCCACTACCATTAAACGGAGTTGTAGGAAAAGGAAAATGCGTATCCCAAAAATGCATAAAAAGAAAAAACGGTTTCTTACTCCCTTGCTCATCAATCTCCTTAATTTTACTAATCCCTAAACTCATAGTTTCTTTAGCCGGAGAAAAATTAGCCGATGCACGAGTCTTAACCATCTTCTTCCCAAACGCATAAGCCCAATTCGGCAACCCCAAAAGAAATTTCTTAACACTAGGAAGATTCATAAACTTTTTCATCATACTAACACTATCATCCTTCTCCTCATAATAATCAAATCCCTCCTTGAAAAACAAACCAATCCAATCCACAGCAATTGTCTCATATCCCTTACCTTTCAAAAAACTAGGCAACCAAAACTTATTCTCTTCTAATTTAGTAAACTCCTCTTCCGCCGTATACGGAAACTGATGAACAATTCCATGATTACTAGGATACTTCCCCGTAAATATCGAAGTCAAACTAGGAGCAGTTGCATTTGAACTAGAATAAAAATCCTTAAAAACCAAACCCTCACTACCCATCTTACTCAAATTTTTATCAGTCACCTTATCATACCCATACAAACTCACATTCTTAGTCCTAAAAGCATCAACAATC
>Ga0187833_10003792_pt1 | contig 15088 bp, 15 predicted proteins | sample ETNtaG_37_FD_167968 | JGI IMG/M metagenome (GOLD analysis project Ga0187833, IMG submission 167968) | Marine microbial and viral communities from oxygen minimum zone, Eastern Pacific Ocean - ETNP2014_SV_400_PacBio MetaG (Illumina Assembly) | ecosystem: Environmental > Aquatic > Marine > Hypoxic...
AACCTTATGTAATAATAAAAAGAACTTTCTACAACTAAACTTAGGGAGTGTTTCGGCACTCCCTTTTTTTGTTTATAGTTGCTCTAAACTTATAAATATAAATATGAAATTAAAAAAGCTGATTATTGTAACAGGCTTTATAGTACTTTTTCCTTCTTTATTATTTGCAGCAGATACAAATACTACATCTACAGTAGTAACGGACAAAACGCCCCCAACTGCATCTGCTCCCTCAATTGTTATTAACAACAGTGATGTGTGTAAAAGTGCCGCAAGTGCTGCTATACAAACGCAAATTTTAGGATTTGCTTCAGGTATAACTGTAACTGATGAAAACTGTGAAAGACTAAAACTTGCTCGTTCCATATACGGTATGGGCATGAAAGTTGCTGCTGTATCTCTATTGTGTCAAGACGCAAGGGTATTTGATGCTATGTGGATGGCCGGAACACCTTGTCCATATAAGGGCAAGATTGGTGATGATGCAAAAAATGCTTGGGAAAAAACTCCAGAAGATACACCAGAAGATAGCAAAATATTTAAAAAAAAAGAATCACAGGAGTAACTGAATATGAAGCTCCTGATGACTATTCCGAAGAAGAAAGAATTACTGAAACACCAAACACCTTTGCATATATTGGCAGCGCGGCAGTTGTTCTCGGCATTGCTGGTATGTTCTTTGGTGTTCCTCCCTTCTTATTTTTCTAACGCAGAAGAAGTGGTTACGGGACAAGAAACTACCACAAATCTTTTATCGCCTATGGAACAGTTTACTACATCTGGCGCAACTAGATCACAACAATCTGGGAACGGCTGTACCAGTACTGCATTTTGTACTGGTGGTAAACAAGGGCCCGGCGGCACATTTACATCCACATTTAATTTAGAAGACCAAATGACTATTGAAGACATTAATCGTGGCTTCACTTTAGACTATGATGTAGATGTAAAGTCCCATAGTAGCAATACCGTTCTTGAAAGTTGTGCGGGCGGTAATGTTATGCAGAATTCAGATTGCCTGGACATTTTTAAATTGACTGTATCTTTGTTTGATACAGGTAGTGTTTTGGCACACAAATTTGAACACGAAGTAGAATTGGATTTCAGCGGTATACAAAATTATGCATATCAGCAAATCATACCGCAAAACACGTACTCTGCAATGACAGGTGAATTTGAACTGTATGGTATAGATGCTGGATATCCAACAGGGTTTTATGGCCCCCAGTTTTCTGATCCTTCACTAACAACTACATTTGATATTGTAACATTTATAGAAGCAGAGATTATTGATATACTTAATGATACGGATATTTTAGATACTAATATACCAGCTGATACTGAAGTTACAGAAATGGAAATAGTAGTAGAGAATAGTGCTGGTGAACAGGTCACTACACTAGAATTAGAAGTTAACACAGAAATGAATATGGAAATAGAATTAGAAATACCTACAACTGATATGTCAACACCAGAAGTTGAGGTGGAAGTTGCAGAAGTTAGTACTGAAATTGAAACGGAGATGCAAAATGAACCTACCACCGATCCAGAACCTACGGAGAGTGGAACCGATACTGCAAACGAATCAGAGCCAGAACCAGAACAAACAACTGAAGCAGAATCTGGAGAACAAGAGTCAGAACCCGAGCCAACTGAAACAGAAACTACTGAAGCTCAACCAGAAGCAGAAGAACCAGAAGGTGAATCTTCTGACGTAAAACCAAAGGCAAAGGTAACTAAAAAGACCAGTGCAAAACAAAAGGCTGCAAGAAAAATAGTCAAGAGAATGGGTGACAAAGGAAAGTATGACAGTAACAACCAATTAAAGACTTTAATCGTTATGCAAGTTTTAGGTAATTCAAAGTCTTTCTTTAGTAGTCAAAAAATGTTACAAGACACACCCAATTTCTTTCAACCAACGACAATACCAGATAATAGTATTTCGGATAATAATGCAGCTGCCTATTTTATGATAGGTGGAAGTGACGCAGCACACAACGCATTAATAGAATTACAATACAAATAGGAGTTAACAAATGTCAGATGACGGCAAAACAGAAGTTGAGTTTGCCGGTGTTAAGTTTCGGGGTGGAAAAATATTCGTAATTATTACAGCATTATCAACACTGGGAGGCGGACTTTACGCAGGCTTTGAGTTTTATAAAGACTACGTAAATATGAGAACAAAGATAGAGAAATACACAGCACCAGACTTATCGGGGTTTGATAAGAAACTTGCTGTTCTCCGTGAAGAGATGCAAGCCCTAACGGTTGAGGTGAAAGCAAAAGAAGAATTAATTCAAGATGCCAGAGATTATACTAAAGAGATTAAGACTGATCTCAAAGACGAATTGCACATAATGTCAAAACAGGTTGACAGTATAGAGAAACGTGGCAAGGAGGCCTTTCGGTTAGTACGAGACAGTATTGATAAAAATGATACCAAAGTTCGTAAGATGGTAACAGTCAATTCTGATAGATTTGATACTCGTAGAGAACAAATACGAAAAGATATGGATGCTCTGGAAACCAGATTAAAAAAAGAAATGAAGGAATTGAGAGATTCTATCTCTAATCAGATTAAGAAAGCTCTTGAGAACCCTCTTGCTAATATGAGAAAGTAATAAGAAGTTATAAATAGTATTATGGCAACAGCACAATCACCACTCGCAAGACAACCAACAAAACTGGACTATGCAAGCCCAACCCAATTTCGTTTTGGTATTCAACAGTTACCGAAAGTGGAGTTTTTTACTGTCGGTGCAAATTTACCAGGCATTACAGTGGGGGTAGCAACAGTATCAACACCATATAAAGACATTCCAACTATGGGTGATAAAGTAGAATATGATACTCTTGATATTACATTTATCGTAGATGAATACTTAGAAAACTATAAATCTCTTCATGATTGGATGACAGGTATAGGGTTTCCTAGTGACAGAGCAGAATTTAAAACATATAGAGATGAAACATCAAACACTCCGGCCGGTGGTTCAACTCCATCAGTTGACCTTGTTGAACAAGCCGTTCCAGATAAAGCAATGTACTCTGATGCATTTCTTATGATTCTGTCAAATAAAAATAACCCAATTTTAAACATTAATTTTCAGAATATATTTCCCATATCACTTAGTTCGTTGGATTTTACACAGACAGCAACAGATGTTGAGTATCTAACCGCCACAGCATCATTCGAATATCAAATTTACAAGTTTGAAAGTGTCTAAATACCTATGAGCAGATTTGGTAAGCTTTAACATTTATCAAATCTAAAAACACACAACATTGATTGTGGTAATATAAAACAAGGGAGAGAAACCAAACTGCTCACTTTTTAGTATGGAGATATTATGGATTTAGAAGTTTTAAAACAAAGTGCAAACAAAGACCTCCCTATCTCTGATCATGAACGAATTGATCAGGAATCATATAAAAATCAGGCTATCAAACAGAAGTGGTTAAACCATAAAGCAGACTTCGAACTTCTGTTGGTTAAAGCAAAAACAGACCATCAGCTCCTATATCGACAGAAATGGGAGTATTATGGTGGTAAGGCAGAAGCAAAGGTATATGCTGCAAAGCCGTTTGACATTAGAGTTATGAAAACGGATCTTGTCATGTATATACAGTCTGATGAAGATATCCTCAAAATTTCTAATAAAATTGGTTACTACGAAACTTGTGTAGATTATTGCAAGGGCGTAATCAAATCAATTGACAATCGTGGCTGGGATATCAAAAACTCAATAGAGTGGAAAAAATTCGAAGCAGGGATGATGTAGTGGGTGTTATCCAAGATGCATATATCCAAGAAAAATGAAGTCTATTTGCAACTAACTGATGTTGAGCCTTCAATTGCTGCTGAACTTAATTCTTTCTTTACTTTTGAGGTTCCAAACGCAAAGTTTATGCCAGCAGTTCGTAATCGTGTATGGGATGGTAAAATACGATTATTCTCTCCAGCTACAGGTGAGATATATGTGGGATTGTTGGAATATGTTAAAAAATACTGTGATAAACATAATATTTCCTATATACTTGAGAAGGGAGTAGAAGATGAGAGGGTCGTTGCTAGTGAGGTTGTTAACGGGTTCGTCAGAAGCCTCAAACTTAAAAGTAAAGGAAAGTCTCTTAAAGTACGAGATTATCAAATACAAGCTGTGCAACATGCTATCTCTAGAAATCGTGCTCTTCTTCTTTCTCCTACTGCTTCTGGTAAATCCTTAATAATATATTCTCTAATTCGTTATTATCACCTAATGGGCTTGAAAACCTTGATTCTTGTTCCTACCACATCATTGGTTGAACAGATGTATACAGACTTCGAAGACTATGGATGGTCGTCTGGTACATATTGCCAGAAAATATATCAGGGCTATGACCGCAAGGTTACTAAAGATGTTGTGATCTCAACGTGGCAGTCTATCTATAAAATGCCTAAGAAATATTTTGAACAGTTTGGTTGCGTAATTGGCGATGAGGCTCACACATTTAAGGCTAAGTCTCTAACAAGAATAATGACTAAATTACACCAATGTAAATACAGATTTGGTTTTACGGGAACCCTTGATGATACAGAAACACATAAATTAGTATTAGAGGGGTTGTTTGGTGCAGTAGAGAAGGTTGTAACGACTAAAGAGTTGATGGATAAAAAAACTCTGGCGAACTTAAAGATAAAATGTATAGCACTAAAACATCCAGAGATTAAAAAGAGGATGAGTTATGCTGAAGAAATAGATTACCTTGTTTCGTGTGAATCTAGAAATAAGTTTATTTTAAATTTATGTAATACTATTGGCGGTAACACCCTCTGTCTGTTTCAATTAGTAGAAAAACATGGTAAAATATTATATGACGGTATGAAAGGAAGTGAAAATGTATATTTCGTATATGGCGGCACAGACACAGATCAAAGGGAGAAAATTCGTGGACTTGTTGAGAAACATAAAAACTCAACAACTATTGCGAGCTACGGTACTTTTAGCACTGGTATTAATATTCGTAACATTAACAACATCGTGCTCGCAAGTCCAAGTAAATCCAAAATCAGAGTGCTTCAATCCATCGGCCGAGGCTTGCGTACATCATCAACTAAGGATTCCATTTTAGTATTTGATATTGCAGATGATATAAGTTATAAGGAAAGGCGTAATTTTACTCTTAACCATTTCTTTGCCCGTATAAATATATATGCTGAAGAACAGTTTAATTATGAAATAGATAGGATAAAACTAAAATGAATACAAATACATATAAAGTTGTAAAGCTAATAAGCGGAGAAAATATTATATGTGATCTTACATTAAAAGCTGATGATGTGTATGAAGTTATAAATCCTCTATTAATATATGTTCGGCCATCAATGGGACATAGAGGAGAAATGACTGAATCTCTAATGCTCACCCGTTGGGTTCAACCATTTACAGATGATGAGCGTTTTGATATTGATAAATCTCATATTATTGTGATATTAAACGCCTCGCCTGCTCTAGCCCTTTATTATGAGGGAATACTTGACAAATATGGGAATAGCGAAGAAATTGGACATTTAGACTTGTATAATGACTCAACTTATAATGACCCAACAGAAGATGAAATATATGACGAATTACTTGAAGAACTTGAAACAAGTAATAAGTTAATACATTAATATGTTTCTGAAACTTACAACATAGTAAATATACCAGAAAATTTTTCTTGAGTCAATACCCATTTGTGTATTGACTTTTTGTTCTAGATGTGGTAATGTTAATAAAGTTTAAGTTAAGGAGAACCCACATGGCAAAAGCAAAGGGCAAACATTACGTTGATAATAAGGTTTTTCTAGAAGCAATGATTGAGTGGAAAGAAAAATGCAAGCTTGCAGAAGATTCTGGTGAGGAACGGCCTCCCGTTACAAACTATATAGGGGAATGTTTTCTTAAAATTGCACAACACCTGTCTTATCGGCCCAATTTTATTAATTATACGTATAAAGAAGATATGATATCAGATGGTATCGAAAATTGTCTACAATATGCTTCAAACTTCAATCCAGAGAAATCGAAGAACCCTTTCGCATATTTTACACAAATTATATACTATGCTTTTATTAGAAGAATTCAAAAAGAAAAAAAACAAACCCATGTTAAGAATAAAATCATAGAAAGTACAAATTATCAATCTTATGAAACCATGCCGTATGATGATTCTACATCATATAATATATCGAATCAGTTTGCTATAGGGACTCTCCCCGCAGAAGATGTATATAAACCAAAAAAGACCACAAATGGTTCTAATAAGAAAGGCTTAGAAGAATTTATGGATGAAGGTGATAATGAATGAAGATAGCATTGATATCGGATTCTCACGTTGGAGCTAGAAACGACAACCAAAATATTAACGAATATTTTTATAAATTTTATGACAATATATTTTTCCCCACCCTAAAAAAAAGAAATATAACCACATGTATTCATTTAGGCGATGTGGTTGATAGACGTAAGTTTATCAGCTTTAAAACTGCCAGTGATTTTCGTAAAAGGTTTGTTAATCGCTTTCAAGAGTTGAATGTTGACTTACATGTTATTATAGGCAATCACGACACTTATTATAAGAATACAAGTGAAGTAAATTCAATGGAAGAATTGATGGATTCTGATCGCTATAATATTTACACTAGGCCTGAGGTTGTAGATTTTGACGGATGTCTTGTTCAATTTATGCCGTGGATTAATACAAATAATTATAACGAATCTATGTCGGCCCTTTCTAACTCCCCAGCACAAATTCTTATGGGACATCTAGAGATAAACGGCTTTGAGATGCATAAGGGTTATAAAACTGAGGGTAAGTATAGTAAGGAGCTCTTTCAGCGGTTTGATTTATGTTTCAGTGGACACTTTCATCACAAATCAGATGACGGCCAAATATATTATCTTGGAACACCATACGAGATTTATTGGAATGACCATAGTGACTTGAAGGGTTTTCATATTTTTGACACAGAGACAAGAGAGCTTGAACGTGTGGTTAATCCTTATACATTATTCGAAAAAATATATTATGATGATACAGTTAATGATTATAGTCATATGGTTGGGCCAACCAGCACCTCTTATGATTTTGAAAAGTATGAGGAAAAATATGTTAAGTTGATTGTAGTCAATAAAAAAGACTTATATCAGTTTGACTTGTTTGTTGACCGACTTCTGAAGGTAGACACCTATGAGGTTAAAATCATAGAGGATTTTTCGGAGTTAGATGCAAGTAATGTATCAGATGATATTGTAGAGAACACCGAAGACACGATGACACTGCTTGACAAATATGTTGATGAGTTGGATATAGTGTTGGACAAAAAGAGACTGAAAAATACTATGAAGACATTATATAATGAGGCACAGGATTTGGAGCTGTGATAGAAATGAAACTGGTTGATTGGAGAGTGGCTACACTTTTCGTTCAAGACAGACATTACTCGCCTGTAATGCCCAAACTAACTAAACGATGGTTGGGTGCATATCAAGACGATGAACTGGTTGGTGTCCTTACACTAGGTTGGGGCACAAATCCTATGGGAACAATTAAAAAGATGTTCCCTGATCTGTCTACAGGTGATTATTATGAAATCGGTAAAATGTGTATGGATGATGAAATGCCACGCAACTCTGAATCCCAAATGATTTCTGCAACCGTGAAGTGGATGAAAGAAAATACATCAGAACGAAAATACCTATACACTTGGGCCGATGGGATAGTTGGCAAACCCGGCTATGTATATCAGGCCGCCAACTTTCTTTATGGTGGATTTATATGGAGCGATGTATATGTTTCTGAGTCTGGTGAGAAGGTTCACTTTCGCACCATTCAACGAAAGATGAAGAAAGAAATGAACCGCATGGATACAAAGTACGGTCCCCGACCCAATGATGCAAAAATGGGCGAACTTGGATTTAGTAGAGTGTGGGGGAAACAGTTTCGTTATATCTATCCTATGAGTAAAAAGGACAGAAAGTATCTTAAACAGTCTACTTGTGAGTGGAATATCAATTATCCAAAGGATGGAGATTTACAGTGGAAGATTAAGCGGCCCGGCGAAACAGAATATGAATTAACGAATACTATACCTTATGAGCATAGGGGCGATAGTGTAGAACACAATGTTAATAATGTTAGTAAGGTAGAGAGAAAATATGGTAAAGGTAGTTTGGAGAGCTTTTTTTGATCGTTTTTAAGTATGTAAGATGGAAAAACCTTTTAAGCACAGGCAACCAATTTACAGAAATACAATTAGATAGAAACCCAACAACACTCATTATAGGCGAGAATGGTTCTGGTAAATCCACCATTCTTGATGCTTTGTGTTTTGGTTTGTTCGGTAAACCGTTCCGTAATATCAATAAACCTCAACTGCTTAATTCTGTTAATATGGCCGGATGTGAGGTTGAGATTGAGTTTAAGATAGGTTCCAAAAACATTAAGGTTATACGTGGAATTAAACCCAACATATTTGAGATATACATTAACGGCAAGATGTATAATCAGGATGCCAATGTAAGGGATTATCAGAAGTATCTTGAACAGCAAATCTTAAAGTTGAATTATCGTAGTTTTACACAGGTTGTTATTCTGGGTTCATCCACGTTCATTCCGTTTATGCAGTTGAAGGCTAAACAACGCAGGGAAGTAGTAGAAGACATTCTGGACATTCAGATTTTCTCTCTGATGAATATGTTGTTGAAACAAAAACTTAAAACTATTACAGAAGACCAAAGGGAAGCAAAATATAGTGTAGAGTTAACTACTGAAAAGATTACTCTACAGAACAAGTATATAGATGATGTTAAGAAGAATAAGAACAAGTTGATTAAAGAAAAAACTAAGCTTGTTACTGGTAATGAGGAAGAAATATCTAATAGACAAGAGAAGATAGGTGAACTTAAACAAAGTAATGATGACTTGGCCTTCAACTCAAAACAGGAAAATGAACAATCAGAGAAGGTGCAAAAATTAAAAGGCCTCCATGAGCAGCTGAAGGTAAGACGTTCTGCAACAAACAAGTATATTGGGTTTTTTGAAAATAATGATGACTGCCCAACGTGCGAACAACATATTGATGAGACATTTAAAGAAAATATGATTGTCTCCAAGAAATCTGAATATGAAAAATTTGATAGTGGTATTAAAGATTTATTGGGAGAGCTGGAGAAGCAGGAAACCATTTATAATGCAATACAAGATTACATCCAACAGATACGAGAGAATGATGCTGAGATAGGAAAAATTAATTACTCTATCAAGGAAATGGAAAAGTTTAACGCAACCCTACAAACAGAAATTGACCAGTTACAGTCTGGTGAAATCAGCAAAGAGGATACGAATAAGTTAAAAGAACTCAAGAAATCTTTGAAGTCGTTTGAGAAACAGCAGCAGAAGTTACGTGAAGACCAGACATATGCTGAGGCTGTAAGAAATATGTTACAGGACACAGGTATTAAGACTAAAATTATCAAACAATACCTACCCATCATGAACAAACTGATAAATACTTATCTCACCTCTATGGAGTTTTATGTGAACTTCACTCTTGATGAAAAATTTAGTGAGACAATTAAATCACGTTTTCGGGATGAATTTACATATGAATCTTTTAGTGAGGGTGAGAAAATGAGAATTGATTTGGCTCTCCTATTCACATGGAGAGCTGTTGCAAAAATGAAAAATAGCACCAACACCAATTTATTGATGTTGGATGAGATTTTTGATAGTTCCCTTGATAGCACAGGCACAGATGAGTTTCTGAAAATTTTAAATACGCTTGGTGATGAAAATGTATTCGTAATTAGTCATAAACAAGACATGCTCGTAGATAAATTTAAGAGCACAATACGGTTTCAAAAGATTAAAAATTTTAGCCATGTTGTTGAATAGTAGGAAAATAAAATCACTTGTTGCTAACAACGATAAAAATTTACTTTATTTCACTTTCACTGTTGTTATTAACTTCTTGTGCAATAATAGACCCTTTGAGTTTAGCTTCAGTAGTAATAGATGGGATTGTACAGGTCAAAACAGGCAAGAGTGTGGTGGATAATGTTGTCTCTACAATCGCAGAAAGCGACTGTAGAGTTTTCCGTGTTATTAATAAAGAAAAGATATGTAAAGATGATGAATTGGATGAAAAAGAATTAGATGAATATGAAAAAAATATAAATGATTGGATGGATGATGGGAAAACGAAGTGATTTTGAAAGAAAACCTAGAGATTTTTACCCTACGCCCTTTGTAGCGGTAGAGCCCCTTATCGAACATTTACCCAGAAAATTTGCATTTTCTGAACCATGTGCTGGTGATGGACAGTTGTGCCGACATCTTGAATATTTTGGTGGTACATGCATGTGGGCAAGTGATATTGAACCACAACTTGAGGGAATTGCAAAAAATGATTTTAGTGAGATTGGGGATTTTCAAGTTCTGGAATCTGAATTTATAATCACGAATCCACCTTGGGATAGAACTTTGCTTCATTCGATGATCGACCACTTCTCTTCACTTAGGCCAACATGGTTGTTGTTCGATACAGACTGGGCCCACACCAAACAATCAACACCTTATATAAAAAAATGTTCCAAGATCGTCAGTGTTGGCCGAATTAGTTGGTTTGGTAACATGACGGGCAAAGACAATTGTGCTTGGTATCTTTTTGAAGATAAAGAAACAGAAACTACATTTTATGGAAGAATATAATGACAAAATATGAATTACTTAGAAATAATCACCCACTTTTAAAAGTCCCTTTGATTAATGTTGGTGAATGTGCTGATCGTGAACAGATTAAGAACGATTTGATTGAAGTTATGAAAGAACACAATGGCGTTGGCCTTTCTGCGAATCAGGTGGGCCTTATGGAACGTGCATTCGTAATGTATGGCGATTTTTCGAAACGTGAACCTATTGCGTGTTTTAACCCCAAAATCATACAAGAAAGTGAAGAAGATATACTTATGGAAGAAGGTTGCCTGACCTGGCCCGGAGTGTGGCTTAAAATCAAAAGACCTGTTTGGATTGAAGTTGAGTATGAAGACGAAAATGGGGAACAAATAAAGAACAAATTCACAGATTTGGAAGCCCGAGCGTTTCTTCACGAATACGACCATATGGAAGGGTCTAATTTCACCAAAAGGGTAAGTAAGTTGAAATTGGACATAGCACTTCGTAGAGCCCGTAAGGTGGCAAAGCAAGCCAAGATATTGGAAGCCCGCCCACGATAATGTGACATTTTTACAACAATATGACAGATTCGGACACTTTTTTCATAAAAACCTCATTTAACCTCATTTTTTTCTTGACAATCCTCTTTAGATGTGTTAGCTTAAGGTATGATGAAAATTGAGATGAAAAATAAATCAACACTTGCAAAACTTCTCTCTGAAGAGGATGTTAACGTAGTCCACAAACAGATGGACACGGCATATTTTGATGCTAAAAAACGTGAATTAGGTCTTCCCATCTGGAAAGATGAGGAAATGACTAAAGACATTTATGACCTCATGGTTTGCCATGAGATTGGTCATGCATTGTGGACTCCGCTGGATATGTTGGAGAAAGCTGCATTGCGTAAAATTAATCACACTTTTGTAAATATCCTTGAGGATGCTCGGATTGAACGGTTTGTTAAAAACAAATATCCAGGCTCCGTTGGTGTTTTCAATCGTGGATACAACGATTTAACTTCCAAAAATTTCTTTGGAATTGATGATAATGACGTTAATGATCTTAATCTGATTGATAAAATTAATGTCTTTTTTAAGGGTAACAGTGATGTTACTTTCTCTAAAGAAGAAAAAGTTTGGGCTGATCGGGCTTCGAAAACTAAAACTCCTGCTGAGGTTCTTGACCTTGCAGAAGAACTTTACAAATATATGAAAGAAAATTCTCCTGAGACTGAGTCGAAGGAAAATCTTATTGATATGCCTGGTATGACTATGCCTGGTATGACTACGCCAAGTGAGTCTGGTGAATCTGATGAAGGTGAATCTGATGAAGGTGAATCTGGTGAAGATAAATCTGATGAAGGTAAATCTGATGAAGGCGATGAAGGCTCCACAGACAGTAAAAAAGGAAAAAGTGATAATGATGACTCTGATGACGGTTCTGCTTCTGGTAGTTCCACTGATGATGGTGAAAAAACCGATGATGACTCCGATACCGATAAAGGTAAAGAAAGCTCCATAGAAGGTGGCGAAGGCGAATCTGGTGAAGGTAATGTTCCTAAAGCAACTACCGACTCCGCTTTTGGTAAAGCAATGGATGAGTTGCGGGATAAGGATGCCGGTGATCGTCATTATGCAAATATTCCTAAAATTGATATGGACAAACATATTGTTGATTATAAAACTTGCATAGAAGAGTTTTATGGTAAATATGCAGAAAATTCAAAAGATCGTTATTTTTCTGAAACTCTTGAAAAATTGGAAGAACTCAAGAACGATTCGAAAAAAACTGTTGCATATATGGTTAAAGAATTTGAGATGAAGAAGGCTGCAGATCAGTATGCTCGTGCCGCTGTCTCTAAAACTGGTTCTTTAAATATGGACAAACTTCATACTTACAAATACAATGAAGACCTGTTTAAGAAGGTTACGACCCTGCCTGGTGCTACTAATCACGGTATGGTTATGGTTTTGGATTGGTCTGGATCAATGGGTGAGAACTTAGCCGGTACTTGTGCTCAGTTATTTAATCTGATTTGGTTCTGCCGCAAGGTTAAAATTCCTTTTGAAGTCTTTGCATTTTCTGATATATATCCCCGTAAAAACGAAGATAGTGTCTTTAATAAAATTAAATCACAAACTAAGTTTAAATGTGGTGATATTGCTCTTAGGCCTTTTAGTTTGTTAAATTTCTTCTCTAGTAATATGACTATAAAAGAAGAAATGGAAATGATGCACTCTCTGTGGATGTACGCTAATCGTTTTAGTCGCCGTGATTATTATTATGATGCACATCCCCTCACTCCACATGATGCCTATAGTTTAGGTGGAACACCATTAAATGAATCAATTATTGCCATGATGGATATTGTCCCTAAATTTAAATCCGATACAGGTGTCCAGAAAGTTAATACAGTGTTTTTAACTGATGGTGCTTCTAACGGCCTGAAGGGTGTTTATAATTATAAATTAATCACTGAAGGTGATGATAAAGGTAAACATAAAGAGTTTATTGATACTAAACCAATAGCTAATTCTTGGGGACTGCCCGATTACGATTTTATAATTACTGATCCAGTTACAAATAAGTCATATGAGGTAGATTTTGCAAAGGGTCTGACCAACGAATTAATCCGTATCTTGAAAAATCGGGTTTATGATATGAATGTGGTTGGTTTCTTTATCGCTGGTTCTGGACGGACAGGCCGTGTCGATAAACGCACTATTCGGTATCTTGTTAATGAAGATTATGATGTGATTATGGAAATGGTTAAATTTCTCAACAAAAATAAATATCTTGCAATTACGCAGTGCGGGTATGATGCATATTATATCCTGCCTGGTGGAAATGCACTCAAGACAGAGAATGCAGGCCTTAGTGATGATTTAATTGGTGCCTCGAAAGCAAAACTCAAGACTGCTTTTGGAAAGTCGATGAAAGGTAAAATCGAGAGTCGTCAGTTACTTAATCAGTTTGTGAATTTGGTGGCGTGATAAAAATGTCACACTATCCAACTAAATTGTAAAATAGTGAAATTAATTGTTGACAATAGTTGTTTTCTGTGTTAGCTTAAGTTATATGATAAGAAGTGAAAGAGGTTAATTATGTACTTATCCCCCCGTAAGAAATTGTTTGTTGATACCGCATCTGATATGTTTGGTGCTGGTGCCGTGTTAAAAAAAGCAGAAGTAATTGAAGCTGCAAATAAATGCGAGGTTCCAGAACCATACTGGTTCAAACAGGCCTGTCGAGTTGGTCACAATGCTTATAAACTTCCTAACGAGGAAGATTATGGTGTTCCTGCTCCCATGACTGTTTCTGATGATAGCGCTTCCCCAACAGTTGTTAATCTGGTTGCGACCAATATGGAAAAACAGAACCTAGTTCCGGCCCCATTTGAAGGGTTTGTTGCTTGGGGTAATTTTTCGAAGATTGAAAAGATTATCAAATCTGGTTTATTCTATCCAATTTTTGTTACTGGTTTATCTGGTAACGGTAAAACTTTGATGGTTGAACAGGTTTGCTCCAAACTTAAAAAAGAACTTATTCGGGTGAACATCACCATCGAAACCGATGAAGATGATTTACTCGGCGGTTTCCGGCTTGTTAACGGTGAAACCAAGTTCGTTCCCGGCCCTGTTATTGAGGCGATGGAACGGGGCTGCACACTACTCCTTGATGAAGTTGATTTAGGTTCTAACAAGTTACTCTGCTTACAGCCTGTTCTTGAAGGTAAAGGTGTTTATCTCAAGAAACTGCTTAAATGGGTTACTCCTAAAGATGGTTTTAACATTGTTGCTACTGCCAATACTAAAGGTAAGGGTTCAGAAGATGGCCGGTTTATCGGAACCAACATCTTGAATGAGGCCTTCCTAGAACGGTTTGGTGTTGCGATGGAACAGCCCTATGCGACAGTTGCAACTGAGAAAAAAATTGTTCTTGGTTCTATGGAAAAATATAACGCTGTTGATGAAGAGTTTGCAACGAACTTAGTCACTTGGGCTGATGTAATTCGTAAAACTTTCTTCGATGGTGGCGTTGATGAGTTAATTTCAACTCGCCGGTTGGACCACATAGTTAAGGCGTTTGCCATTTTCGGTGATAAAATGGAAGCGATTGAACTTTGTGTTGCACGGTTCGATGAGGATACTAAAGACTCCTTCCTTGACCTCTATACCAAAGTTGATGCTGGTATAAATGTTGGTGAAGATGAAGAGGGCGATATCATCGATCCCATCAGTGATGATGAAGTTGATGAGGACGATCCATTTTAAAAATATTTTTTGACCACCTCTCACTTAAAACTAGGGTCTTCAATTGAAGATTCTTTTTTTAAAATACTTTGTTCACGTTTTGTACTATCACGGGCGCGGGCGGGCAGTTC
>Ga0187833_10003799_pt1 | contig 15059 bp, 13 predicted proteins | sample ETNtaG_37_FD_167968 | JGI IMG/M metagenome (GOLD analysis project Ga0187833, IMG submission 167968) | Marine microbial and viral communities from oxygen minimum zone, Eastern Pacific Ocean - ETNP2014_SV_400_PacBio MetaG (Illumina Assembly) | ecosystem: Environmental > Aquatic > Marine > Hypoxic...
CTTTATGACTCTGAAAAGGAATTTTCAGTCCTGAAAATTGTATACTTATATTTTCCAAATTAGTGATATCAGAAGTAATAGTATTTGGAATAATTTCATTAATAAAGCCTCCACCACTTCCTAATTCCACAACAACTTTTGCCTTTATGTCGCCTGAAATCGATTTTTGAAGTGATTGTAAAACTCAACATATAATTTTTTCATGTATGTCTTTTTTCGAATAATCTTTGAATGCAAAGCACTAGTTAAATGGGGGTCTAAGTCTTTAATGTTTTTTACTTCAGGTAGTTTAATCCATTCAATTATCCTCATATAATTTCCTTTATCATAGGGTCTTTGATGATTTTCTGGTGTTGTCTGTCTATTACGATCATGGTTTGAACTAATTGTATATGCATTAAAAAACTGCCCTAATATACCATTTGGTAGCCTATTGTTCCTGCACCGCTTTGATGACTTCCACTGCCGCTAGAGAATTGCATGACGACGATATAAGCCGTACTATACTTCAATGGGAATAGTTCTGCCTTGGCTATTATCTTATTGAAATACTAGCGAATTGAATACTTGTGATTTATTTTGACATGTTATACCAAATATGACCTAACTTCTTAAATGTTTTAAATCTCTGTTCTAGAATTTTATCATATGAATTGGTAAATTTATTTGGAACAAATTTCCTACTTACAAAAAGTATAGCATATTGCGCAAATCTATTTATCTTCGGAATCGAATTTTTTCCCCAAACACGGCCTGACAATATTTGTGTAATAACAAATGAAATATGTACATTTTTTTCTCCCAACCACAATTTAGGTAGCAATGGAAGGATAAATATTTTCTCCTGTATGAGTTTATTCAATTCATACATTTCTGCCTTTGCCAGCAAGCCATATTCTTCACCAGCCCGAGCAATTATATATGCATAAATCGGATTACGAATAAAGCAACAAATAGCAATTAGTTTTAACAATCTTATTTTCTTTACTTCATTGCTACCAGAGCCTGATAGCAAATTTGCAACAGAACGTATGTATAATACGTCACCGCCTTTTGAGTTCTCCACAGCCACCAAGCTTTGTCTGCAATCCAAATAATAAAAATCCACTACTTGTCATCAGATCATCAATTTTGTTGAAATTATTAAACTCGGAATTACGATAAAATGAATATTCTGCTGCTATACATAAAGTTTCTTCAGACAGGTAACGACCAATACCTTGGATAACTTGAAGATCATGACCTTCAGTATCAATTTTTACAATGTCCAACGAATTAATAACATCTGTTTCCCTTAGATGTTCTAAAGTCTCTACATTAACTTCTATTTTTTTATACTTCTCTCCAATACCACTTAGCTTATCAATCCTGCTCAGGTAGCATGCAGCCGAAAAGCTATAATATTCTTTACGACCACGCCTATCAGATATCGCTACCTTAAAATATTTTGTCATACTACTGTTAATTAATCTATCATAACTATCAGGATTAGGTTCAAAACCATAAAGATGAAGGCATTTTGAATTACCAAAGTATGTCCATGGTAGGCCAATACCACCCGCTGCACCGACATCTGCTACGCATAAAGGATAATCATTTAATATTTTTTTAATAGTTTCGCAGGTAAAAGGTGAGTTCATGGTTTCTTCTTTATATTCTTAATAAGAGTTAAAATTTAAATAACTATCTGGCAATACATCAGTATTACATCTATTAAAAAATGGTAGTGCTATTAATCACTTTATTTAACCAGGCCGGTTAAGCTATATTATGTGAATTCTCATGTTATTCATTAACCACAGACTTTCACTGACTAAAATATTTATATATCAGTTTATCAGTTTATCCCACTGTTTCATAATCTTATCAGGAGTATATCTTCCACGCACCTTTGACGCTTCTTTCCCGATATCAACTCTCAGCTCCTCATCTTTCATTAATTCATAAAGTGTATTTCCCATAGATTTTATGTCTTCCGGGGGCACTAAAAAACCATTAATACCCTGTTGGATAATCTCTCCAGGGCCTGAAGGACAATCAAAGCTGACAGGAGGTAGGCCACACACCATTGCCTCTAAAAGGACGTTCGGGAAACCTTCATAACGGGAAGACAAAACAAATATATCGCACTTGGCAAATATTGCAAACGGATTTCTTACGTGACCAAGGAAGAATACTGAATCTTCCAAACCCAGCTTCTTTACCTGCTGATGCAATTCATCCCTCATGATACCTGTTCCGGCTATAATCAAATTCCAGTTCTTGTCTGTCTTGCTTACCCTTGCAAAGACATCAAGCAAAAGGTCAAAGCCTTTTTGCCATATAAGCTGACCCATGGCCACAATATTTTTTCCTTCCGGTAATTGAGTTTCAGGTTCAGATTCCATTTCTTTCTGAGAGACCCTTACCGGATTCTCAATAATATGAATTAATCTGTTGTGTCCCTTAAACCATTCTCTGATCTCCTGTGACTGAACAACAAGATGATTGGCCAGGGGGTACAAAATACGCCTTAGTCTATGCCATATTAATCGATTCTCTTTGCTGTAGTCCGGATGGTTTCTCTCTGAAACAATCACCGGAATACCCAAGAATCTTGTGGCAAGCAGAATAAGTATGTTGGTGGAAAATATGAAGCTGAGCAGATAGTCAGGTGCGGACTCAATAACAGCCCTGCGAATAAGGTAAACACGCCTTAAATTCTTTAGCAACCCTTCTACCAATGAAGAAGAACTGCCTACAAGATTTAAAGTACAGCATTTTACAGAAGCAGAGAGAGGATAAAACGAATAATCTGAATTTTCAAGAGTCATAATTGTAACATGATGCCCCGCATTAGCCCAATAATTGGCCATATGCGTTACTACTCTGCCTGCTCCTCCACCAGGCAAAGCATGTATAACTAAGGTAATTTTCATACAAAGTAATATTTTCTTTAAGTCAGCCTATCTTTAACATGAATGCCATCAATGTCGTGAATCTCACAATCTAAGTCAAATATTAACTTTACTAAATATTCGTCCTATATACTTCTCGCCGTCAACAAATATCGTTAGGTATTTCTCATGTTGTAGCCACATCAATATAAAACAACATTAACATTATTTCCCTCTCTCACATGAAGAGAATTCGTGTCAGATCTTCCATCCCAATTTTCTTGCCTATCGTCATTCATGTCATGTTCAGTCATTTCTTCAAAAACTCTTAATGTGCTGTACTATGTCGTAGGATGCATATATTTGGAAATTTATTTTCTCAGAATTTGTGTTTTTCTTTCGAAGTAAGCCTTTAAACCAGAATTTATACCTTAGTGACACACCTTGACATTATGACTGAATACCAAACAACAGCTTTCGAAATAGTTCATAAGAACGACGTTCATTCGCATAAGCAAATGTAGGGCGGATATATGTTTTATCCAGAAGCAGATTTTTTTGTATGCAATTTTTATGCTAACTCTTCTTGTGTAATTCCTATCTTTTCTCTGGCCTGCTTTAGCATAACTGATATTTTAAAATCGTTGTATCCAGATTCAATGTCCTTTGCAAATTCAGTACTTTTTTATTTTCTTTTACGAATATAATTTTCAAGACCATCCGTCTCATTTCTACTTTTTAAGTAACCCTGCTTTCCGCATGCTTGATGATGTCACTGCAGGCCACAGCGTCGAACGAATCGCCTTCAAGGCCAGTCTCGTAATCACAGTTGACATGGAACTCAGCATGCTTTTTACTGGCGAATTCTTCGGCCAACTCGTCTCGTTCGGCCCCAAAGCAACCCGAGCTCCAGGTCCACGCACTTGATGTAGCGCACCTTTACGTGCGCGTTTGAGTCGAGCGTATATGGGACACATGAACCCAATGGTACACACCGTTGCGCTCATACTTTTCAAAATGGATGTAATCCTGCATGGTTGCCGACCACTTACGTTCATTTGGGTAAAAGCGACAGCTTGATCATGGTAGCGAGTCGGGAAACAACATACCCAGGATGGGTCAGATAGTACCCTTTACGCTCCCTGTATGACTTGAGTCGGCGAGACCATGAGAGGACGCTTATATTTCGGGCAACCTCCGTTGCCTCACGTGCCAGGGCTACGAACTCATCCTTGGAAATGTGCGGTGTGAAGTGGTTAGCAAAACTGTGATGGCCGATCTTGTAATTGGTCGCCCAATCGAAGTCGGGATCGAACATACCCGCCTCCACCACATCGCGGTGCGCCTGGGTCCCAGGATTGGGGGTAAAGGTGCATAAATGTACTCGATCGCACTTGAGCTCCTGCATAAAATCGATGGTTTCTCGGATATCCTCAACACGTTCGTAAGGTGTGCCCACCATAAAAAAAGTTTGAAAACGCATCCCCATGCTCCTGATCATCTCCGAGGCACAACGCACCTGTTCCTTAGTGATCCTCTTTTTCATCTTCTTGAGCACGTGATCGCTGCCAGATTCTACACCTACATGCACCATGTCACAACCTGAGGACTTCATAAGAGTGAGAAGTTCTTCGTCCAACGCATCCGCACGGGAAAGACAAGTCCACTTGCACCTAAGATCAGCCTCTATAAGTCCCTCACATAACCTAATTGTGTTCTTTTTCAATGCGGTAAATGTGTCGTCGTCAAAGGCGAATTCCTGAATGTCGAAGGTTTTCTTCAAATATTTGAGCTCCTTGATAAGACGCTCGGGCGAATTGTAGCGCACACGCCGTTTCCAGATTGCAGGCGATGCGCAAAAGGTACAATTGAACGGACAGCCGCGACTGCCCACAAGCATACGACCAATCTCGGTGCCGGGATAATCATCCTTGTTGAGTACCAGTTCGCGGTTCACGATGGGCAACGCGTCGATGTTCTCGATGTAGTCGTACTCGTGGTTGATCACCACCTCGCCGTCCTTGCGGTAGCCAAGCCCCATGATGGACGTATAGTCCGCGCCCTCCTTCAGCATGTCCACCAGCTCCGGCAAGGTACGGTCCGCTTCACCGATGAGCACGTAGTCCACTTCGGGGTGGCGCATCACGTCGTCGGGCAACACGGTGACGTGCGGACCGCCGAGAATGGTGACGCACCGCGGAAATAGCATTTTCACCATGCGCAGAGTGCGCAGCACCACCGGGTAGGCAAGTGTAACCGTGTACAGGCCGACCATGTCCGGTTTGAAGTCTGAGATAATCTGCCGGATTTCGCCCCAGACATAATGGTTCTCGTCCTGGGCATTCTTCTCGTAGTCGACCTGCTTGAGAGTGCGCGAAAGGATGTCGCGCTTCTCAAGGCCCTGCATCTCCTTTTTACCCAGGTCGGCGTTGTAGATGCGCGCATGGTAGCCATTACGGTCTAGCTGCGTGGCCAGGTAGCCCAAGCCTATGGGAAACAGCGCGCTACTCGCGCCGCGGAACCGCTCGTACGGCGGATAAATCAACAGAACCCTATGCATATCCGACATGGTTGATACCTTGTAGTTTTCAAACCGACTCTTACGTTACTCCAGAGTGACCCGCAAAAACGCAGCAAGTTAAAGACCGATTCTGAGCGCCTTTCTAAACGCGTTGTAGAGCATCCTGGTTCCCCAGCCGATCTTTGAGAACACCAGCCCCACCGAGAATCCAGCCCACTCCTCTTTATTGAACTGAGAAAACGACCTCTTCAAGAATATGGTGAAATTCACACAATTGCTTATCTGGATGGCATCAAACCGCACCACCGCCTTATTGGTCTCATCAATGGTCAGATGCTGATTTTCTTGTATTCAGAATTATGGACTTTAAGAGTATACCATTGTCTACATTCATCTGCAAACCAATCCAGAATACTTTCCTGAACTCAAGTAATATGTGCAACTCTAAAGAGTTGACAAGAGAGGCTAGCTGTGTTAAATGGCATCCTCAAAGACTTGTCAAAAGAAAGAGAGGTGCACGTGAAAGATTATTCACAGCTAATCCCGGAAGACAGATACCATATTTCAGTATTATGTAAAGAAAGATTCAAAATAGCAGAGATATCACGTAGACTTAATCGTCATGCAAGTACTATTGTGCGAGAACTAAAGCGCAATAATAACACGGGTAGAACGTAAGTCAAAATATACACTGATACGTAAGATAAACCAGAGGACATCTCATGCTGTATCTTATAAGTAATCCAAAGGCACTTTAGCTCTAAATCGAAGAAGATCCTTTCCTTAGAAAGTAATAATCAGACGTATAGAATTCACTACCATTATTATGAACGTGTTCTTGAAATAGTTGAAATTTGTAATCTTTTAATTTGTTTAAAACCGCTTCATGTTTAGAAACATTCCCTGTTACTTCAATATTAATGGATCTTAGTTTCTCATTTGCCAAAACCTTTTTCATTCCCTGGATAATCATATCCTCCGCCCCATCAACATCCATCTTAATATGGTTTGGGCAAGGTATATTAAATAAGTCAATAAAAGTGTCTAAAGTTAATATTAACACAGCATCTTTAAGAAGAATATTGAAAGCAATTCCATCTTTATTCATTTTTCTTGAAATTGTATGCTGCGACCTCCCCGGACCAATATTTTTATAAAAAAACTCGCCAATCTCGTTTGTGTCAGCAAATGCTAAATTAAAAGCTCTTACGTTATGACATGAATTTATGATAAGATTCTGTTTCAATTTGCTAAAGTTAGTATAACTTGGTTCTATAGCATATATATTAATATCATCTTTAAATTGCTTTGAAATAAATAAGGTTATATGTCCTACATTTGCACCCACGTCAAAAACAATGTCTCCCTGCCGAAAACACTTTTTTACCCATCCAACTGTATGCCTTTCTTTTTGAAGAAAAAAAGAGGCATGGTTTCGCTCATAAAGATTCTCAGTCAATAAAACAAACTGATTGCAGTCCCATTTGACAATTTTCCTTAAGGGCAATCTATTTTTTATCCTTGAACTTGCACTTAAGTAATAGGTTTCTAATCTAGATCTTATTTTATTTGAAATACCCATCATTACTTGTTGTGTTCTACACAATGATAACATTTATACATTGAAAAACATTCACACAAGATCTTCAATTTAATATTTGTTCAATATTAATTTCCTTTTTATATCCCAAATAACCAAGATTGTTGAATATCTTATAATAGCACTCATCAATAACATCTGAGGAAGCGAAGGAATAAATATTATTTGAAATATTATTCCTGCATTCATCATTAATTCTTTCAAATTTTTTTATTGCTTCAACCCATTTATCAGGATTTAATTCGCATAGAAAACCATTTTCACCATCTTTTACCCATTGCCGAAATGCACTTTCAGCAATATTCGCAATAACAGGAATTCCACACCCAAAACTCTCTAACATAACAGTGCCTAGACCTTCATTCCAAGAGGGGAAAAGAAACACATCTGATAAGCCCAAAACAGTTGATACATTTGTTTCCCCTACAATCATATGTACTCTTTCATTTAGACTTAAATAACTAGTTTTCTCCTTAATTCTTCTTAAGCACACACCATCTTTTTCACTATTTATCTCTTGAGAATCTTGTGGCCCTGCTAATAGCAACTTATATTTTATTGACAATTTGTTTAAGACATCTAGTAAGAATATATGGTTTTTTCGTAAACGAAATTTTGCTATGTATACCAATACAATATCTGAACTCCCGAAAGGAGAGAATCTTCCCCTAAGCCTGTTTTTTTCTGACAAGTTTCTTACGTAAAAGTGATCTTTGTTTATGGGATTGGGTCGACACCAAACATTTTTAAAATATCCAGATTTATTACAAATCTCCTTAAGTTCATTGGATATAGCTATATATGCTTTTCCTCGGTGAAAGTCCGATTTAATAAAATAGTGTAAGATAGGCAAATAAGGATAAGGTTCAGTAATTGGCATATTGCAGAGCTCAATAACCATTGGTTTCTTCAACCATCCTGATAAATATGCAGCAGTAGCTACGGATACAGAACTTCCGAATGAATGTATTATGTCACACTTGTTGCTTTTCAAGAACTTTAATGTTTTAAAGGCTTCTGAATAATATTTAGCAAGAAAGACCACATAAGAAATTATTCTATTCTTTTTATATGGAATGAAGTTATGAATTGAAGAAGCAATTAGCGTCACCGAGACACCTTCATGAATATAGTTTTTGCTTTTATCTGACACTTCCGAATTGCAAAGAACTTCGAATTCAATATTATATTTCGCTGATAAACGTTTATAGGTTCTTAAGGCACGTATACCAGACCCTGAATACTCCGGAGGAAATTTTGATGATATAACTAGTATTTTCAAATAACTATGTAAATTATATTAACTTACTTTTCAGGAATCGTCTGATTATATTTTTGTGCTGTCTTTCAAAAAAAACACTTAAAGGCAAATATCTTTGACATTCATTACATATTTTTGGAATACTTCCGCATATCCAGTCTTTTCTTAATTTAATCAATTCTTTACCCTTCCAGATGTCCAATATGTTTTCCTCATTGATGTTTCCAATTTTTAAAGCCGCATCCAGGTCCCTACAAACACAAACATTAACATTGCCATCACATAATATGTTGACCCTTCTAAACAATTCATAACAGGGTTCTTTGTCGTTATCATAAGAAATCTTATAAAATTTGTTTCCGTACGGCAGATCCTCCTCTTTAATTTTGCCGCCCCAGGAATCATAAGAGTCATCTAAGAAAACAACATCTTTATCCTTAAAATATTTCGAAATAGCAATGTAATCCCTAGATCTTTTAACTTCTGAAAATGGTTTTGGTATCCTTAAGTATAATTTAATCTCTACTGGGTTGCATAGTTGTTCATTTCGTTCACACAGCAAAATGATATTTTCAAGAACTTCATCATAACAGTCTACTTTGTAAATATTTTTATAGGTGTCTCTATCCTTGATACAAGTTGATATTTTCAAACAGGAGAGACCAGAAGTCAAAAATTCATCAATATCAAATTGTAACAGGGGTATCAGGTTGGAATAAAACCAGATAGTTCCTATTTTTTTTTTACTCCTTGCATATCTTATTTTATCAATTAAGCCCTTATCATTAAGGGGTTCACCTACAGTCGGCGTCAAACTAAGATCACCACCTCCAATATCACAATAATCATCTATCGCTTTCCGGAATGTATTTATATCTATAAACCCTTTTTTTCTTTTTTGAAACCTATATCCACAAAAACTACAGCTTGCATTACATATATTTGTAAGTTCTACCCCAAAGCTTATAGGCATACTATTGCACACATAGGAATAAAATCTTTTTTTTGCAAACTCCGGTATTAAATTATAAAGTTTCTTATAAATAACACTTTTCATGTTTATGATCATTCATAGTGATTACAGCTTTGTTCGTGCTCAAGAAACAAACTTCCTATCCTTGCAATACTATAAAGCCTTATATATATGTACAAAGGAATCTTGTTTAACGACTCTAATGGGAAATAATGCATAAAGCGTTCCCCCTCTTTATAGCCACTAAAATCATTTAACAAACCACTTTCTTTTATTATACTATCCATTCTTTTTTTAATATCTCCTGAAAACCACAGCCGTGCTGGCATTGCATTCCATGCCATTTTGTCTTTTCTCCAGGTTATTTCGTATGGTAGTTTATTGTCAAAAGCGATCCTTGCTATATATTTTGTCCATCCTCTATGAATCTTGTAAACATCTGGTAGTAAATTTAACAAATTTACCATCCTGTAATCCATAAATGGTTGTCTTGTTTCTATACTATGTGCCATAGAATAGCTATCCTGAATACGTAGAGCTCTTTTAACACTATGCTTAACACTCCAGTGGGTTGCACGATTAACGGTTGTAAGATAATCAGTAGGAAAAAGTATATTTCTGGAATATCTGAAATCATTATTCATGATATCATTAAAAGTAGAATTAAGTCGCATAAATCTCCTTTCAATAAACTTTGAACCTAAAATACTGTAATACAGCGCCACCTTATAAGGTATTACTCTCTTAAACAAACTGATAAAATACTCAGGTTTTCTCTTTGATCTTCTGAAGAAATAACTATACCAGAATCGGGTATAACCTCCCAATTGTTCGTCTGCACCCTGACCATCTAATGCTACCTTTATACCGTTCTGTTTACATATCAGAAATGTATTATATGCGGCGATATTAAAGTGCTTATAACAGTTTTCTTCATGCCATAGGCCTTTGTCTACTACCTCTAACAACTTCCCTCTGTCCTTAAGAGGTTCACTACGTAATGATTTAACACTTAGATGCGCTACAACCTTATTTATGTGCTCTTGCTCATCAAAGGCTTTCTCTTCAACCTTAGAATATATATTCGAAAATGTTATCAAATTACTTTTTAAATGTTTTTTTGCACAATAGACTATTGAAGAACTATCTAAACCTCCGGATAGTGCACACCCTACCTTAACATCAGCATAAAGCCTAATTTTTACGGCATCTTCAAGAAGATAGTAATATTCATCTGCATATTTATTCAATTCCTTTTTTGAAAAAGAGGTCTCTTCTGAAGGACACTCAAGATCCCAGTATTTATTAAATATTAACTGCCTTCTTTCCTCGTTACAATCATAAATTGTACTGTGACCCGCTGGAAATCGATATGTATTATTAAAGAAAGTTTCAGGATGGGATTCACTACAGCCATCTATTAGATAGGCGAAAAGCTCTCTAAAATTTGGTTTCAGATGTAAAATCGGCAAAATGCTTTTAATTTCAGAAGAAACTATAAAAAAATCATTAGTGAACATGTAATATAGCGGTTTTACTCCAAATCTATCCCTTGATATCCAGAACTTTTTTTCACAATTATCCCAGATTACAAATGCCCACATACCATTAAATCTATTCTGGCACTCTTTACCCCATGCCATATATGCTTTGATAATGACTTCCGTGTCCGAATTACTAAAAAAATGATATCCTTGTTTTTTTAGTTCTTCTCGTATTTCTTTAAAATTATAGATTTCCCCATTATATGCTATCCAATATCGTCCTGATTCGTCACACATGGGTTGATGTCCAGACGCTGTTAAATCAATTATTGACAGTCGTCTATGGGCAAGCCCTACTGTGAATTGCTCTGAAGTGTATTGATATTTCTCCTTAGGAGTAAATTTTAAATCAGATTTAATAACATTTCCAGGCGTATCTTCTCCATATAAAAGTTTGTATTTATCAGATTGCAAATCAAACAGCGCAAAACCTTCATCATCTGGACCACGATGCCTGATCATTCCTGCCATCTCATCCAGCCTGGACAAATTATGCCTGTGATTTTTAAAACTTAGAATAGCTATTATTCCACACATATTTCTTTCAAATGCGCCTTAGAAAAATTATGAAATTTCCAGAAAGATTGAAATATTAAGACAAAGTCTTTACGGCCTTAGTTTCCTCAATTTGAATTCCATATTATAAGGATGATGAGAAAAACGTATATTCTTATTACGAACCAGCTAAAATCATCTTCCAAGACAGTTATAAGAAACTACTTACTCAGATGGGGCATTGAGTACTGTTTCAAGGAATTAAAAGATACATTCTGTTTTGACCACTATCAGGTCAGGCACATAGACAAAATTGAAAGATACTGAAATCTATGCCTTATCGCTTGTACTTACTTGCTAGATTAAACAAAACGCTTATCTTAATGAAATTCATGAAACTAAGCCTGTTATCTTCAACGAATTTCTATCTGCCGACAGACAGGCAAGCAAGCCGTCAACTCCTTGCTTGAGTTTTCTTCAACAAGTTAACTTTCAAAGAACGAAGTGCTCGCCAATGAGTATTTCAAAATAAAATCTGCGCGCACGATGGAAAAAATCGCCGCATAACTTTTTAACAAAGCAATGTTGATACTATCAATTTGTTGTCTTTACTAGTAAATAGTTCTGGGTAGCCCAAACTGATGGCCAGGGCTAAATAATATTATCTAAACGATAAAAAAAAACGATTGCATAGAGTGTATAAAGCGAATCTATTATTTAGCAAGAATTTAAATTTCCTTAATCTGTAGGGAACGTATACATTCATATTACATAAAACAAAGCCTCCTGCCTTGGCTGATTTCTCCCATTCCCTGTAGCTCTGTTTTGTAGTGTAGTCTATTTGCCATTTAGTTACTCCTGAAGTTACCAAAAGAGGCATTGCCCCTCTTCTTTCTACTTCATCCAACACAAAACATCTCCCGATATTTAACATCCCTTTTAACTTGGCAAATAGCTCTATAGATTCATCGTACACGTTCGATTCTGAAAGTTTTTCTTCAGTAACAAATATATGATGAAAAACATCCGCCGCATATATAAAATCATACTTCTTTTTCTTCTCAAATTTATTATTTAACAGAAAATCCTGGATTGTTGTTTTATGAATAGTTAATTTGTTTTGCAATTCTAATTGTTTAGAAGTTTCAATTAGCAATTTATAATCAATATCATCATTGCCAGCAGAAGAAATATAAGGATCTACACCAACAACTTCATCCAATAAACCCATAAGCATCATTACTAATATATTATGTCCATGGCCAATTCCTATTATTAGTGAGCTTTTTGGAGTATAATGTAGATTAGCAAATAGGGATTTACTTAAATATTTCATCTTATTCAAATTAACATTTAGTCCTCTCCTCTTTGATCTTTCAAGTATTATTTGCTCAGCTATCTTAAAATCATCCATAATGTATGATTTTAACAGATAAGCACAGATTTTCTAATTTTCTATTTATCTGTAATATATTAAAAGTCATCTGCGTAAATTATCATTTAATATTTATACTATGTCAATCTGCGGTTACATAAATAACTAATTCATTCTTACATGTTTTGCTTCTGACACATGCTGTAAAATCTGGAACTTGTATCCTTATACAATTCATCAAAACTACCTTCCTCTACTATCCTTCCATCCTTTAAAACATAAATAACATCACAATCCCTTACAGTTGAAAGTCTGTGAGCAATTATCATAACAGTACGCTCACCCTTTAAAGAATTGATGCTCCTCTGAATGAGCTGCTCCGATTCAGTATCAAGTGCTGAGGTTGCCTCATCAAAAATCATTATCTCCGGTTCTTTAAATAATTCTCTTGCAATAGCAATCCGCTGACGCTGACCTCCGGACAGCTTAATTCCCTTATCTCCTATTATTGTTTCATATCCCATTTCGGCTTCATTGATGAATCTATCACAATTTGCCAATATAACAGCATCTTCAATCTTTTTTTTGCAGACATCTTCCTGACTATCACATTCCCAGAAAGAGATATTATTTGCAATCGTATCATTAAAAATAACCGGCTCCTGAGTTACATAACCAATGATATTCCTTAGACTTGAAAACTTCAATTCTGAGTAATCTATACCGTCAATGCTGATTTTTCCGGACAGTGGTGTTAATAAACCCGTAATAACGTCAAACAGAGTCGTCTTACCGGCACCAGATTCACCAACAACACCTATGGAACTATTTTTTTGTATTGTAAGGTTTACATCAAACAATACCCGCTTTGAATCATAACTAAAATTAACACTTTTAAGCTCAATAGCTTTATTAAAAGCGTTAATCTGACGAGTTCCTACCTTTTCAACGTTATTACTAAGGCTCCGGCCAGCCTTACTCATCACCTCCAATCCTCCCAAACTTGCATTAAATTTCTGCCAGTCAGATTGAAAACTAAAAACACAACTAAATGCCTTATAAAAAAAAATCACAAGCACAAAAATCTCTGCCATCGATTTTCCCTGCAAACCTACATAATAAAGTACAAGCCCTGATATAAATAAAACAGATATAGGCTCTATTATTGAGGAAGGAATAAAGGTTAACACTTTACTTTTGAGGCGGTACCTATAATTTTTATTAATTCTTGCAAAAAGGAGTTCAAATATATGAGTATAACTATCTGTCGCTTTCAAATATTTAAAATTATAAATTGTTTGAATAAGTAGTGATTGAATCTGGGCATTTGTTTCTGATACAAGCAGTGATATCTTTCTTGATAATCTAGAAAGACTTCTCATTAGAGCAAACAGAAACAAACCCAAGAAAAGCACCACAAAGGTCATCTCATAGTTAATAGTAACAGCAAAGGCTAAATAGATAAGAATAAATATCAAGCTTCCAACCACAACAGTATATTTGTTCAACGCTGCTACACCCCTGTCAATTTCTGTCGTAATTATATTATTCAGATAACCAATACTTGTGTTGGTGTAATAACCGTATTTCATGTCCTTATACTTATTGCAAAAATCAATCCTTATATCCTTAGCAAGGCTAAACCTTATATATGAGGCAAATGTGTTCTGAAGAAAAACGGAAACTCCTTTGAACATAAAAATAATTACAAGAAGTATTATTAATGATAACAGTGAAACATTTATACCAATCGACTCGAGAATATTATAAATACTCTTTGTAAATTGATCTTGACTACCCGCAGCTTTGTCAATATTAAGAATAGGGAGCAACATCGAAATTCCAATACTCTCAGATAAACCACTTAAGAGAAAAAGCAGTAGTAAAATATAAAGCTTTCTCCCAGCATAACTATAAACGACTTTAAAGTAATGAATCAGGGAAGTAATTAGAGGGATTTGCATGCAGGCAAATATCAAAAAAAATACGTAATCTGTGCAATCTGTGGTTTAAAAATAAAAAACATCATTTGTGATCATCAATATTACATACGGGTCTTGTATAGATGGCTTGCCCCCGCTCTTTTTAAAAATCTTCTATACAAGATATATTAGACATTTAGGTTCAACTCCCAGTTGTAGTATTTATTTGGAGGGTGAAAAAGGGGAGGGAGAAGAGTCTCCTCTTGACAGTGTTAATCTTTTATCATTTGCTTGAAGAATAACAGATCAGACCGAGTGGTTTTTTACCATTAACAGAATATAGGTTTTTTATTTGCTATCTCCTCTCGTATTGCATCTTGGATTATCTCACGCATAAACCAATCTGGCAATGGTTTATTATTCTGAAATGCCTCTCTCATTTTTGTCCCACTAATTGGTTCTAACGCACCAGATATCAACAGTTTTTCATAT
>Ga0187833_10003802_pt1 | contig 15051 bp, 16 predicted proteins | sample ETNtaG_37_FD_167968 | JGI IMG/M metagenome (GOLD analysis project Ga0187833, IMG submission 167968) | Marine microbial and viral communities from oxygen minimum zone, Eastern Pacific Ocean - ETNP2014_SV_400_PacBio MetaG (Illumina Assembly) | ecosystem: Environmental > Aquatic > Marine > Hypoxic...
ATATGGCAAAAAATCCTGGAAGATTAACTAAGCATAAATTTGTAGATGGAGAAGGGAATGAGATTAAATGATAAACTTAGGGAGAATAGAATGATGAATAAAAAAATAAGGATATTCCTGATTAGTTTGGCTTTTATTGTTTTAGTTAGTGGTTTGTTTTTTGCTCAAGAAGTACTTTCTGAGGATTCTGAGCTTAATGAGTTTTTATATCCAGAATATACTGAGCAGTTGGTTGAGTTAAGCGGAGAGGATAAACAGAAAAAGTGGGTTGGTGCGGATAAAGATACAAAGAATACTGCTGTTTGGAGTATCTCAAATCATCTATCTAATAGAAGATGGGAAGGAGATATGTTAACAAATGGTGCTTTGGTTTTAGGAGAAGCTGTGTTCAATAAGATCACTAAGGATCTTAATTCTTTAGACATTAATATCAAAGGGATTGATTTGAACATAGCTAATGATCATGTTGGAGGGCTGGGGGGGTATTTGAGTGATTTAGGTTATAATCCTGAGGGAGGATTAGGTGGAGAATTGGTAAAAACTAAGGTTAAGGATTTTGTAGGTTTTGAAAGTGGGGATTTGAGCTGGGAGAGTGAGACAGTTATTGGAGCAGTAGATAGAAATATATATCTTGATTTGAATAAAATACCTCCTGGAGTTGAGGAAGTAAGATATGAAAATGGTAAGTTTTATCTTAAAAAGTATAGTGGTGAGACGTTAGTAATTGGAGGAGAGACTGATTTAGAAGGTAATGTTATTCTTAAGAATACTCGAAGGGTTAATTCGGATGGGGAAGAGAAATTTATTAAAATAAGTCCTTTTGATATTGCGACTAGTGGTAGCGGAGAGGTTGAGATTACTAATGAAGGGTTTGTGATTAGGGGGGATGCGGTTGTTGATTTTGAGGGAGTTGCTGTTAAGAATTTAGATGGTAATGATAATGGAAAGTTTAATATTTTTACGGATAGGTTTGTTCTTGAAGGTGTAGAACTTGATCTTAAAGGTTATGCTACTGTGACCCCAAAAAATAATGGGAAGTTTATTGTTCCAGTTGGAGATACAAGAGGGTTTTTGGATTTTTTAAATGTTAGATTGCCGGATACATTGGGGTTTGGAGAGATTAGTGAAGGAGTTGCATTATTTAAAGACAAAGGAGTGTTTGGAGATAGATATGAGTTTAAATTTGATAAAGAAAGATTGACTCACATTAGAACTAAAGTGAAAGATGGAGATTCTGAATGGATTGCGATAAAGGATCTTGGTGGAGATTTGAAGAAAGTTTATGATAAGATAAATAGTAATCTAAGATTTGATGAGAATGGGAGGGTTGTTCAGGTTAAGACTTTTGATGAAGACTTTAAACCTGTTTTTAAATCATTATATGGTGTAGATGAAAAGGGTGAGCCGAATTTTGAAAAGGAAATTAGAGAAATTTATGCGAATATTAGAGAAGGAAGTTTATCTCATGAGGTTATAGATAATGTTAGGAAAAGATTGAATGGAGTTGAAAATCGTAAGTTTGTTAAAGAATATGTTACACAGATAGATCTTACAGAAAGGGGATTCTTGGCTAAGGAAGTTAGTTTTGAGGATTATTTTACTACATTGACTTCTAGTGGTGGTCAAAATCGAAGAAGTATCTATCAAGAATCGGCCTCAGGTGGAGTCAAGTTTTATGAGAAAGTTAAGCTGAGATTTGATGAGAGTGGTGAATTATCACATTATAAGGAAGGCAATAATCAATGGATTGACCTTCGTGATGCTGGAAGTGAGGATGCCGGATTTTTAGTTAATTCATTAATTAAAGAATTGCAAGATCCAAATGGTGCTAGAGTTGATTATGCCTATGTTAAGGACCAGTTTTATAAGAATAAGGAATTTAGGGAACTTACTGATGGTGCTAGAATATTGTCTATTGATACTCATCAGGATAATTTTGCTGCATTTATTGGGAATAATGTGTTTGTTGGAGGGGAGGGTAAAATTGATTTACAAAGGTCAATTCCAAGTTTGACAGGAGTTGATGCAAAGAAATTCGAAACCGTTTCTGGAGATGCTCTATTTGTAATAGATGGGAAAAATCTCAATTGGAATCGTAAATCCTCTGGTGCATTCGAGATTAAGTCTATTGACGCAGTAAAGGATGGTTTTTTATACGCAGGATTTTCATTTGTAGAGGATCCTAGTAATCCTGGCAAGATTGTTAAAACAAAGAATAATAAACTTGTTGGAGGGAAGAATGCCTATGTTACACCATTTGGAGTTCAGGCTAACGTTTATACGGTTTTTGATACGAAGGCTGAGGATGGGGGAGTTGATATTGTTGATGCGATAAGTTCGGCAAGATCAGTTGAGACCTATGTTGCAGATTATCCTAAAAGAGATAGATTAATTAATGCAGCTATGAGAACTAATTTTGAAATTCATGCTGAAGCTTATTTACCTGCCGAGAATGTTAGATTGAGTTATGGAGGAGATAATGAGAATGTAAGGGCAAATCAAGATAAACTTCTTAAGGAGATAATTCTTCCTCAGCTTACTAAAAAGGTTTTTCCACAAGTTGTGGATTTAGAAGAATTGGGTAAGAAGAGATTGAAACAAAAATATCGAGATGTTCTTACTAGAATTGTAGAATCTGGTGTTAGAACGGTGAGTGCTGTTGAATTTGAGAATATAGAATTTGTAATAAGGAATAATCGAGAAAATGATCCTTCAATTACTGTGTCTACAATTAGTGGTGAACAAAAGCCAATTGAATTGGAATCAAGGGATGCTGAGTTTATTAGAGATGCAATTGAATTAGGATTAAGAATGCCAGATGAATCTAGAGGCAGGACACTTTTTTTGGGTAAAGATACTCCTTATGGTCCTAACACCCTTATAAAACAATTACATTATGACGCATTTGGAGATTCAGTTAGAACTTTGGGAGCGGGTGATGTTGCTTCAGATAGATTCTTTAGTTTTGGTGCGTGGCTAGATGGTGTTGAAGGAGGGCAAGGCTTCATCCAGAGATTTGCTAGAGATTATATGGATGATGTAAAATAATAAATTAAATAAAAAAATTAATAATTTTTAGATTGATCAGATTCTTTTTTGCTAACTTCTACTTTTAAATCGTAATCGCTAGAGTTTGAGAATATATCCGATACTATCTCGGTACCTGCATTAAATGTATTAGATTGTAGTTCGTCCATTGACGCACTGAGTCCTCTTCCATCATAACCATCGCTTCTACGAGGATCATGCATATCTCTACAAGTATCCCGGATAACTAGACTTGTTAGTCCTGTTAATAGTAGGGCAGTTGTAGCTACGGCCCCAGTTAAATACTTTCTTTTTCCCTTGAATAACGTGTCTTTTAGTGTCATTTTGTTTTATATTTGTACCTCCTTTCAATTAAGGTATTTAGTGTTTTTTTTCTTACTTTTCATAAGATAATCAAGTATTTAAATGTTTCTATTTTGTTGTTACTATGTAATGGTTATAATTAAAGGTAGTTTTTAGGAGTTGGGTAAAAAGATAATTAATTTTATTTTGTTTCTCTAGATTTAAAATAGGCAGGCTCTTCACCTTCATTGAGGTTGTAGACTCTGTTTCCGTTACTATCGTGGTGGTCTAGTTCTTCTAGAGTGTTTGCTGTTGCATCGTAAAGTGCATTACCTATTCCCTCGTAGGTTTCTTCAGTAGTAGTTATCTCCTTATTAACATCGCCTAATACTTCTATAATATAATTGCTTGCAACTACAAGTGAAGTAGCAACTAGTACTACCCCTCCAACGATTCCTGCTAATGTTCTTTTTCTCATTTTGTTTATTATTTTTTCTTAATTTCTAAATTAATCATCCGTAAGGAAGTCGGTAATAATGGCAGTTCCTGCGTCGTTAAGATCTTCGCCAATTTCTTCTTCTAATCGATTATAACTATGATTAGTTTTGTTATGGTAATCGGCGTAACCTTTGAGAAAACTACATCCTCCAACTGCTGCTGTTGCCAGTCCAATTCCTACTACTAGTGCTCCTGCAAGATAACCTGCCGTTTTATTACTTTTCTGATTAGTGGTGTTTGATTTGTCTGCTTCTTGTTCAAGTGTGTTTGTCATTTTGTTTTATATTTGTACCTCATCTCATTAAGGTATTTTAGTGTTTGTTTTTCTTACTTTTCATAAGATAATCAAGTGTATAAATGTTTGGGTTTGTTGGTATATGGATGGTTATGAAATGATAGGAGATTTTAAATAGTTTAACTTTATTGTTATATTATTAAATTAAACTATTTAAGATGGAAGCTGAAGTTAGGACTAAGAAGATAGGAGGGTCTATTGGGATAATAATTCCTAATCAGATTGTTCAGGGGGAGAAGATTGGGATTAATGATAAGGTAAGGGTAGATGTTCAAAAAGTTGCTGACTTGGAGTTTTTGTGGGGGCGCTGTGAGGATGTTAAGATATCTACTGAGGAAATTATGAGGGAGATTGATGAAGGTGAAGATGAGTGATAAATTGTTTTTTGATACTTGTGCGTTGATAGAGATTAGTAAAGGGAATCTGAGATTTGAGAGGTATAAGAAATCATTTATGATTCTTACTGATCTGAATCTGATGGAGTATGCATATTATCTTTTGAAGATTGGAAAGGAAAATCAGATTAAAGAGATATTTGAAGAACTTGGGTCTTTTGTTGTGGATTATACTGATGAGATATTAGTTGAAGCTGCAAAAATGAAGTTTGAATATAAAAAAGAGAAGTTATCTTTTGTGGATTGTATAGGATATTTGTTAGCTAAAAAACATGAGGCTAGATTTTTAACTAGTGATGGGAAGTTTGAGAGTAAGGATAATGTTGAATATGTTAAATGATGGATGGGGTTTGATTGTTTCTTAATATCTTATGGAAGTTTGGTATATTCGAGAGAATCTTCTTTTACTCTTCCATTTAGATCATCTGCTATACCTTCTCCTATGCCTTCTCCTATGCCCTCAGTTACTTTATCGGCTAAATTCGGTACTTTTGTGATTGGGATCCCTTCAAGACTAAATAAAGCTATGATCACATCCATAATATTTCCTTCTTCCTTTTTTGGGCTGTTATTTTCTTTTTCTTTTAGAGAATAATCAGTTTTTTTTGTTTCAGCTAGGTTATTGGTTTCTAGTTTATAGGAGTCTCTATCTTCTTTCAGATTATCTGTTAAATCTTTAGTGTTTGAGGGAGTATCTCCTCTAGGATTATTTTGTAATTTATAATCTAGACCTTTAGATTTAGGATCATTATGAGAGGTAGTGTTTTTCTGTGAAGAATCATCAAGGATAGGTTTTCTAACATACTTTGTTTGTTGAACTGGCTCGGGAGAGGTGAATGAATCTGGTGAAATAGTCATTTCCATAGAATAATCTAAACCTTGAGGGTTGTTTTGAATAGTTGAATTATCATAAGTTCTCATTAATACAGCACCTAGTCCTGTAAAGGTTGCTGCAGCGATAGTTCCGTAAATGATACTTTTTGATGAACTTTTCATTGTTTGTTGTAGTTATTAAACTATATATAATTTGTTATTTGTGGTTTTAGATTAATAAAAGGTTTATAAAATCTGGGTTGTTTGTTTTGTTATGGGATCTGGATCTATATTTTTGGAGTATTTGGGAGATAGTCCTCGTATGAGACTTATGCAATTTTTGATTGAAGGAAGAGATTTTGATTACACACTTACAGATATGTTGAGTGCAAATATTAGTTGGGGAACTGTAAATATGATTGTTCCAAAACTTGTTAAAGTTGGAATATTAATCCCGGTTAGAAAGGTTGGTAGGGCGACGCTTTATAAAATTAATCAGGATAATAAAGTTGCGGTGCAATTGATTAAGATATATGATTCTTTGATCTTGGGTGAATTAGAAAAAAGGGAAGTTGAGGTAGGGGTTGTTGTGGAATAGGTGGGTGGGAAGTGGGTTTTAATAATTTTTTGCAGATGGTTCGGATTAATTAATTATTTCTCATCTGATTCATCCCCAAAACCTTCCCGCACTAAATCCGCGTAGGATTTTCCTTCTAATGGGTCTTTGTCTCCGTATTCTAGACCTAGGAGGTTGCAGTAATCGAATAAGATGGGTTTGGATTGGGCCTCGATTTCTAGGAATAGTCCTGCGTGTTTTACATTGTCGATTAGGATTTCTGCGTTTTCTAAGAAGAAGGTTTCTCTTTGTTTTTCTACTGTTATGTCGATTTTGAAACCTAGGTTTAGGAAGATTTGTTTTAGTTTGATTGGGTCTTCTATTTCGAATTCTAGTTCTTCCCACCTGTATGCTTCTTGTTTGATGTGCATTGCGATTTTTGATTTGTTGTTTACTGTTCTTATTCTTAGATAGGTTGGTGTGTTTTCTAGATCTTTTGATTTAGTGTGGGCGAAGTAGGTGTCGGTTTGGTTTTGAGCGTTTGTTGATTTTATGTCTAGGGTGAGGATTTTATTTCTGATAAGTTCTAAGTTATCTATTTTGAATTTTGCTTCAATTTCTTGCATGTTGGGTAGGTTGTTTAGGAGGATTATTTAAAAGAATTTTTTTCCATAAACAAAGAGGTAATACTTGTGTTTATTCTATTCTCTTCTTTAATCTTTAATAGATCCGTAATTTTATGCATTTTCTTTTTATTTTCTTCAAAGTTTCCATGGTCAATAATCTCAATTTCAATACAGGGGTTAAATCCTCTAATATCTTCTAAATTAATTTTCATATTTTCATAAGAATACGTCTCCCTCTTTTTATTTACAACGCAGAATTTCTTAAATCCTAATATTTGGAATATTTTCTCCATTTCCTTGGGATTTTCAAATTCTGTTTCAAATTCTCCAAATACCTGATGATCATTTTCGTTTAAAATCGTTTTAATACATATTTGTGGCTTTCTGTCTTTTTGTAATCTAAACCTTAATCCATATGATCCAACCTTGTTCATTTTAGTTTCTTCATAGGATTTTATATGATCCTTACAAAACCATATATCTTCGATAATAGTTTCATCGACTTTTTTAGCACCTAATTCTGATAATATTTCTTTTATGGATGAAAAATCATCGATGAATGCTCGGATTTCTATTTCCATTTTAGTTCTTTTCATGTCCATGTGTATTAATCAAAGTCTTTAAAGATGTTGGAGTTAGAATCTATCGTGTGATTAACTCCATGTAAGATGTTAAAATTACTTCAAAATATCTAAAATAACTCTTTTCACATTATCAAAAAGTTCTAATTGAGAGATATCCCTTAACTCAAACCATTTAATATCATGAGATTCGTCTTCATTATGCGTTGCCTCCTGATGGGGCACCTCGACTACATAAATCATATCTAAATGACTATGTGCTGGTTTATTTTTATGTGGGTCGATTTTTTCTTCAAGTAAATATCTTGGGACTGGAATTGACTTTGCCCTTGAATCAAAATCTTCTAAGGGAGATATAAAATTTGATATTTCTATCCCTGTTTCCTCATGAACTTCTCTAATGGCAGTATCAATTGGATTTTCATAAAATTCCTTATGGCCCCCGGGAGGCATCCATTTGTTAAATTTCTTATGGTGAACCAATAACACCCTTTTAGGTTCTTCTTTTGTTACTATAAATACTGTTGAAGTTAAATGTTTCTCATCATAGTGTGTAGAGAAAGAAAGAACTTTTTTAGTACTATCTTTTATTACTTGTGCCATATAATCAATATCATCCTCAGTTAACCCCTCGTGAACTGGAATGGTAGTCATAGATTCTAAGAACATTTCAGAATTAGGACAATGTTGATAGAACTCCTTAAATATACCTCGTTTAAATATTAAATCATAATCATATTGGATCTTGTCAGAGGGAATATTCATGTTATTTAATTCTTGGATAAATTTCTTATTAGTATCTCTATCCCAGGGCAAAATTATAACTAAGCTATAGTAAGTAGATTCTCCATTTACTGGAACCTCTAAGGCCTTAATATTGGTTTCTGAGATCTTATCTAATAAACGCATAGCATTTAATTTTCTTTTTGAAACCCGCTCTGAAATATATTTTATTCTATTCTTTCCAATTGCTGCTGCCAAGGAAGATAATTTATAATTTGGACCATACAATTCTCCATTCATTCCTCCCAGTTTAATGAATTTTTTTATTCTTTTAGCAATTGAATCATCTTTTGTTAAAATAAAACCTCCCTCTCCAGTAGGTAGAGTTTTTCTATCATGCGTACTAAAACATCCAATTGTTCCAAAAGTTCCAATATACTTATCATCTAACTTTGCACCATGAGCTTGAGCCGCATCCTCAATTAAGGGAATATTTTTCTCGTTCAATATTCTTAGTGTTTTTGTATAATCAATTGGATATCCCCACATTGGGATAAGTATAGCAGCCTTTGTTTTTATAGAGATTTTATTTACTAGATCTTCTTCACAAAAATCTAGAGTATCTTTTTGTATATCCACGATTACAGGTATTGCACCCGCTGCTAGAATTGGTAATACTGAGGGTATTGGGGCAATTGCCGGTACTAAAACCTCATCGCCACTCTTAACATCTAAAACTGCTAAAGCAGTATGGAGAGCTGCACTTCCACTAGATAATGCAACAGCAAAATTAGATCCAAAATATTCTGCAAGATCTTTTTCATATTCTCCAACAATGTCGCTTGTTCCTGAGAGTTTTTTAGAGTTTAATACCTCCCTAATAATTTCTACCTCTCCTTGATCTGAGAATAAGTATTTATCTGACACCATTTTTTTGTTTGGAAAGGGATTTATGTGTGATTATCATCTTAATAACATTCTCATCACCAGATTTTAATAATTTATATAATTTATTATAGTCTTTAAACAAAAATTCATGTGAGATGATAGAGTCTATATCAAGCAGTTTCAATAACTCAATTGAGGTTAAATTTAGCCTATTTAAATCCCATAATGGATAATTTCTATGAGGACAATTATTAATAGACATTGAAGAAATTAAATTTATCCTATTTTTATGCCATTCGTGACCCAAATATAGTTGATCCGCTCCACCCTTATATGAAGCGACAGTTACTACCTTGCCACCAATTTTACAACATTTTATTGCCTCATGAACAGCTTTTAAAGATCCTGAGGCTTCTATCACAAAATCTGCATTCGAATTAGAAATTTCATAAATCTTCTCAGCAGGATTTTCATTTAATGGATCAATAGAAATTGCCCCAAATTTCTCAGCTACTTTTCTTCTTGATTTCTTTGGATCAATTCCATAAACCTGTTTAACACCGCTTAGTTTTAATAATTGAACAGTTAGTAAACCAATACATCCAAGACCGCTTACAACTCCAATTTCACCGATTAAAGGATTTGCATCATGAACTCCTGCAAGAGCAACCCTAGTTAATGCTAAACATGCAGCTTTTTTATTAGATATGTCAGAGGGTAATTTATAAAACTTATCTTTTAATTCATCTATAAGGTAATAGTCTGAATGTGGGACATCTGCCCAGATCCTATCACCAATACAAACACTTTTAACACCCTCTCCCACTAAAATAACTTCTGCGACAGTTTCGTATCCTAAATTTTTTGGAAATGATTTCTTCTTCCCATCTTTATCAAAATTTCTTTTTTCATTATCCCAAGAATAATCAAAACTAACAAGTTCTCCTCTAATTGTAGAAAGTTCAGTTCCATGACTCACTCCTGAGATCAAGCTTCTAATTATAAAGGAATTATCGGGAATCTGATCAATTTTATCTTTTCTTATTTTAACTTTCTCGTTATGATCTGCAATAAGTACTTGTGAGATTATTGGCAATCTTTTCATTTGATTATCTCCATTTGTTTAATTTTATCTAGGGCCTTATTAACATTTTGTTCTATATCACCATCAGCATTAACCATCACATAATTAGGAAAATAGTTCTCCAATTTATGATAAACTAGAATTCCTTCCTCAATACTTTTTTTTTCATCTGGAAGCATCGATCTTTTTTCTCTACTATAAAATCTATCCATTATATTATCTATATCTCCTGTAAAAACTAAGGTTAAATCAGGTTCTCTTAATTGTAAGCCGAATGGGGAAGTTATTGTATTCACAACTTCAGAAAGAGATACCCCATATTCTTTTATCCTTGCATATTGACAAACTATTGGACTATGATAATATCTGTCCGTCATCACAATTGGTTCTTTTGCATTTTCAATTTCCACCTCAATCTTAAAAGCATAAGCCGCTGAGTAAAGAAAAGATTCAGTAATAGGTGGAAGCGAAGAAACCCATAGATTATTGCTATGAAATTGTGAAATTGTATCGCGTATAATATTTTTCTCATCGATAATTCCAACCTCATGCCCCATTTCTCTTAGTGCATCCCCAACCAAATGCATAGTTGTTGTTTTTCCTACCGCACTAACTCCTTCAAATGCTATAACCTTTTTTATATTCATATTTCTTAAGTTCTTTTATTCTATTTGTCACTTAAACCACTTAATACTACCTGCGTATCTCTTTTATCGGATGTTCTAGGAATCAATACTAATCCACCCCCTGTCAATATCAAAAACAATTTTACTATTTTCCACTTTTCCCCCGTGAAGATATAAATTCAAACCTCATATGGCCAGAATCTATCATATGGTTAACTCCATGTAAGATGTTGAAATTACTTCCGCATTCCTGGCATTTTATGGAGAAGATTGGTGTGGATTTTTGGTTTGGCATTTTAATTTTTATTATTAGATGTTATTGAATCTTCTTGCAAATTCATTCAAATATAAGTCATAACTTATTAATATATGTAATCGATATATTTTTATACTAGTATATATTGTATGTATTTTATGGAGAAGAGAAAAATAGTTAGGTCGGGGAATACAAGCCATACTATAGCTTTGCCCATCCATTGGATTAGAAAAAATGATTTGGGAAAGGGGAGTTTTATCGACATTTCTGAGAATGAATTTGGAGAACTAATATTAGCGACAGAAAAAACGGATGAAAAGATAGAGAAGAATAAGTTGATAGTTATCAAAATAGATGGTGGTGATTTTAATAAAACGAGATTAGAGTTAATTCATGCATATTATAGAGATTATAAGACAATACAGTTAGAGGGTAAGGACATCAATAAAGTTTATGAAAAAATTATTTTAGAGATAAAAACTCTTATTGGTTTGGATATTATTGAGAAGAATCAAGATTCTATCATTATCAAGAATTTTTCAAGTGAGGATGAAGAGCTTTCTCCAAGGATCCTTATGAGGAAAATGGATATTGGAATTAGGAGCATGTTTGATTCGATTAGAGTTTTTTTTGAATCTGGTTTAACAAATGATGATTTATTTGAATTAAAATCTACAAAAGAACAAAATGAAAGAATATATTCTTTAATGAGAAAAACAATTCTTAAATGTATAGAGAATCCTCATTTGTTAAGGAAATATCAAGTGTCGTTTCATCAGCTTTCAAAGGACAAAATGATAGCAGGAATGTTTAATAATATTTCTTCAATGTTGGAATCGATTGGTAGTTCTTTTTTGTACTTAGAACATAAAAAAAAGGATATGGAGATTATTAGGGAAATTTTTGATTCTATAGAAAAAGAGTTCGTAGAATTAATGAGTATAATGAGATATAAAAACTATAAAGATGTTTTTGATATAATTACAAAACATGATTCTAAGAAGACTTCGTGGGATTCTTCAATTAAACGAATGAATAATCCGATAATGATTGAATCGATGACGTTTTTAATTGTTATAAATGATATCCTTCATAAACTTGCTTTTGAAATTATTGAGTAAAATCAGTTGGCCATTTAGTTTTTCCGGTATTAACAATTAATATTTTAGCGTCCTTAGGAACTTTGTTTTTCATTTGTAGGAGCATTCCAAGTCCGCAAATTCCAGAAGGTTCAAATTTAATATCATTATTATTTGCTATTTTGATGGCCTCATCAAGATTTTTTTCATTAAGTATAAAGACACCTGATTCTTGACCACAGGTTCCACTATATATTTGAATTCTAATCCATTGTTCATCAAAATGTACAAAGGGTAGATGTGGGGAATATAATTTATCTGCCTTACTTTTTGGATCACTTACAGTTGCACCAATAAAATTGCAATTTTTTAATGTTTGAATATCGCCTGAAAATCTGGGGTCACGAGTATCCTTTAGAACCTCATTCTTAGTTATATTTAGAAGATTTTCATACAAGTTTCCACTTCCAAATGGGAGGAAACAATAATCTGGGGATTGATTAAGGATCTCGTAGGATAACCAGTCATAGTATCTAATTGTAGGGCCCAATACGTCATTAGAGGTTATGTCTAATCCTTCTAAATTATTGGTTAGAGTAAGAATTTCCTTCCAGTGGAAAGGTTTTCTTGATAGATCGATTCTAAAAATTTCGCAACCAATTTTTTCTAAACATTTTATTATTCTTTCGTCTAGATCGATATCAACTAAACATTTTAAATTGGGTAATTTATATTTTCTTAGTAAAGTTTGAATTGCAAAAGCGGCAGATCCTGCGGTGATTATTGACATCTGTGGTAAATTTTTTAATTGTCCATTTTTCTTGGAGATTAAAAAATCTCTATAAGTTACAACCATTTCCCAAGCCATTCTGTCCTTATGAGTTCCTGTGGGATTAGTGCTTTCATCTTTTAGCCAGACATTACTAAATCCTGGGACGTTAATCCTAAAAGTAGATGAAGCGGGGAATTTTGGGTCTTCGGGAGGGAACTCTGGTTTTTCAGGGTTGTTCTCTGAACCTACTCTAATTGAGTATAATATTTTAGATTCAGCAGCAGTAAGTGCCATATAAATTGAATAGATAGGTTATATTTAATACTTTTGTTTCTAAATATTTATATTAATTTTTTAGAGTATGTCTTTTGAATTATCTAGCCTCACCAAATAAATTAGCTGCCTGACCAGGTCTTAGGTTTCTATGGCCATTGAAGAATTCTGGGTATTTTGCTTTTGCTAGGATAATCATTGCATTAACTACTTTGCCACTGGTAATATGCTGTTTGCCGTTTCTTTCTATTATACCTACTCCATTGTCAAGTCTTATTTTGATTCCATTATTTGTCCCATAGCTACCTCTTTCTATAAAATCTGCAATTGCTATTGTTTCATCTCTATTATTGTTAAGAGTTAAATAGGCTCGTGCTTCGTCTCTTGTTAAATCTCTTGGGACTCCTATCCTCTTCTTAGCTGCATCTGATAATCCTAGATCTTGAGGAAGATATTCGGCTACTTGTTCAGCGAAGTTGCTTAAACCTACTGTATATTCTCTGGCTTGTTCTCCTGACATACTGTTTAGATCATTAATTTGAAAATTATTTGAATCCATGAAATCTTGTATAATATTGCTGTCAATGATACTTCTTATATTAGGATCATCTATAATATCATTAGCGGCTGAATTCATGCCATCGGCTATCTCTTGATCTACCTCACTATAGGCCCTGCCCACTACTCTTTCTAATCCAAAGACACCTTTATTTAATTCTTTTCCTACAATTTTTCTTTTGGGTATTACATTAATTATTTTATCTGTATCTAACCTATTTAGTACTGCATCTCTTGCGTTTCTGTAATCTTGATAAGAAGAATAGTCAGATTGTTTAATGCTTGCTAGTTCTTCATCTATTGAAGATTCTGCTAATGAGTAAATTGTTCCAAAGCTGTTTCTTCTAAATAATATTCCTTCAACAGTTAAGGATCCCATTGAGGTATAATAGTCTCGATCGATAAGTTTAAATTCTCCGTTTCTAACGCCTAGCTTGAAATAATCATTGTCATTTAGATTGGCATTGTGTAACTTACCTATTGCAAATTCTGCTGCTTTACTTGGTTGTCTTGAGAATAGGGTTTCTTGATCTCTGAATACTATGTCCATTTCTCCATTTTTAACTATTAGATCACCTAATCCTGATTCTTTGACCGTTACTTCATCAAAATCTTGGGCCATTGTAACTTCAATATCTTCTCCAGTCATTTTAATTAATTTTCCTGGGTCCATTTGAATTCCTTGTAAACCTAAGTTGAACTCTCCTGGACCTATGAATATATTTGTTAGACTTCCTAAGATTCCATTTCCTATGCTAGGAATAGATATTAGGTTATTGTTAACTGACATTACTACATTATGAGCTAGGAAATATCTTCGTCCTTCTTCCTCAATTATGTAAATCGATGCTGGTGATTTTAGATCTTTTTTTCTGAAGAATTGGTTTTCTCCAACACTTAATTGAGCGTTACCTTCTAATGAGAATTTTTCTCCATCGAAGGTAATTGAGCCTTGATCTAGATCTAATATTTCTTTACCATTTTCTATTTTAGTTTGATCTGCTAGCTCTATTGGATTTATACCTTCTATTTTGTTTCCGTTTTCATCTAAAACTATGCCTTGTTCATTTATTGAACCTGATGAGAAGATATATTTTCTCCCGTTTTCGAAAGTTAAGATAAACTGGCCTTCTTTGTGTTCAATTTCAGTTAGGCCTTTTGGTAATGTTTCTATGTCTAACCAGCTTTTTTGATCTCTGCTTTTTAATAAATTGTTTTCCCAGAAGATACATATCACACATTCATCGTCTAATGAAACTTGGATTAAATTAGTTAGTTGACCATCTGTGGCTTCATCTCTTAATTGGTTGATGTGTGCTTTTGTGAATTCGTTTGCTTTATTCTTATTAATTCTTAAGATGTTTTCAAAGTTTGTTTGCTCCTTGACAGAATCTGGAATGGTTAGCATTTCTTTGACGCTTATTGTTTCTATTCTTTCATCTGTTAGTGATTCTATTTCTTGGGTTAATGATAATGGGATGACTAAGAGTGTTAGTGTTAGGAATAAAATTATTGTTGATAAATATCTGGTTCCCCTTTTCATTTTTTTACATAGTAGGAAAGGCTTATAAGGTTTGTTAGATGTTGGCGTTGTCCGGAAACACCCAAATCCTAATTCGCAAAAATAAAAAAGCTTGCATATCTTTTGATTTTGTTAGCCCAATTATTTTTTTAATGTTGTAGAAAATTAAGTGCCAA